>Ga0181574_10002786_pt1 | contig 15741 bp, 13 predicted proteins | sample 101ome_24_FD_145600 | JGI IMG/M metagenome (GOLD analysis project Ga0181574, IMG submission 145600) | Coastal salt marsh microbial communities from the Groves Creek Marsh, Skidaway Island, Georgia - 101410AT metaG (spades assembly) | ecosystem: Environmental > Aquatic > Marine > Intertidal zone... | reverse complement strand
TTTCCGCGCAACACGGAAATGGAAGCGCTCCTTACGTTCACTTCCGACAGTCCGGGAGGCCAGGTACGCAGCGTGGCGGCCGCGCCGGAGGCCGTGGCCCTGCGACAGCGCCACTCCTTCATTGCCCTTCCTGAGCCCGGGTTTGAACCCCGCAAGCACGACCCACGCGCAGGCTACTTCGGCCCAAGCTTCATGGACTATTCGGCGCCCATCGGCTCGGACATGCGCATGCGCTACATTGCGCGCCATCGCCTCGAGAAAAAAGACCCCACGGCGGCGGTTTCGGAGCCTGTGGAGCCCATCATCTACTATCTGGACAACGGCACACCCGAGCCGGTTCGTTCGGCATTGCTCGATGGCGCTCGCTGGTGGAATGAGGCCTTTGAAGCCGCTGGGTACATCGATGCGTTCCGTGTCGAGGTGCTGCCCGACGGTGCCGACCCCCTCGACGTGCGCTACAACATCATCAACTGGGTGCACCGCTCCACGCGGGGGTGGAGCTACGGCTCGAGCATTACTGATCCACGCACCGGTGAGATCATCAAGGGACATGTGTTGCTCGGTTCGCTCCGGGTCCGACAGGACTACCTGATTGCCGAGGGCCTGCTTAATCCGTACGACCCGACACGCATGAGCCTGGGCAACGACGACCCGATGCTCGAGATGGCCCTTGCGCGGATCCGACAGCTCTCCGCCCACGAAGTCGGACATACCCTGGGACTGCAGCATAATTTCGCGGCATCGGTCAACAACCGCGCCTCCGTGATGGACTATCCCGCCCCGCTCGCTGAATTGGATGCCGAAGGACGCATCACCCTGAACCGTGCCTACGACGAAGGCATCGGGGAGTGGGACATGTTCTCCATCCGGTACGGCTACTCGGATTTCCCGGACGGGACGGACGAGGAGGTTGCCCTCCAATCCATCCTGAAGGAATACATGGATGCCGGGTGGCTCTTCATCACGGACGCGGATGCCCGACCTGCAGGCAGTGCACATCCTTCAGCCCATCTGTGGGACAACGGCACGAACGCAGTCGATGCCCTCGAACTGGAGATGGCGGTGCGCGAGACCGCTCTGACCAAGTTCGGCATCGGCACCATTCGATCTGGGCGACCGGTTGCCCTGCTCGAGGAAGTGCTCGTTCCTCTGTTCCTGCGCCATCGCTACCAGCTCGATGCGGTAGCCACACTCGTGGGCGGTGTGAACTACGCCTACAATATCCGTGGCGACGGGCAGGACTATCCCGAAGCCGTGGAGCCGCGAGAGCAGGTACGGGCCATCGATGCCATGCTGAAAGCGGTCGAACCGGATGCCTTGGCCCTTCCCCGACATATCCGCACCCAGATTCCGCCGCGCCCGCCCGGCTACGGCCAGCATCGCGAACTCTTTGACGGAGATACAGGGCTCATCTTCGACCCGTATGCGCCGGGCGAAGTGGTAGCTCATCAAGTATTCAGCCTGCTGCTCGAACCGACGCGTGCGGCCCGGTTGATGGTCCAGCGCGATTTTGACGGTGGGCAGCCGGGGCTTCTCGATATGCTGGTGCGCACCACCAATAAGGTCTGGCTCGAGAAAGAGCCCTCCAACGCCTACGCTGCCGAATTGCAACGGGTTACGCAGCAGGTCTGGACCGACAGGCTCCTCGATGCTGCCTCCTCCACCCGGTATGCCCCGGCCGTTCGCGCCCGGATATCATTGCACCTCCGGGATATCCATGCCTGGCTGAGCAACAACACCCAGGATACCGAGGAAGAAACCCAGGCGCACCGCTTGGCAGCGCTCGACGACATCGACCGGTTCCTCTTCCGTCCCTACCAGCCGCAGGAAGAACATCGCTCCATCGAGACGCCTCCGGGATCCCCCATCGGCTCGGGTCCGGCGTGGAGCCTGCGCGTGGTCGAGCGGGATGCCTGGATGGCGTCGTGGAATGAGGCCACCACCCTTTGCACGTTTGACTCGGGGTGGGAATGAAACGGCATCTGGGACTGTTTCTCTGTTGCCTGTTGGTCGGGACCTCCTGCACGAGCGACCCCTATACCGACTTGCCCGACCCCCTCTTCCGGCCCTACGACGGGGATGACGTGCCAGGGGCGGCTGTGATGGTCATCCGCAAGGGCGAAATCCAGCGCGCCGACGCGTATGGCATGGCAAACCTGGAAGCGGGGATACCGGTCTCTGTGGCCACCAACTTCCGACTGGCATCCGTAACCAAGCAGTTTACTGCCATGGCCGTGGCCATGCTCGTGGACGAGGGGGCAGTGGGACTGGACGAGAAGGTCCGGGATATTCTTGCCGGCATGCCTGATGTGGCCTCTGGGGTTTCCGTCCGCCATCTCATCCAGCATCAATCCGGCTTGTTGGACTATGAAGCCCTGATTCCCGACGGATTCGAAGGACAGGTACGCGATGCCGACGTCCTGACCTTCATTACAGGCACGGACAGCCTGTATTTCCCCCCGGGTACGGACTATCGATACTCCAACACCGGCTATGCCCTTTTGGCGCTGATCATCGAGGCGAAATCGGGACATTCGTTTCCCGACTTCCTGCGGACCCGCATCTTCGAACCGCTGGGAATGGACGGGAGCGTAGCCTTCATCGATGGCGTGAATGAGGTGGCCAACCGTGCTTTCGGATATTCCGTCGAAGGGGACGAGGTGGGTTTCAGCGACCAGAGCCAGACCAGCGCTGTGCTGGGCGATGGTGGGATCTACTCGTCGCTCAATGACCTCTACCGCTGGGATCAGGCGCTCTACGGCGACGGACTGGTCAGCGACTCCCTGATGACGCTCGTGTTCACACCGGGGCTGTCAGACTACGGCTTCGGGTGGCGTATCGACACCCACCAGGGGCATCTGCGCTACGGCCATACAGGCAGCACGCGAGGGTTCCGCACGGTCATCCACCGGTATCCGGACGCAGAGCTGACCGTGGTCATCCTGACCAATCGAAATGGTCCTGCTGTGGCCGATCTGGCCGAACGCGTGGCCGCGGGGTATCTCTAGGACGGCAGGATCAGTCCGACGCCTCGGCAATGCACTCAATTTCAACCAGCGCATCGAGGGGATTTTGCCGAACAGCGATGGTGGTTCTAGCCGGACGATGACCCTCGAAGATCTTGCCGTAGACCTCATTCATGCCTGCAAAGTCGTCCATGCTTTTGAGGTAGACCGTCGTCTTGACAACATCCACGAGCCCGAGTCCGAGTCCATTGAGGACCGTGGAAATATTGAAGAGGACCCTTCCGGTCTGCTCTTCAATGGTATCCCCTACAATGGTCATCGTGTCGGCATCAAGGGGTGTCTGGCCGGACAAGAAGTAGAAAGGGCCGGACCGCACGGCGTGACAATACGGTCCAATGGCTTCGGGAGCGTCTTCGACAAAAAGGGTCTGCATGATGGTAGAGGGCTGATACGAAAGGGGGTTGAAGCTAGATGTCCTTCCGCCCCGAGTCAACGGATGGCGCTGTGCAGGGCCTCTGCAAAGCGGTGTGCAGCATGCGTATCCATGCGGAAATACAGGGAGGGTTCGATGACCTCAAGCTCCATGAGCCACCAGGCATCGTCGCCCCATACCAGATCCACACGGGCATACAGCGTGGGTGCGTCCGGCCAGCGCTCGGCAAGTCCTTGCATGACCCGCGTGCCCGCCTCGTGTGCAGACTCCCCTGGGGTCCAGGGACGAATGGTACCACCGTGCTCTTCCTGCACCCTGAAATCCCCTTTCGACGGGATCTTCTGGATGGCATGGCTATAGCGACCCCCGAAATAAAACAGGGACACCTCGCCCTGTGAGGTGACGGTAGGGACGAACGGCTGAACCATGAAATCGTCCGATGCAAAACGTGCTACTGCCGCCTCAGGCACGTCATCGGGACCCAGTCGAAAAGCGCCCTCGGCATTCGCCCCCCGAATGGGCTTGATGACGAGATCCCGGGTCTCCATGATATCGGCGAAGTGCGCAGCATCGCCGCGTTCGAAAGCCCGACCGAACAGGGTTGGCACGACAGCCACGCCCTCTTCAGCCAGGTCGGCCAGGTACCGCTTGTCGGCGTTCCATCGCATTACACCCAGCGGATTGAAAAGCCGAGGACCAGACGAGGCGATATGGTCGAGTACATCGAAGAAGGCATCCACCTGCGTGTGGTAATCCCACGTGGAGCGGACCACAACGGCATCGAAGCGATCCCACACCTGGCCGGGAGCGTCCCATGGAATGGTTTCCACTGCATAGCCCACCGCCCGGAGGGCATCGGCGGCCAGATGATCATCGATGTGATACCCGGTCGGATCGGCCAAGGTCAGAAAGGCACACGATTGCATGGAGAACACCTACCAGTGAAGCGGATCAGCAAGAGAGCATAAACAACCAGCCCGGTATGACAGCGTCATACCGGGCGGTCGTCCTACCAAGGCATCTCCCTGCGGGGCTGGGTGCCAAACGCATCAGCCAAGGAGCATCAGGAGGCCAAGCCGCGGATCGTATCGACCAGCATGGCCACCTTGTGATCCGCTGAGCCATCCAGATCGGCTGCCAAGTTGGTCAGTGTTGCCCGTCGTGCCGAGCCGGACTGTCCTTCCGCCTTGGAAAGCGCCGCACGGACCGCATTGATCCGGGGCATGGAAAGCCCCTGCGCGCGCTCAAGCTGGTCTACATAGGCACGGGCGAGCACGAAGGTCGTTGGCCAGTGGTACATCGGCTGACCCTGGGCATTGAGGTAGTCGAGCTGCACGGTATTGGCCGCTGCAATCTCGTTTTCACTCACGAATCCGCTCGGGGTCAGCTCGAAAATGTCCAGTCCACGGGAGATCTCCGAGCTCACGATGAGGCCGTTGTACCAGTAGACCGACCAGCTGCCACCATTGCCCTGCGTCTCGGCATCGACCGGTCCGCGATCATGGAAAGCAATCTCCGTCGGATTGTTGATGTCCGTCCAGTCATAGACGGAGATACCGCCCTGGTACCACGCCTGAACAAAGACTTCGCGTCCGGGGATCGGGATCATGGAGCCGTTGTGCGCTACACAGTTTTCCACATTGGTCTGTGGGGCCGGAAGCTTGTAGTAGCTGTGGAATACGAGCTTGCCGTCCTCAATCGTGAAGTGCGCATTCGCACCCCATTCGTAGGGGTCGTCCTCACGGCATTTGGGCTGGCCGCCGCCACCCCATTCGTCCGTGAAGAGCACTTTCGAACCGTCGTTACTGAACGTGGCCGAGTGCCAATAGGAGAAGTTGGAGTCGGCAGCTGCATCCATTCGCCACGGATTGGCCGGGTCCGAAATATCCAGAAGCAGGCCATAGCCACCACACGCACCACCAGCCAAACCGACTTCCGGATACAGGGTGATGTCATGGCACTGGGTGGGACCCGGCGCCGGTCCGTCGCTGCGGTTGCGATTCATGTTGCCGAAACGGGCCTCGATGATCCCGGGCAGCGCCTCGCGGAAGGCCGCACTATCGGCTGCCGTCATGTCTCCTCCACCCCGGGTTTCCATGAACGGCGTTGCAAACATGTCCAGCATGCGTCCCGAAAGAATGCGCTCCTGACCAAAAATCTCCGCTGTAAACGCTCCATTGGTCTTGGCCTCGGCAATGATGCGCAGGTCGGCGGGCGACATGCCATGCTGCGGCGGGGCAACCAGGTCTTCGAAAATGCGGGGCGAACTGACGATGGCGGCTTTTTCCGGAGCGTCGAGGGGTACCTCGATCACTTCAATGCGGAAGAGGGCCGAGTTGGGGTCTTCATCCGGTGTGGCCGCGGAGCAGCCAGGAAGCTCTTCTTCCGGTCGAACACCGGCCGAACCGGATACGTAAATCCAAACCTTGTCGTCCACGTCAGGATCCTTCAGGACGGAGTGGGTGTGCGATCCTCGGCAGGTCTGCACGTTGTGGATGTACTCGGGATTGCGCACATCAGAAATGTCAAAAATGCGGATACCGCGCAGACGATCCTCGCTCACGCGCTCATCCACACCCTCCGTACCACAATCCAGACGACCACTGGTGCCTTCGCCCGAAACAAACATCAGATTGCCGTAGACGGATACGTCGCTCTGCGACGCTGGGCAGAGGTAATCCACGACCAATTCGGGAGCGCTTGGATTGGCGACATCCCAGATCATGACCCCATTGTAATTACCCTGAAAGACGTAATTGTCCTTGAAGGCCAGATCCGAGTTGGTGACACCAATGAAGTCCTCGGTCGGCGGGGTCGTGGAAAGCTTGTTGAGGTTCCAAAGGGCCTCCTCCGCATCGAAGAGACCCGCTCCGAGACCGACCCGGGGATCAGGCGATGGCGCCTCTGTGGACAGCATGGGCATGCTGGAAGCCGTCGCTTCGCCAGCGTCCATCATGGAGCCGGAGGAGCAACCGGCCAGCAGGACTGCCGCAAAAAACACACCCCAGAGGGCGTTCCCGACCAGGCAGGATCCGGGGGTGGTACAGGTAGAAGGGTTCATGGGGTTCTCGGTTTGGGTGAGAGGTAGGTGCTCATGCCGCGTGCCATTGGCGGGGTTACGGCAGGCATCACTTTTCAGTCATCGCTTCAAGCATACGCCGCATGCGCGCAATTTCCGTTTCCTGATCCACATTGATGTCCGTGGCCAGACGGAAAGCGTCTTCGTCGTTGCCTGCGCCATCGGTGGCAAACATATCGTCGACCATGGAGGTAGCGCCCTCGTGGTGCTGAATCATATAGGTAAGGAACAGGCGATCAAACGCGGCGCCGCGGGCGGCGGCCAGTTCCTCGAGCTGCGCTCGCGTAAGCATTCCGGGCATCATGGCATGATCATGCCCACCCGCCATATCATGGTCCTGGCCGGGGATGTGAACCATCAAGTTGAGGCCGTCGATATGAACCTCGGGCACCGGCTCACCGCGGGTACGCAACCAGCGCTGCATCGTGGCAATCTCATCATTCTGGGCATTGATGATACGAGCAGCCAGAATCTGGATGGCGTTGGAACCTGCGTTTTCGGGTGCCATGCCCGACATGATGAGCGCTTGCGCATGATGTCCGATCATGCCGGTCATGAAGTCCACTTCAGCCTGGGTATACCTGCTGCGTGCTGCTTCTTGTCGCTGCCAGTAGAGCGCTTCCGCAGCGGACATATCGGTGACCGCAACCGTTCGCCCCTCTTCTTCCATCGATTCAATTGAGGAGGCACAGCCGGCACTCAAAACAAGGAATGCCGCGCACGCAGCGCAGATACCCAAGGACTCAAAACGCATAAGGGGAATGGGAGTAATTACCAGATTGCAGCCTTGATTGGACGCTGTGCCCGGCCGCATCATTCCACCCTCGGGGAAAGCAGGTACGGATCGGGGCAAAAAAGAACCATGAATCGGCTCACGAGCCGGCGGGTACGAACTCCTGGTAAAAGGTGAAGACCTGGCGCTCGGCCGGATCCACTTCCACCCGGACCCAATGCAGGTTGGGTTCTCCGAAGCCCTCTACACGGGTCACGTTCTGCAGTACGGCCCCGTTGGTGCCCCGCAGCGGTTTATCGACCCTGAATACATGGGTATCCCCAACGGCTATGACCACCTGCCCCTCGAATGCGGCTGACTCTTCGGCCAGGACGTCATAGAACGGAGCCAGTCCCGGAGCAGGCTGACCACACAGGCGACATGCCTCTCCGTAGAATTCCTGCGGCGACGAAACAGGCCAGAGATCGACCTGTGTTGCCAGGAAAACGCCTGCCGCACCGGACTCGCGCGCCGTCTTGAAGGCAGTCCGTACCCAGTCACTGGCTGCATCGAGTCGACGCTGCGCGACGGTGGAATCGGTTGGCGCACGCGTAATGGCCACCAGGTGAACAGTCGCAAAAACGGCGCCTCCCTGCTCCCACATCCGGTTTTCGACAAACTCGGTGTAAGTGGACTCGAGCGCCTGGGAACGTACCGGCATGGCTTGGCCACCCGTGCTCACGGCAGGATCCGGGTAGAACAGCTTCCGGGTGAAGGCCAGGCGCTCATAATCATCATACGAGCCCGCAGCCTCACGCACACAGTCAAACCAGTCATTATCGCCGGGGGTCAGCAGGAACGGAATGGAAAACTGCTGGAACAGGTCGAAGCGGCTCTGAAGCAGGGCGTCCGAACAGGACTGGCTGCCTCCCTTGGTATCACCGAGGTGGATGACCCAGGCCATATCCTCCCGGGCGTTGATGTCCTCAATCATGCGGGCTGCCACTTCCTCCCCGATGGGGCTGTAGGGTCCATCGCCAATCAAAGCGAATTGCAATGGGGTATCCGACCGGCATCCGGTCAGCAGCAAAAGGGTCAGTAAGATGATGCGCATGGCGGTAAATGGGGTGCTGGATCCCCAGTAACTAGGGATCGGCACAGGCAAGATCAACCGTGTGTTCACATTAAATGATCATCAAGGAGTTCCTTGGCCGTATCCATCTCCTCTTGAACGATCGTGTGTCCCATGCCGGGATATATCGTTGTCAGCACATCTGCACCCATCCCCTCAAAAATGGCGGCTGTTTCCCGGACACGCCGGAGCGGAATATGGAAGTCGGTATCTGAGCAGCCCAGGAAGATGGGTGTCTTCCGCAGATCTCCGGCATAGGCCAGAGGCGTATCAAGAGGACCAATGAGTCCGCCACTGAAGATGAGCGCCGCTCCGTACCGCGCAGGATGCCGGGCCACGAAGTCAGAGACCAGACATGCTCCTTGGGAAAAGCCGCCAAGCACGATCCGCTCTGATGGGATATTCGCATCATGAAGGCGCTCGACCAATGCCGCAATGGCCTTGAGCCCCGACGAAATACCGGGTTCATTCTGAGGGCGCGGCGCTAGGAAGGAGTGCGGGTACCAGGTGTTGCCCAGGGCTTGAGGAGCCAGATAGACCATCCCCTCACGAGGCAAGGCCCTGCCGAGATCCAGTATGCTGGAGGCCGTTGCACCCCGACCATGAAGGAGGATCATGGCCGAGGTGGCTTCCTGCAACGTGGGCCCGTAACGGACCACGTTTTGACCTTGATGAGGGTCCGGTTCGTGATGCATGATGCTCATTCTTCTTCTGTGGTGAACACCTGCCTTTCGATGGGGGGCAGACGGGCCTCAATCTGCGATCGCTGCGCTTCATACCGGGCCGGCAGCTTCAATGACGAACCAAGGGCTTCGACCGATTCGTCCGAGGTGAATCCCGGCTCATCGGTCGCCACTTCAAACAGGACGCCACCCGGCTCCCGGAAATATATCGAGCGAAAATACTGTCGGTCCTGCACCGGTGTGACCTGAAGGCCTGCCGACCGCAAGGCCGACAGATAGCTCGACTGCTCCTCATCATCGACCGTCCGGAAGGCAATATGGTGGATGGAGCCTGCCCCAAAGGCGCCTCTACCCGCATCGGGCGCATGCAGGAGATCCACGTAGAGCCCACGGTCGTTGGACGCTCCCCGATATCGGTACCGAGCGCCCTCCCGGGCAACCAGGGTGTATCCCATATGATGTGTCAATACCTGTGCCGTTGGCTCCACATCCCGCAACAACAACGTTACGCTGTGGAATCCCCGTAGCGCATGCATCGACGGAATGGGCCCGTCCTCCCACGGCTCTATGGTCGATGGACTGTCTGTGGCAACGAGTTCGATGACCAATCCGTCAGGATCTTCAAACCGTATGACCGATTCCCCGTACCGCTTTTCGGGTCCATCCCATGCGACACCCTGGGCCGTGAGCCGATCCATCCACCAGCCCAGAGAGCCTTGGGGCAGCGCGTAGGCCATGGCGGACGTCTCTCCCGCTCCTCGTAGTCCCCGATGCATCGCGGGCCAGGGGAAAAACGTCATTATCGTGCCGGGTGTCCCCCTTCGATCCCCGTAATACACGTGATAGGTACCCGGATCGTCAAAATTGACTGTCGTCTTGATCAGACGCTGACCGAGCACCCGAACATAAAAGTCGATGTTGGCCTGGGCATCAGAGGCGATGGCAGTAATGTGGTGCAGTCCCTGTATCGGTTGCATGGCATCCTCCGCGGAGTGAAACGGATGGATATGTGTTGCACGACAGCCGGAAACGATACGGATCCAAGGCCCTCAGAATACTTCTTTCAGGAGTGCCTCCAGGTCCAGGGCACGCGTGTACATGCGCAGCTCTCCCTGCGCGTCGCGAGGCCACTCGCTTTCAGGACGGTCCCGATACAGTTCAACACCATTCCCATCGGGATCCCTCAGGTAGAGGGCCTCGCTGACACCGTGATCAGCGGCGCCATCAAGCCGGATGCCGGCATCAACCACCCGGCGCAGTGCATCGGCCAGGCTGCGGCGGTCAGGATAGAGGATGGCCGTGTGGTCCTTGAGTGAATGCCCCGGATACGTCAAGATGCCAGACACGTCGGCTGGCTGCGCGCCTGCTGCTCCAACGCAAACATACGCCCACTGTTGTCCGGCCATGCGACGCTGCCTACGACCATGCCCAACCAACCAGCCAGCATTCCGATCAGCCATGGTTCGATCATTGTCTGGACTGCCCTGCAGACCAACCAGACGATGAGGCCCACGAGTATGGAGACCCAAGCGCCGCGACGCGAGGCCCCGGACCAGAACGTACCCAGGACGAAGGGGCTTACGACGCACACCAGGGTGAGGGTGGCCGAATCGACAACCAGGCCATGAATGGATTCGTTCATCCAGGCCATGATGACCGCCACGATGGCCACGGCAACGACCCCCAACCGCGTGACACGAAGAAGTTGGGCGTCGGAGAGCCTGGGGAAATGGGGTTTGATCAAGTTTTCCCCGATGACCGTGGCTGGTGCAAGCATCGCGCCACTGGACGTGCTGAGGATAGCTGATATCAGGGCCCCGAAAAACAGTACCTGAGCGGGCGTGCCCATGTACCGGCGTACCATCTCCGGGATCAGGCGCTGCCCGTCTCCGCCAGAAAGGAGCTCTGGATGAAGAGCGACAATGACCAGGGCGGTAACCATTGGAAGCGCACCGATAACGAGCAACAACAGCGCCCCGATATGTGCTCCGTTGGCTGCCGCCCGTTCATCACGCGCTGCAAGAACGCGCTGATATACCTCCTGGACCGGGACAGACCCGACGCCGAATACCATCCACAGCGACAGGTGGTTCATCCAGTTGGCCCATCCGGTCTCGGGTCGGATCTGCCAAAACCCATCCTGCTCAGGCCATAGGTCTGCTACAGATCCCGGTTCAATGCCGAGCAACGTAAAGAGCAGGTACAGAAGACCGGCAACGATCATCACGGACTGCAGAAGATCCGTGATGGAGACGGCCCACATGCCGCCTGCATACGTGTATATAACAACGACCAGCGCACCGAGTGGAATTCCCCAGACCAACGGGATTCCGAGCAACGTTTCGAACAGGATGCCCAGCGCCAGGAACTGGGCGGCGATCCACGGAAAGTATCCCAGGACATTGAGGAGGGCCGTGACGCTTTCCAGCCGGGCTCCAAATCGGAGTCGAAAGAAGTCGTTCGTGGTCACGATGCGCAAACGATACATACGTCTGGCAAAGAAGAAACCCACAATCAGCAGACTGATGGAGTTGCCCCCCAAGTCAATGATCAGGCTTTTCACCCCGTACTGCACGAATTCGGCCGGAACACCCATGATCAATTCCGGACCGAACCAGGTGGCAAACAGGGTTACACCGACCACAAAGGCAGGCAGCTGCCGGCCCGCCAGGGTGAAATCCGCAGAGGAATGGATGAACCGTCCCGCCCAGAACCCGATGGTCAGGGTAAGCAGGAGGTAGGCGAGAATGAAGAGCGTCAGCAACGACGTCTCAGATATACTTTTCGCCGCGCACGACCGCCGCATCCTGAACGTAAACGATGACGGCATAATGCTCGAAAAAAGCATCTGCGACATGATCTACGATCTTTTCCGCTACGTCATGGCTGACGAGTGCCTCGATCTTCGTATCGGGGCCCTCCCATTCCGAGGCCCGGACACCACGAGAACCTTTGCCCGTCGCCTGAGTCAGCGTGTACCCCTTGGCACCCAGGTCCAGCAGGGTGCGCAACAACCGGTCTTCCAGAATGCGCTCCGTCACGATCGTGACGAGCTTCAGCGGTACGACAGAGTGCCTTGACATGCGTTTTCAGATTCAAAGAGTGAGCAGCCTGGAGCCGTCTTTTCATCCGAGTATCCACTCGGCCAGGAAATAATACAGCGGAATGCCGAGTGTTACGTTGAAGGGAAACGTGATTCCGAGGGCCCCCGTGAGATAAAATGTCGGGTTGGCTTCCGGGAGCGCGATACGCACGGCCGCCGGGGCTGCAATGTAGGATGCGCTGGAAACCATGGCTGCGAGCACAGCCGCTCCGGCAACCGTCAGTCCGGTGAATTGGGCCAACCAGATGGTCAGAGTGCCATGCAGTATGGGCACGAGAATACCGAAAGCTATCAGGAAGAAGCCCACTTCCCTGAGGTCCCTCAGGCGAGAGGCGGCAACGATACCCATTTCAAGAAGGAAAAGCATCAGGGCGCCCTGGAATCCACTCTTGAAGAAGGGCGCCACCGGTTCAAAGCCCTTCGGACCTACGAGCGTTCCGATGAGCAATCCACCAACGAGCAAGACCACGCTGCGTCCGGAGAGCACTTCGTGGAGCGCATCCTGCCAGGAGCCAGCCCGCCGATCCCGCATGAAGGCAATCATCAGGGCCACCACAATAGCAGGTACCTCAAGTATGGCCACGAGCGCTGGCATGAAGCCTTCGGGCTCCCTGCCAGTCATGGTTCCGAACGTAATGGCCACAATGAAGGTTACGGCCGATACAGAGCCGTAGTGAGCGGCGATGGCAGCCGAATTGACCCGATCCATTCGGCCAAGCCTGCGGAGGATGTTATAGGCGAAAACCGGGGTCAGCAGGCCCAGAAGAAGGGTCAACATGGCTGGCCCGGCAAAGACAGAGAGCGGTGTCCTGCTCAACTCCACGCCACCTTTGAGGCCGATGGCCAGCAGCAGATAAATGGAGAGTCCGTTATAGAGCGCCGCGGGCAGCTTCAAGTCGCTGCGCACGAGGGAGGCCACGACACCAAGGACAAAAGCCAGTATGACAGGGGACAGCAGATTGGCCGCCAGAACCTCCAGGTTGCCCATCGTGAAAGGGTATCGGGTGTAGAGAACTGCCCGGGAACGCACAGCATATGCAATGCGCTTCATTCGGGCGCCGGCGGCGCAATATACCACCCATCCAGGGAGGACTCGTCATCCGGCCTGCCATCTGGGCGGGGGCATGTTGTTTGTTCAGACGGTTGTGAGGGCGCGTGTCCAGGCCATCGTTCAGGCGCGTGTGGCTTTCGCCTACAGGAGCCACGCCAAGAGCGCCCCGATCAGAGCTCCGCCGAGCACGACCCAAACCGGACCCACCTTGAACCGCAGGACGGCGAGCGATGCGAGCAGGGCGATGAGGATGGCGTCCATGGAGACAAGAACCTGACTTCCCAGATCCAGCGTTACGGCAGCCATAAGGGCTACAGCCGAGGCATTGACGGCATCCAGGAAGCTGGCGAGCCAGGTGCTGCTGCGTAGTCTGGCAATGTAGGGGTTCACGAAGCCCACCAGGAGGAAGGCTGGCAGGAATATGCCTGCTGTGGCCGCCAGGGCGCCTGGCAAGCCGTCCACGAGATATCCAACGAAGGTGGCTGTCGAAAGCACCGGCCCGGGGGTGAACTGCCCCACCGCTACGGCATCCAGCAGCTGCTCCCGGGAAATCCAGCCTAAATCCTGTACCAGCCCACCTTCGAGAAAGGCGATGAGAACGTAGCCACTGCCGTAGAGCGTGCCGCCAACCTTGAAAAAGAACCACCCCAACTTCCACAGTGAAACCGACGCTGCACCTGACATACCCACGGTCGAGGCGGAGGCCGCGGCTGGGCTTCCAAGAAAAAGGAGGGGAAGCCATCGCTCTGCGCTCCCGGAGGAGTGCCCCCGGGAGCGCAGCCAGACCATACCGACTACGCCGCCTCCAAGGAGGCACAGGATCTCCCCCAGCCCGGACAGCACCGCTGTGGCAACCAAGATGGCCAGCAGACCCAGGGCCCACCCCGAGATGGCCTTGCGACCCAGCCGCCAGAGCACAGAAAGAATGATGATGAGGACGGCGGGCCGGATGCCCGCCAGATAAGGTTCGACGGCTGGAAGGTCGCCATACCGGACGTAAAACCAAGCGGCCAGTCCCGTGCAGGCGGCCGCCGGCAGTATGAATGCACCCCCCGCCGCCACGAGGCCCCTCCAACCAGCCCGCTCGTAGCCAATATGCATCATCATCTCGGTCGAGTTGGGCCCGGGAATCAGATTGGTGGCTCCGACCAGATCGAGGAAGTGTTGATGGGTCAGCCATTTGCGGCGCACGACGACCTCCTCCTCGAGCATGGCGATGTGGGCTGCCGGGCCCCCAAAAGCAATCAGACCCAACTTGGAGAAAAGACCCATCAGCTCGGCCAGCGACGTGGCCCGACCGGATGCAGCAACGGAGGTATGCTCACTCATGTCCTGTACGTGATGTGCGAGTGCCTCGGAGGATGACCCACCCTCGCCAACGGTCCGGACTCAGCCCGCAGCCGAACCCACCCCTTGCAACAGCGCCTTTGCTCGGCGCGTGTCAATGCGCGCTCCGAGCTGCGACAAGATACTGAGCATACCTGCCAAGAGGCGATTCACAAACACGAAATGACGGGACCCTACCGGCCGGCGATGTTTGAAGGCCTCCCGTCCGGTAATCTGTGGGATAACGGCCTGAAACTGCTCCAACAGTCTGCCCTTCCCGAAATCGTACGTATCAGGACGGTAAAGCGACTCGATGATACCGCCCAACGTATCCAGGACGTCCAACAGATACATCCGACCTTCCTCGTCCATGTCGGCCGGCAGCATTTCCAGATCGGTGTATGAGGCCTGGAGCGCCTCGACGTTGCCAGCCATGCGTGCATGGTACAAACCAACCAGTCCGTCGCGAAAACCCACAGGGAAGGTCTTGATGCAGCCAAAATCCAGGAGGCCGAGGCGCCCATCCTCGCGAAATAGAAAATTCCCCGGGTGGGCATCTGCGTGCACCCGCAGGGAGTCCCCAACCACCTGCTCATGAATCACATCCCAGAGGAGCTGGCCGAAATGGTCACGCTCGGCTTGCGAGGGATTACCGGCAAGCCACTCTTTCAAATGCTGCCCCTCCATGTGTGTCATCGTGAGGACCCGCTCGGTCGTCAACGCCTCAATCCACCGGGGCGTTACGACCTGCGTTCCTTCGAAGAGGTGCGCAAATTCCTCTATGTTGGCTCCCTCGATGCGATAATCGGTCTCCTCCATCATGAGGTCGCGTACCTCCTCCAGGTACGGATCCACCGCCTCCTTGTCGACGAACCTGCCGGCAATACCCCGCACGAGGCGAAGATCCGAATCAACGCTTTCGCGCACATTGGGATACTGCACCTTGACCACCACCCGGGTGCCATCCTTGAGCCGTGCAGGATGGACCTGGCCCAGCGAGGCGGCCGCCATGGCATGTCCTGAGAACTCCGCAAAAATCTCCTCAGGCGGTGCACCCAGGGCTTGGGTGACCAATCGATGGACGAGTGCCGGACCCATGGCGGGTACATCGTACTGGGCACGGGCCAGAACGTCAGAAAACTGTTCGGGCAGGAAACCGGGTTCCATGCTGAGGCCTTGCGCCATTTTCAGGGCCGTGCCGCGCAACCTGGACAGCTCCGAGAACAGATCCTCTGCATTGCGGCTGTGCATTTCCT
>Ga0181574_10002782_pt1 | contig 15752 bp, 18 predicted proteins | sample 101ome_24_FD_145600 | JGI IMG/M metagenome (GOLD analysis project Ga0181574, IMG submission 145600) | Coastal salt marsh microbial communities from the Groves Creek Marsh, Skidaway Island, Georgia - 101410AT metaG (spades assembly) | ecosystem: Environmental > Aquatic > Marine > Intertidal zone... | reverse complement strand
ACGCGCGGGTTCGATGAATATGTTTGGCCTTGGATAGATGAAGTTAGAATTTATTTGGGTAATATAGATGTTCGTCATCACTTAATGAGGCAAAAGGATCCAAATCAAGCCGTAGAAAAATTGGTTAAGGCATATGAAGAGCAACTTAAGAAATTAGAAATTAGGCGTATAAGTCCTATCGAAGTCATTGCGGTTCTACCAATTGAAAACGAATCACGCAAAATACCAAAAACGGGTTACTACAAAGGAGAGCCATATGCTGGTACATGGAAAGAACGTAATGCAATATCTAGAAAGCTAAATAAGCTAATTAAAGAAATGTGTGAGCGTAATCGATATGAATTTTACGAGCATCCTCCAATTTTCTTTAATGATGTTGAAGAGCTTAGCTTTGATGTAATGGAAAAACCAAAGTCAGTACATATTTCTCGTCAGTTTTACAGATGGGATTTGGAAAATGATTCACAAAACTTAGAACTCAAAGTAGAGAAGCCTAAGCAAAGCGCACTATTTTAATGGAGATTACAACAACCAAATACTATGATGAGTTTATCAGGTACTTTAAGCTAGCTCTAGATCAACAAGAAAAGAGTAACTTAGGACACATACCACATGGAGACTCAGATATGAATGATCCGTTGATGGAGCAGATTGAGCTCTACGACGTGGTTGAACGTAAGTTCGCGGGCTTTAGTCAGATCGTTAACGATGTATTTTATGGATGGACAAAGGATCATCCATATTGGTCTCGCATGGAAGAGGGATTGGTAACATCACAAAGACTTGAGGTTGCCAAGAATTGGACAGGTAAGCAAGATGTATTCGGACTTGAAGAATGGCTATATGTTTTTATTTTACACAGAGTTTGTGGGTCTGCAATCAATTATGCTACTAAGCCAAGCGGTTATCATAACACTATTCTATTTGATTTGTGGCAGTCTGATACGATCGAACAAATGTGTGAGCAAGTTAAATCTCATACGACTCCATTTTATACATCAGTAGGTTATCAATTCCCAGCTTTCCCAAAGCCACCTCAGCCAGAAGTTCAAGAGAATGTTTTTGTAGGCATGTCAGGTTTTGAAGCACCTAAGTTTACATATAAGAGAGGTGGAGATTATTTCTTATGTGAGTTTGCTCCACGTTTGGCCCGTGATATGGCCAACTATTTGAGAAAGGGGCCAAAGAAAGACTTACGAGAACTTGGTGAGTGGATGTTTAAGTGGAATGCAGATAATGGTTTAAGAGCTTATAGATTCCAATATGCAGCTGTGATCGCTGATGTTTGCGATTGGTTCCCTGAGTTTATGAATCGTGACTCTATGTTCTACTATGGCACCAATGCTGTCGAGTGTATTGGATACTTGGCTGATACTGTGGATGGTAAGGGCAAGAAGTCTGAGCCATTCTTGGATGCGGTAATGACAAAGATATATGAAGAAACGGGTTCACTTCCTTACAATGCCGAGGATGTAGCTTGTGATTTTATTCGCTGGATCGAAAACTACATGAGACCAGGTGCAGACTATAACCACATCAATATGGACACTTTGTGGAATAGCTCTACTATATTGGATCACCCATATGGACGACAAAAAGCTATGCTTGATTTGGGATTAGTTGAGACGTTTAATGGTATGACTCATCACCCTTCAGATGATAAGATTATCTCAGAAGCAGGCTTGACAGTAGAGCAATATAAAAACAAAGTCAAAAAATTATACGAATGTCAAATAGCGTAAAGGAAAGAGAAACCACTATTATGCCTTTGTTTGACGAGGAGGGTATCAACGTATTTCCAACTAATAATATTAAGTATCCTAAGACTATCAAGGTGCCTCTAAAGAATGGTAAACCTAAGGAATCTTGGATGCAAAAGTGGAGTGAAGACGAAAGAATCGAAAAGTTCTTTGAGTTTTGTCGAGTTTTTGACTTGAGAGAAGATGAGCTATTGAGAACAGATTATCAAATCTTCTCACATCGACTACACTGGCACGAGCACTCATATTGTGAGTACATGCAGAAGATAACCGATAATAAAGAGAGGCTGTGGTACACTCTAGTCTTTTCTTTTACCAACGAACATTGGAAGACTTTGACTACTCTTGTCGATAAGGGTGAAGAAGCTCTTGCTGAGCGTTTTAAGAACCACAGGCATGCTCGTAATGATTTGTTTCAGATATACTATCCAAAGGGAACAAACGTTAAGGAGTGGATCCTAGAAGGTCCGAAGAAGGCAGCTGAAGATATGTACCATGTTTTAGAGAACCTTGATCGGCCATATACGATGATGGAGTTTGCTAAGATTATGGAAAAGTACTTTAAGGAGAAGCAAGGCTTTAGAAGCCCTTTGTATCCATGCAAGAACACGGCAAGATATTTAGCTATGACTTGGCCAGAATTGGTTGACCCTAACTCAGTCTTATTCGGCGGTACTGGTCATTTTGATGGATTACATCAAATTTTTGGTGGACAATATCTCAATGGTAAGGTTAAGTATTCTATTGATGCTGATGGTCAATTCGTTTGCGAGAATAAACATGCTGAAGAATGGATTAGACAAATGGAAGTTTTAGCTCAACACCCGTCTAATCCCATCAATGAGCAAATGTGGTTGAACTTAGAAGACAAAACATGCTTCTTCTATAAGCACATTGCCATTAGTCATGGTATAAAATCTGCAACTAAGAGAATTCCATATAATTGGATTTTTGCTGGCGATTTTGATTTGGCTAAACACCCAAGCGAATCGGTTCAATTAAATGCTAAAACTACAAGTCATTTGTGGGCTAAAGATTATCCAGAAGAATTATAATGCCAGATAATATTCAAATACCTAAGATTATTCATCAAATATGGATAGGTGATGAAAAAATGCCAGATCATTGTGTTCAATTCGTAAAAGAAATGAAAGATATGCATCCTGATTGGCAGTATAAATTATGGGGTAATGAAATATTCACAGATGTTTATAAAGAAGATGAGTTTTTACAGTCGTACATTAAAAATCCAAAAATGTATAAATGGGCATTTATAGCTGATAGAATAAGATTATTGTTATTAAGAGATTACGGAGGAATATATTGTGATGTAGATGCTAAACCAATTCAATCATTTAATGTCATAAGAGATAAATTATCGCCAAATCATACCTTTGTTGCTGGTTTAAAACAACATCAAAGCGTAGATGCGTTAATAGATTGTACAGTGTATGGGTCTGCACCTAATTCTAGAATAATTAACGAGTGTTTATCGATTTATAAAAGTATTCTTTGGGCATGTGGATGTAAGATGTTTTCAGATAAAATCATTAAATCTATAGAATCAGACGTTGCACTTTTTGGATATGAGTATTTTTATAACACATCTGTAAATAATAAAACAATCGTTCTTCATGATATTGAATCTACGAGGCTTTTATCATGGGTAAATTCTAAATAATATGTCACACAATAAACACACTGACCAACTAATTAATCAAGACCTAAATCTAATGATGCCTAATAGACAGGCATGGCTGGATTTAGCTGGTGATTGGAAAGATCCATTTGAAGCTCCACAAATTCACGAGCATATGGGTTTTAATGTAGTTAGAGAAGACTTAATGGGCTTTGGATCTAAGTGTAGATTTGGAGATATTTTGGTTAGTACATGTGAGAAAGACACATTGGTTTATGTTCAGCCTAGGTATGGATTTGCTGGTATCTCGCTGGCATATTTGGCTAAGAAGTACAATAAGAAGCTAGTTTTATTTAGTCCAAGTCAAAAAGAGATTTCAGATCACCAAGCTATTTGTGTAGAGCGAGGTGCTGAGATGAAGTTTAGAAGAGTCGCAGCTATGCCCAACCTTAATCGTATGGCAAAAGCATGGGCTGAAGATAATAATGCCTTCTTTATTCCATTAGGTTTAAGACACGAACTTGTGACTGCAGCCGCTGTTAAGGTAGCGTATGATTTAGCAGAAAAGTATGGTTACCCTGAAGAAGTTTGGTCGGCTATTTCAACTGGAGTACTTTCACGTTCGTTACAAATTGCATGGCCAGACGCTAAATTTAATGCAGTCGCAGTAGCTCGTAATATTCAAACTGGTGAAAGAGGTAAAGCTACAATATGGTCACATCCTAAAGCATTTAACCAAAACGTTAGTGCTGAATATACACCTCCATTTCCATCGGCTCTTAACTATGATGCTAAAGCTTGGGAATTTATGGTTAGACATGGTAGTCCAGGGGCTTGGTTTTGGAATGTCGGCGGAGATCCTAAACCAGAAAGAGAAGAAACTAAAAAGAAGATCGACTCACAAAGAGAGTGGGGAGAAATTCGTTGAAACTTTAACTAATAATTAGATATATAAACCATGGCATTTATTCGAGCAACATATAGTTCTGGTACAGTCCAATCTCAAGATACCTCTACTGAATTAGCTACAAATCAAACTAAATATTGGGGTGGAGATGGAGTCTCCGATACTTTAGGAGTTTGGGATGATGTAAATAGAAAATTTATACCTGATGGGTGGTATGATGAAACTACAGGGTGGTTATGGCCCCTAGGTTTGCAATGGGATTATGATAAAACTTAATAATACTTACATATGGCTGACACAGGAATAGTAGGACCTTTAGCAAACACCGCCGTAGGTACAGGACTTGGTGATGGAACCAATTATGGGGCTTGGTCGTCCCCTCAAAGATTACATAGAAACGGGATATATTCTAATGCTGCGGTTGTAACAGCAGCAAATAAAGGCACTCGCTGGTACAATTGCTTTGATAACAACCAAATTCCTGCAGGCGCAACTATTACTGGAGTAGAGATTGTAGCAACAACAGATTTTGATGGTTCTGGGAACTCAAACATAGGTACCTTCGGTTCAACGGGATCAACAGAGAGTGTTAGTATGAGAGCCTACCTTTATAATGGGTCTAGCTATTCATCACCATTAGCATATGATGGAGCTACTCGCACAGGTATTACATATTCTGACAGTAATACGACAGCTACATTCTTAGGACCTAATAGACGATACTTGGGATCATCCACCTTAGGAACCCTGTTTGGAGGATCAAGTGATTTATCAGGTTTAACCTGGGATCCTGCAAACCAAGCTAATTTTGGTTTTGTTTTTACTAGCACAGCAATAGTAAACACCCCAGTAGCTGGAGCTATTAGAGGTATTGGACTAAGAGTAACTTACACTGAAGCCGTTGCCCGCTCCGGCCCGGCAGATGTAGCCAAAATTAATGGGGTTGCTACAGCAGACATAGATAAGTTTAGCGGGGTGGCCTTTGATGACATAGGTAAATTCAGGACTATATCTTAATATCGAATCTACTAAGTACGCTAGAACTGTTGGCAGAAAGGTGAGGAAAGCGACTAAAGAAACATCGACTCACAAAGAGAGTGGGGAGAAATTCGTTGAAACTTTAACTAATAATTAAATAGAAAAATTATGGCAAACGCAGATAATAAATGTGCAGATCTAGAAGTACAAGACTTCTACACTGACGTAAAAGACACGCTAGGCCTTGTATACAACAAGCAAATCGAGCTACAAAGCAGACTCGGATTTAACTTCGAGAATTGGACCCTTAAAGAAATTGCAGATTTTTGGTGTGTTAACAAGCATGCTATGAGTGACGAACTTAATGAAATGTTCGATGCTCTTGGAGGTGTTAATGATGGCATTGCTTCAGCAGCTTGGAAATACTGGAAACAAGATAATGTTAAAGCTGCTACTATGACAGTAGCTGATCTTTCTGAAGCTGATCGCCTTGAACTATTCTATGAGTGGATCGATGGTCTTCACTTCTATATGAACTTCGCCATTTCAATTGGCATGACAGCAGAAGATATAGTAAACCTCTATATGGCTAAGAACGCAGAGAATCACGACCGCCAAAACCGAGGATACTAATGCTGCTTGATATTGAACAAAGAGAAAATGAGCTTATCGTAAGCTACTATAATCGAGAAGGTAAAGTTGCTTTTAAGAGATATCCAATTTCTCAATTTGAAAATTGGGTTGTCACCGACGAAAAAGATCGCTATAAGCATCCTGAAATTTTAAACTGGGATGGCAGACCTGTCAAGAAAAATCGTTCACGGTCTTACAACAAGTTCTCACTGATCTACTTTATGGATAACCTTCCAGAAAAGGATCGAGAAGAGATCTTCGAGTTCAACGTGCCACGTACATATTATGTTGATATTGAGACTGAGATCGTAGATGGTTTTCCTAAGCCAGAGGAAGCTAAGTCTAGGATCCTCACGTTCTCCATAATCACACCTGAAAGAAAAGCTATTGTACTAGGTCTAGATGATCTTTCGGCTGACCAGATTGCTTCTATTGAGAAGGACACTAACGAACACTTTGAAGGTTACGATCAAGATTGGGAATTTAGCTATTACAAGTTCAAGAACGAGTATGATATGCTTTATAACTTCTTGCACAAGTTTATGCCTAAGTTTCCTATGATGACAGGTTGGAACTTTATCAACTATGACTGGCAATATATTGTTAATCGTTGTAAGCATTTGCAAATTGATTTGACCGAAGTAGCTGTCACAGGTTCACTTGATCGCAACGATAGTCGACCACTTCATATGGGCATTCTAGACTATATGCAATTGTATGATAAGTATGATCGCTCGGTTAAAGTTAAAGAATCGAATACGCTTGATTATGTTTCTGGTCAAGTTCTTAATGTTAAGAAAATTAAGTATCAAGGTGGTCTACAAGATCTATATGAGAATGACTTTAAGAAATATGTTTTCTATAATGTAGTTGACTCTATTCTTGTTTACTATATTGATGAGAAACTAAAAAGCATGGAAGTCTTGTTGACTTTGGCTACTATCACTCGCATGCCTCTCTATAAAGCAGCATCTCCAGTTGCTATGACAGAGGCTCTTATTGCTAGAAAGTTAGTAGAGCAAAATAAGCGTGTCGGCGTTGAGTATGATAAAGAGGATAGTAAGAAGGACGGTAAATATGCTGGCGCATTTGTTAAAGAACCTATTTCTGGTTATTATAGTGGAGTTAGTGCATTTGACTTTGCTTCTCTATACCCTTCGATTATGAGACAATTTAATATTTCTCCCGATGCATTTGTCGAAATGATACCAACTACGCAGATAAATAGTCGTCGCAAAGACGAAAGTGTCATTGTATGCGAAAACGGAGTTGTTTACCAAAAAGAAGATTCTATCCTTAAAAAAATATTAAGTGATTTATATTCTCAACGTAAACAATATAAGAAAATTTCATACGATTATTATGAAAAAGCAAGAGAATTAAAAAAAAACTTGAAAGCTCTTGAAGCTAAAGAAATGGCCTCTTAAAATATATAGAGTAACTACAAGATTAAGTAGTAATTATTAAATCTATTATAAAAAAAGGCCAATCATTAGATGGCCTTTTTTATACTTAAAAATAAAAACGAATATGTCACTATTTAAAGATAGAATCGAATACAAGCCATTTGAATACCCAGTCTACTATACAGAAGGCTGGCTAAAGCAAGCTCAAGCCTTTTGGCTTCATACTGAGATTTCCATGCAAGGAGATGTGAAGGACTGGAACGAAAATTTAATGCCCCATGAGAAGAATCTTGTCGGCAATATTCTTTTGGGTTTTGCTCAAACAGAATGTGCAGTATCTGATTATTGGACGACTATGGTCACACAATGGTTTCCTAAGCATGAAATTAAGCAAATGGCAATGATGTTTGGTTCACAAGAGACTATTCACGCAACGGCATATTCATATCTAAACGAAACGCTGGGACTAGAGGATTTCTCTGGTTTCTTACATGAACCGGCAACTGCTGATAAGTTCGAGATGTTGACAAGTACTGAGGCCGATTGGACCCATGAAGATTTGGCTAAAGATGCAAGAGCAAGAAAAGACGTTGCCAGATCATTGGCTATTTTCTCAGCTTTTGCTGAAGGGGTTTCTCTTTACTCATCATTTGCAGTTCTTTATTCTTTCCAAATGAGAAACCTTTTGAAAGGTATTGGTCAACAAATGAAGTGGTCGGTTCGCGACGAATCATTGCACTCTAAGATGGGTTGTCAGCTTTTCCGTCACATGTGTGAAGAGTATGAAGAGTTAAAGGAGTTGGTTAGACCAGAAGTTGAGCACGCGGCTGAGTTGATGGTTCAAATGGAACATAAGTTCATCGATAAGATGTTTGAGATGGGTGATTTAGATAATCTTAAAGCCGCAGATCTCAAGAACTTTATCTTAAAAAGAGCTAATGAAAAATTGGTTGAATTGGGTTATGAACCTAAATTGCAATATGATGACAAATCAGCTTCTCAGTTAGATTGGTTCTATCACTTAACTGGAGGCCACACTCATACCGATTTCTTTGCCGTTAGACCAACCGATTATTCTAAAGCTGGAGAAGATGAAAACTGGGACGAAGACGATATCTTCTAAACAATCAACAGTTTGACACATATAAAAGCTTATAGAATAAATTAAATGGAAGAAGAAATAATTAATTACGGACAAGAATTAGGTTGGGAATTAGGTGTGGACTTTCCAACATGGGGCAATACTGAGATTTATGTCAAAACAATTAGTAGAGGTTATCTTTTAAGTGGAGAAACACCTAAAGATGCTTATTGGAGAGTTGCAACCGCAATTGCAAAAAGATTACGTAAGCCTGAATTAGCCTCTAAATTTTTTGATTATATTTGGAAAGGTTGGCTAAACTTAGCTTCACCGGTTCTCTCAAATACAGGGACCGAAAGAGGTTTACCAATTTCGTGTTTTGGTATTGATGTTGCAGACTCAATTCATGATATTGGTAACAAGAATCTTGAAATGATGCTTTTAGCCAAGCATGGTGGAGGTGTTGGTATTGGCGTAAATCAAATCAGACCAGCTGGAGCAAATATTTCTCAAAATGGTACTTCAGACGGCGTTGTACCCTTTTGTAAGATTTATGATTCTGCGATTTTGGCCACAAACCAAGGTTCAGTGCGCCGTGGAGCGGCTTCTGTTAATATCGATATAGAACATGATGATTTTTGGGAATGGCTAGAAATTAGAGAGCCTAAAGGAGATGTTAATCGTCAATGCTTAAATATGCATCAGTGTGTTGTAGTTTCTGATGGATTTATGCAACGCATAGAAGCTGGTGAAAAAGAGGCTAGAAAACGTTGGGCTGCAGTGCTTCGTAAGCGAAGATCAACTGGAGAGCCTTATATCATGTTTAAAGGAAATGTAAATAACGTTAACCCAGACGCGTATAAAAAGAATGGACTCAAAGTCTATATGACTAATATTTGTTCGGAGATTACTCTTCATACAGATGAGTCTCATTCTTTTGTCTGTTGTTTAAGCTCTGTCAATCTAGCTAAGTATGATGAGTGGAAGGACACTGATCTAATTTACACAGCAACGTGGTTCTTAGATGGTGTTCTTGAAGAGTTCATCACTAAGGCTAAATATATGAGAGGTTTTGAAAATGCGGTTAGATCTGCTGAAAAAGGTAGAGCAATTGGTCTTGGAGTTCTTGGCTGGCATACATACCTTCAAGATAACAATATTCCATTTGAAGGTCTAACATCACAATTTGAGACTAGAAAGATTTTTAGTCAAATTAAGACAGAATCTGAAAAGGCAAGTAGAGACTTAGCGCATGAATACGGAGAACCACTTTGGTGTGTTGGTACTGGCATGAGAAACTCTCACTTAAGAGCGGTTGCACCAACTGTTTCTAATTCTAAGTTGAGCGGTAACGTTTCTCCTGGTATTGAACCATGGGCAGCAAATGTATTTACCGAGCAAACTGCTAAGGGCACATTTATTAGAAAAAACAAATCTTTGGAAGCTGCGCTTGAACATATTGGTAAAAATACTAAAGAAACTTGGGATCAAATATTGATAGATGGAGGATCTGTTCAAGGGCTTGATTGGATTAAGGATTATTATGTAAATGTGGGCGAATCGTATAATTCCGAATGGGGTATGCCTATTCATGTCAATGAGTTAAAAGTTGCCCCTCAGTCTGCAACTGATAACTTTATTCCGATATGTGATGTTTATAAAACATTTAAAGAAATAAATCAGCTTGAGTTAGTAAAACAAGCTGGTGTTAGACAACAGTATGTTGACCAAGCAGTTTCTTTGAATCTTGCATTTCCAAAAGAGGCAAGTCCTAAGTTTATCAATCAAGTTCACTTAGAAGCATATAATCAAGGCATTAAGACTCTCTATTACATGAGAACGGAAAGTGTATTAAGGGGAGATATCGCCACCGCAGCAACAAATCCAGATTGTTTAAGTTGTGATGGCTAACGAAGTTGAGGTTTGAAGACCTCTTCTTAGGACCGGGATAGTTCTCGGAAATAGAGGCCGGGGGTTCGCTACTTCCCGGCCTCACTATTTTTAAAAGATATATAGTATAAGACTCAATTAAGAGTCTACGAAAAAAATAATAAATCGATATGTTTTTAACACAAGATCAGATTTTCGGTATCATCAGACATGCATTGACCGCAATGGGTGGTGCTCTAGTTGCAAAAGGAGTTATTGATGAAGCTGGCCTTACCGAGGCAGTAGGTGCCTTGGTTACCCTAATAGGTGTTGTTTGGTCAGCAATGTCAAAGAAAGAAGAAGCTCCAGCTGAAATTGAAGAAGGTGCTGAGTAATCTATAAAAGATTTTTCGTATAAGGGGATTCGATTCATTCGGGTCCCCTTTTTTTATGAAACATTTTAATTTAGTTTTGTATAAGACAGTAATTAATTCATTAAACAAAACCAAATATGAAACAAGTTTTAATGGCTTTTGGGTTTGCCTTAACAACCCTAACAAGTTTTTCTCAGTCCACTGTTGTGGATGTAATCGTTGGTAGTGAAGACCACACAGTATTAGAACTCGCGGTAGTCCAAGAAGGATTGGTCGAAGCGTTAAGTGATACTACAGGCACATTTACAGTATTTGCACCAACTGACGCGGCTTTTACAGCACTCGCCGAAGCTTTCAATGTTGAGGTAACTGCTTTATTGGAACTACAAGACTTGACCGATATTCTAACTTACCATGTTGTTAGCGGTACCGTATTGAGTACCGATCTAACCAATGGTATGGAAGCAACTGCACTTAATGGTGGTACACTTACCTTTACAGTTGATAGTATGGGTGTTGAAGTTGGCACCGCAGCTGTTGGACCAGCAATGGTTACTGTTGCAGATATCGTAACAGATAATGGCGTTGTTCACGTTATTGACGCAGTTCTTGTTCCTGAAACACCATCTTCTGTTTTTGAAATCGAGGACGATAGAATTAATAATAGTATTTACTACAACATTATGGGTCAAGAGATTCGTAGTTATGAAGACATCCCATTCGGTAGCGTATACATTTATAATGGTAAAAAGTTTATTAGAACTGAAGACTAATATTACTTAAATAGTATAATAAAACCCCTCTTTATGAGGGGTTTTTATTGAAACAAAAGTCTAATTTTAACGTAGAAAGAATAAATTATTTCAAAATGAAACTAGTAGTTAATCGTATTGACCAACACGCACTTTCCTCTTTTATTAATCGAGTTAAGCTTATTGATTCTTTCATTTACATGAAGATGGATCAAAATCGTACAACATCTGCAGTCTATCTCCCACAACGAGATGCTGTTAAGTATCACTCAGTTGAGACAAATCATATTTTTCAAATTGATGAAGACGCTTGGACTCAAGGTGATAAAGAAATGAAGATTGCATTCTTTGATGGGGGTAAAGTTATTGAAGCTATTAAGCACTTTGAAAGTGACGCCATTCAAGGTGAAATTGAGTTTGTAGAGAATGAAGAAGATTTCGTAGCGTCTACTTTCCGCATCTTTAATGATGAACTTGAGATTACTCTTGCATGTTCTGAGCCTTCGCTTGGCTATAAGGATTTGACTAAAGAACAAATCTCTGCTATCTTTAGTAAGGAAGGTAGCAAGTTTAACTTCGAGCTTGACACCCACATGATAGGCAAGGTTAAGAATCTCTTTGGCCTTGATAAGGACGAGACTTTCTCCATCAACGCTAATGGAACAGGGGTAAATGTTAAGGGTAAGACCTTCAGTGTGGTCATTAATCCAGAATCAACTGGCAACGGTGATGTGACGGTCTACAAGAAGTACTTATCCCTACTTGATAAAGAAGAACAAAACGTTTACGTATCTGACTCAAAGGTCGTGTTCTCATCTAATGAGTCTGAGACACTCCTAACTATTTCTACTTGTCAGACTGCGTAATATGAATGTAGAACTACTAGAAGAAAAAGCGATTGAAGAGCTTTCTCCTGAAGAGGGGAAAGCTCTCGTCGCACATTATGAGCAGTTAGCTGCTAAATATACCGCGTATGAACAAGCTGTAAAACTTTCTTTGAATAGTATCTATGGCGCATTCGGTAATAAATGGTTTCACTTCTTTGACATTAACATAGCTGAGTCTATTACTTTGCAAGGTCAAAATGCAATTCTTTATTCTGAAACTATACTTAATAAGTATTTTAACGAATTCTTTTATAAAGATACCGTAGTCCATGAACACTTTAATATAAAGGTAAAATATAAACCTGAGAGACCAGCTGTTATTTATATTGATACAGATTCATGCTATGTACAATTTGAAGAAATGTACAAATCCATTGAATGGCTTGATGAAAGGTTGAATATTGATACGTTTATTCTTGAAATATATGATTTTAGACTTAGGGACTATATCGTTAAGTGTATGGAAAAATACGCTAAGTTAAGAAATACTGATAATTTCCTTGCATTTGAATTAGAGACTATTGCGTACAATGGCATTTGGATGTCAAAAAAGAAGTATATTCAAAACATTGCATGGGATGATAAGCTTGAAACAACTGATAGACACACTTCTCTAAAAAAGGTTAAAACAATTGGTTTTGACACTATTCAATCATCAACTCCTAAGTTTGCTCGTGAAAAATTGGTTGAAGCACTTAAGATTTTATTTAAGAAACCGGATAAGCCTTCGCCTGAAGATCTACAAGAATTAGTTCAATTTATGAAAGAAACTAAAAAGCAATTTAAGCTTTGTAATATAGATGATATTTCATTCAATAAAAGAACTAATAATATTGACAAGTATATTGTTGATGACCAGATCGAGCTTCAATTTGGCCTAAAGTGTCCACCAAATGTAAAAGCTGCAGGTTACTATAACTATTTGCTTAATCAAAATAAAAAGTACAAGAACAAATATCGCTTAATTGGAAATGGTGAAAAGTTAAAGATTTATCACTGTGCTGATACAGCTTTGAGCGATATGTTTTCATATTTGCCAGGCGATTTTCCTTACGAGTTTGCTCCTCCAGTGGATTATGATGTACAGTTTGAAAAGTCCATGATTGATCCGCTTAACCGAGTCCTAAAGGCTATCGGGCTTCAGACACTCGACACTAACCTAATATACGCAACATCACTATTTTAATATGGATTTACAAGAATTAGAACAATTAGTACTCAAATACCCAAATAATATGGAATTGGGTCAAATAATTAGAATGATGTACTATGAAAAGAAAAAGGCTCTCGAGAGTCAAAATATGGTCAAAGACCAATTAAACTTATTTAATGGATCTCAGCAAATTAACTCCTGAACAAGTTACAATTATAACCAAGTACAAGAGAATCCATGATGAATTGGGTTCTATTGAACAGGATATAAAGAAACTAAACGAACGTTCTCAAGTATTAATAGAAGAACTACAACAATTAAGAGATTACGAACAGTCTCTACAAAAATAATAAAATCATGGCAAAGAAAAAAGAATTTAGCTTCGATGATATTAACAGTGAACTAGCTAATCTAAATCCGCTAGGCTCTGTTATGGAGCAATCTAATTTTAGTGAAGTCACTGAATGGATTGACACTGGTAACTATCATCTAAACGCATGTATTTCAGGGTCTCTTTTTGGAGGTTGGCCAAATAACAGATCTTGTTCAGTTGCTGGACCTTCAGGAACTGGTAAAACATTCTTAGTCCTAAACTCTATTAAGCAAGCGATTAATATGGGCTATAGCATAATTTACTATGATTCAGAGGCTGCTGTGGATAAATCAACCATGGTAAAGTTTGGTATTGACACATCTAAAGTTAATTATCAACCAGTTAATACTGTTCAAGAATTTAGACAATCAGTTACGACTATTACTCGTCGTATGCAAGAGGCTAAGAGAGACGGTGCAGATATTCCAAAGGTCATGATTATTCTTGACTCAGCAGGTAACTTGGCTACTCAAAAAGAAATTGATGATGCGGTTTCAGGTAACGAAAAAGCAGATATGACAAGATCTAAGATTCTTAAGTCTATCTTTAGAATCATTATGACACCTATGGCTGATCTTAAGATTCCATTTATCTTTACGAATCATACATATCAAACTCAAGATTTTATCTCGCGTCAAGTTGCTGGTGGCGGAACAGGACCAGAATATGCTGCCTCTATTGTTCTATTTTTGAATAAAGCACAGCTTAAAGATTCAAGCGGAGATAAAGCTGGCATTATTGTAACAGCAAAGCCAAATAAGAATCGATTTGCTAAACCACAAAACATTAAATTTCACCTTCACTATACAGAAGGTATGAATCGTTTTGTTGGACTTGAAAACTATATTGATTGGGAAAATATTGGCATCACTAAAGGCGTAATTGAAAAGGGAGAAAAGATTCCTAAAAAGACAGCACGTGGTTGGATATGTAAGCACCTTGATGAGACAGTTCCTAACTCAGAGTTCTTTAGTGAAAAAGTATTCACTAAAGAGGTTCTACAAAAGATAGATGAAAAAATCTACGATCTATTTAACTATAGTACAAATACCGAGATTGATGTAGATGAATTAATTGAAGCCGAGGATGAGAATTAATGAGGATAAGCTGCCTATAAAGTATATCCTCGGCATAGAATCAACGCTTGAAGGTTATCCAACTGGATTAGATGTTTTGCATCACGAGGTGACTTTATGTCAAAGGTACCCAGACAGATATAAAGGTAAGTTTACTCTTCATGCAGTAAACAAGTATCATTTCCCCGATACGGTAAAAGAACATCTCAAGACTTCTATTGAGGATCTTTTAAACGAAGGATTGATAGAACAAGTCAATCAAGAAGAAGGTAAGGAGTCATATAAAATACTAATAAATCCATTTGAATAATGCAGTTCGGTCAAGACTTTGAAAAAACATTCTTTAGGCTTTCACTTGAAAGGCCCAAGTATTTGCAGTCTATTAAGACGGGATTCTACACGTCAGATGAGATTGATACGTTAAGTTATTTGGCCAATGCATTTTATGCTAAGTTTAATGAGACTCCTTCGAAGGACCAACTTAAGCTTCTTATTCAAAGATCGGAGAAGGCCAAGGATAAGGTGAGTGAAGAAATATTGGGTATAATTTTCGATGTAGATCTTGACCAATATGATGAAGAATGGCTTACTGATACAGCAGAATCATGGATTAAGTGGAGAACTTTCGACACATCGTTGATTGATACAATAGAGTTTATCAAAACAACTAATGTTACTCCAGAGAACGTAGAGTCTATTATTACTAAGGTTAAGGGACTCATCAACGATCGTAACAACCTTAGCTTTAACTCCGATCTTGGTCTTGATTTCTTCGACGTAGAATCACACTCACAAAAAGAAGAAGAGAAAGTTTCTACTGGGTATAATTTCTTAGATAGAGTTTTAGGTGGAGGTTATGATAAG
>Ga0181574_10002780_pt1 | contig 15755 bp, 13 predicted proteins | sample 101ome_24_FD_145600 | JGI IMG/M metagenome (GOLD analysis project Ga0181574, IMG submission 145600) | Coastal salt marsh microbial communities from the Groves Creek Marsh, Skidaway Island, Georgia - 101410AT metaG (spades assembly) | ecosystem: Environmental > Aquatic > Marine > Intertidal zone... | reverse complement strand
AATTTCAAGCAGCCGCTGATGCTGGTCCTCAAGATTGAGTTGTGCAAGATAGTCAAGAGCAGCATTCCATCCAATCGCTTCAGCAATTCGGGGCGTACCTGCCTCAAAGCGGTGTTCGTTTGTTTGGTAGGTTGAACCTTCAAGGGTGACAGTTTCAATCATATCGCCTCCTCCCATGAACGGCTCCATCTCTTGGAACGTCTCCTCGTTCACCAACAAACAACCAATGCCGGTAGGCCCGCACATCTTGTGGGCGGACAAGGCCATCATATCGGCTCCAAGATCGCTCATGTTGATTTGACAATGTGGTGCTCCCTGAGCGGCATCAAGTAGAACCCGTGCACCGTTTTCATGAGCGATTCGAATAATGTCCTCGATCGGATTTCGCACACCAAGGACGTTTGAGGTATGGACAACACAAACAAGCCCCGCTCCTTCGATGGAGGCTTCATAGGCTTCCATGTCGAGGGTGAAATCTTCTTTCACTGGCACGTAGCGCAACTCATTTCCAAAGGTTTCAGCAAGCATTTGCCACGGCACAATGTCGCTGTGATGTTCCATTTCAGTAAGTACAATTGCTTTACCCTTGAGTTGAGAATGGCCCCATGCATGAGCTGCAAGATTGATGGCTTCCGTTGTCCCACTGGTGAGGATGCAACGTTCTGCACTAAACCAGGATTTCAAGGATGTCCGACATGCTTCGTATCCATCGGTAGCCTCCCCCGCTAGCGTGTGTACTGCACGGTGAACGTTGGCGTTGTGCTTTGTGTAATAGTCATTCATGGCATCAATAACGACAGCAGGTTTCTGCGTAGTTGCTGCATTATCGAGATAAATCAAACGGTGGCCGTTGACCTGACGTTGCAAGATTGGAAAATCATCCTGAATGGCCATGATATCACCCAATAAGTTGGCATTCGAGATGCACTGTCAATCGAGTTTGTATTGCCTCACGGACGAGATCAGAATCGAGGCCGGAAAACGAATCGATAAGGAAGCCTTCAACGATCATCGATGTTGCTTCTTCTTTTGACAACCCTCGACTCATCAAGTAGTGCAATTGCTCTTCATTGATTGGGGCAGATGCAGCTCCGTGTGCAGCAGCAACTTCATTCGCTAAAACTTCGAGTTCTGGAATGGCTTCCGCTCGAGATGAAGGGGAAAGCAGGAGGTTGCGGAAGATTTGACCAGCGTCCGTGTGCTGAGCAATATCATCGATGGTAAGAGCACCCGTTCCAATCGAATGACTTCGGTCATCACAGGCTGCGTTGAGAAGAAGATGTGAGTTCGTGTGAGGTTGTTGATGATGAATTTCGATGTGATGATCATCGTGTCGAGTGCCGTGCCCATGAACAGCGATGAATTGCTTCAACGAAGCATTGGAACCTTTGAGCGTTGAACGAATATCGGATTTATTTCTGTGACCCCCCATGGAAAGCGTTGCTAATTCAAAACGAGCATCGCGGTGAAGGAACCAATCATCGACGCGAACCATGACCGAATCACTCGACAACTCATTGATGACACCAACACTCAATTGTGCATTGGCATTGATGTCTCCTGTTAATGCAAGACCAAACCAATCGGCTTCGCCATGCAGGTGTATGATGATGCTTGAGGCCGTGTTGCATGCAATATGGAGGTGAGCGGCAACGGCATGTCCTCCTGCATTGATGTGAATGTGTCCTTCCTTGTTGTCACAAGCAATGACTGTTGTTTCCTGTATGATTTCATTAAGAAAAATTCGAGCAATGTCAGATGCTGGAAGGGGCTCAAATGCCTTGTTGGTGAATTCAAAATCTTCACTTTTGATGACGGCTGCATCGACATTGGGAATCGTATCAACACTGCTAGGGTGCACCCTTGACCATGGCGTGTAGCGCCAGAGGTGTTCGGATCGACTTGGAACTGTGGCATCGAGATACGATGTCATCCAATCGAGCCCTCCATTTCCAATTCAAGGAGTCGGTTGAGTTCAACAGCGTATTCCATTGGTAGTTCTCGAGTGAACGGTTCAAAGAATCCGTTGACGATCATGCCCATTGCTTCTTCCTCGGTATGGCCTCGGCTCATGAGGTAGAACAATTGGTCTCCTGAAACCTTGGAAACGCTGGCTTCGTGTTCAAGATCGGCAGTCGAGTTTCCAATCTCCATGGTTGGATATGTATCACTACGACTGTCTTCATCGAGCATCAGCGCATCGCAAACAACCTTTGAGCGGCATCCTGCTGCCTTCGGTGTCACTTGGAGCATCCCTCTGTAGGAAGAGCGACCACCATTCTTTGAGATTGATTTGGAGAGGATATTCGAAGTTGTATTTGGTGCAAGGTGATGGACCTTGGCACCTGCATCTTGGTGTTGACCTTCACCCGCATAGGCCACAGAAATGACCTCTGCATGCGCTCCTTCGCCTTTGAGCAAGACGGCAGGATACTTCATTGTCAATTTCGAGCCAATGTTTCCATCAACCCATTCGACAGTTGCATTCTTGTGTGCTACGCCTCTCTTAGTGACGAGATTGTAGACGTTAGCGGACCAGTTCTGGACGGTGGAATAGCGAATCTTTGCGCCTTCCATTGCGATTAATTCAACGACTGCTGAGTGGAGTGAATCGGTCGAATATGTTGGTGCCGTACATCCTTCGACATAGTGAATGGATGAACCTTCATCAGCAATAATGAGCGTTCGTTCAAACTGACCCATGTTCTTTGCATTGATTCTGAAGTAGGCTTGCACAGGCATTTCAACATGAACGCCCTTAGGGACATAGATGAACGAACCACCTGACCATACCGCAGTGTTGAGAGCAGAGAACTTGTTGTCGGTGTGTGGTACAACTGTTCCGAAGTATTTCTTGACAATTTCTGGATGTTCTTTGAGACCAGAATCCATGTCGAGGAAAAGGACACCTTGTTCCTCAAGATCTTCCCGAATCGAATGGTAAACAGCCTCGCTTTCGTACTGAGCAGTAACTCCACCGAGCCACTTTTGTTCCGCTTCAGGGATGCCAAGGCGGTCGAATGTTCGCTTGATATCCTCGGGTACATCGTCCCAATCCTTCTCTGTTTTGTCCGAGGAACGAAGGAAGTAGGTGACGTTGTCAAAGTTGATGCCTGCAAGAGAGTCACAATTGCCCCATGTCGGCATTTCACGTTCCATAAAATGATGGTAGGCTTTGACACGAATGTCGGTCATCCATTCGGGTTCTCCTTTGAGTTCAGAGATGTCTCGAACGACTTTTTCATTAAGGCCTTTGTCAAATCGGATGGTAGCAGATTCTGGATCATGAAACCCGTACTTGTAATCTCCAACTGCGTCTTGAGCGTCTTGTGTCATAGAATCACCTTAAACGAGGGCATCCACCCAATCATATCCCTCTTTTTCGAGTTTCAGGGCAAGTTCAGGGCCACCGCTTTCAACGATTTTTCCATCGATGAGGACGTGAACGACATCTGGTTTGACCAGGTCTAAGAGTCGCTGGTAGTGTGTGATGATCAGACAACCCGTTTCTTCGGCAATGGCATTGATTCCATCTGCAACGATTCGAAGAGCGTCAATGTCAAGTCCGGAATCGGTCTCATCAAGGAGGGCCAAATCGGGTTGCAAGAGAAGCATCTGAAGAATTTCTAAACGCTTTTTCTCTCCACCACTAAAACCGTCGTTGACGTAGCGAGAAAGGAACGATTTGTCCATATCGAGTTGCTTCATTGCTCCGTTGAGTTCTTGACGGAACGCACGTGGTGAAGGAGGTTCTTCACGAACCGAGGCAACGGACTTGCGTAGGAAGGTGCCAACCTGGACGCCTGGGATGGCTGCAGGGTATTGGAAGGAAAGGAACATGCCGGCTCGAGCACGCTCGAAGACTTCCATGTCCTCGATGTTTTTACCTTTGTAATGGATGGTTCCACCGGTGATTTCGTAGGCAGGATGTCCCATGATGACATTGGCTAACGTGGACTTGCCTGCGCCGTTTCTGCCCATAATGGCGTGGATTTCTCCTTGATTGATTTCAAGACTAATTCCTTGGATGATCGGTGTGTCACCAACAGAAACGTAGAGGTTTTCTACACGCAACAAGACTTCAGTCACCTTCTCACCTGTTCGTTGGTACCGTCACCCCCTTATCAATGGATGCAATCAATCATGATACCACGGCTTTGCAAGATTTCAAACGGGGTTGCATTGTCGGTGGTATCATGGACGACGATTTGGTTCGAGCCTATGCTCTCGAAGCGCAGAGGGCTATGGAAGAAGAAGCGAATCGTCGAATCGCTGAAAGGACCGATGCTGAAGAAGAGGAACGCCTTCGGAACACTAAGATTGAAGATGTTGTCGAAACCGAGCATCTCGTCCCAGTTCTTCTCTCTCGTTTGGGTCCTGTTCGAGCAGCTCTCGATGGTCACGGAGGAGGAATAGCGGTTTCAAAATGGGAGCGCGTTGCAAACGGATTCAGTTTCGTTCTCGATCTCACAGGAGCGTGTTTGTCATGTGGCGCAGCACCAGGCACACTCGAAGGTGTTCGCAACGATTTGGAAGGCGATAGTGAGATTGAACGGATTCAGTTTTCATCAACTCTTCTCGATACGTTTGACGAACTTGGTCGAGAGTTTATCCTCGCACACGGAAACGTCGAATTCGTTGATGTCTCATCGGGCAATTGAAAAGATGAGGCTCTGGGGTTGGTTCTATGAGTGCATGGATGGATGGTTCTCGGGACGACCCTGTGGCAAGCAAAGAAAGCGATCAAGGCAAGTTCGAGATAGTTGCCCGAGATGGTTGCGCCCGGATTGGTAAGATTCACACCGCTCATGGTGTTCTTGAGACCCCAGCACTCCTTCCTGTCATCAATCCAAACATTCGAACAATTGAGCCCAGAGAGATGTGGGATCGATATGGCATTCAAGGGCTCATCACGAATTCGTACATCATTTGGAAGCATGACGAACTTAAACAACATGCTGTTGAGAAAGGAGTTCATGATTTGATTAATTTTCCAGGCGTCATCATGACCGATTCAGGTACGTTCCAATCCTACGTTTACGGCGATGTTGAGGTTGGTGTGGAAGAGATTGTTGAATTTCAACGATCGATCGGTGTTGACATTGCCACAATGCTTGATGTGTTCAGTCGCCCAGACATGACCGAAAACGAGGTGCAACAAGCGGTTGAAACAACCATTGCACGCTGTGAAGCCTCAATCAATGCTGCTCAAGGTACGATGCTTAACGGCCCAATTCAAGGAGGGGTTTATCGACACTTGCGAAAACAATCCGCTCAAGGAATGGGTGCCTACGATTTTGCGGTGCATCCCATCGGTGGTATTGTTCCAATCATGGAAAAACATCGCTACAAAGATCTCGCAAAAATCATGCTCGCAACACTTGGAGAACTCCCTCCAGAACGTCCTCGACACATGTTCGGTTGTGGCCATCCGATGCTGTTTTCGATGCTCATTGCGTTGGGAGCAGATCTGTTCGATTCAGCAGCGTATGCATTGTTTGCTCGAGATGACCGTTTGCTATCATCTCAAGGCACGTATCGTCTGAAGGACTTGCATGCTTGGCCTGAATTGGTTCCATGTGTTGTTCATTGGACACCGGAAGCTGTACGCAAATTGGACCACGATCAGCGAACATCGTTGCTTGCACGTTACAATCTTGAAGTCACTCTTGCCGAGCTTTCAAGATGCAAACAAGCCGTTCACGATGGGACCATTTGGCAACTCGCTGAACAACGCAGTCATCAACATCCTGCGTTACGTGAAGCCTTCTTGTGGCTAACCACGCGACCCTTCCCCTCAGGTTTGTCCTCTGACCTTCTTGATGACTTGATTCAGGACGATAGAGCGGCTGCGAGAGAGCATCACCCAAGTGGAGGAATTTGGGAACAGGATTGGTCGAAAGTCGTCAACAAACAAGCAACTCAACGAAAGAAAGGCGAACGTTGGGGAGGAGAGGATACCCTTTCACGTCCACATGTTCTCGTTGCTCGGAAGCAATTGCAGAGGCGTTGGAGACCCTCCTCATCGGGTCCTATTGATGTCTTGATCCTGAACGGAAAACCAGGGCCATGGCGTCAACGTTGCGATTTGCTTGTCCTTCGTCTTCGTAGTCTCCTACCTGACCTTGAGATTCTCGTACAAACTCCACTCGGTCTCTTACCATACTCTCTGGAAGATCTCAATCCATTCGCACAGGTTGATGGCCCATCTTGGCTCTGGAAGCGTCGGCTCAATACCGTGCTGCTTCGCCAAGAATTACAACGTCTACACATCGAAGCAGATCGAATTCTTATTCTTGACATTGGGACCGAATCATTGGTTCAACATGCCTCAAATCTCTTCATGAAGCACGGCCTTCTTGAAGAAGAAATCCGTGTAGATGATTCTCAATTGCCTCCATTGCGTGAAAAAATACGTCGCCGTCAAATCCTCGATAAGTTGGTTGTTTGTTCAAACGTGAGTTACGAACATGCTGCAAATCTGATCGATTCATGTACGTACATTATCGGTGGAACAGGCCGCGTGAAAAACGTCATCGACAACAATGGACAGCACATCTTGAGTCCACGATTGACCGATGGTGGTCTCTCGATTACTGATTTGGGTTCAAAGGCGATTCACCAATTACGCTCGATGCCAGTTGAAGGCGATGGTCAATATCACCCAAATGCAGGGATAGGTCAGGGACCGGCGTTGCTTGTTGTCGAAAAGGATGCAATCGAATTTGTTCTTCGTGGTAGAAATGTTTTCCACGGATTTATTGTTGCATGTGATCCTTGGTTGAAGGCTGGGCAGACTTGCTTCATTGTCGATGAGGAAGGAACGTTGATTGGGCATGGGATTTCTCAATGCGATGCTGATGAGGCACGTCGTTTCAAAAAGGGCATCGCGGTGCGAACCCGAAGTGACTTTTCGAAGACATTCAAATAACGTGACGTGAAAGCATTCAAAGACTACCTTTTCCTGTATTTGTTGAGAACAATGACCAATGACCTCATCATTGAGACAAATGAGTTGACCAAATCGTATGGTCCTCACGTCGCTCTCGATAAATTGAGCATCCAGGTTCAACCAGGAGCAACCGGTCTTCTTGGTCCAAACGGTGCGGGGAAATCGACGTTTTTCAAAACAATTCTCGGCCTTATCCAGGCAACTTCAGGGGAAGGAAAAGTTCTCGGGCATGATATACGAACCGAGGGTTTGTCGATACGTTCAAAGATTGGCTACATGCCTGAATACGACGCTCTTGACGACAATATGGATGCGATTCATCAGGTTCGTTACAGCGGAGAATTGCTTGGTATGAATCCTGTTATAGCAATGTCAAGAGCGCATACTGCAATGGAATATGTTGGGCTTGGAGAGCTGCGCTATCGGCCCATCTCTTCCTTCTCAACGGGTATGAAGCAAGCAACAAAACTTGCCTGCTCCATCATTCACGATCCTCAACTTATCATCGCCGACGAACCATCGAACGGCCTCGATGCGGATTCAAGGCAGGTTATGCTGACCACGCTTTCAAACATGGTCAATGCAGGAAATCGTTCCGTTCTTATGGCCAGTCATCTGATGGATGATGTTGAGCGAGTTTGTCAGAACATTGTCTTGTTGCATAAGGGAAAACTAGCGGCTCAAGGTCGAATTGAAGATTTGAAAGCCATCGATCGAGAGATTGAAATTCACGTTTGGGGAATGGCGGCTGAACTTGAAAACGCCCTTGGAAAAGAAGGACTTGATGTCCGACGAGAGGGTAGGATGATGCGTGTCCGTCATGATGGTGAAAAAACAACGCATCGAATTCTCAAGTGTGCAGCAGAAACCGGTGCACAGGTTCGGCGTATGCACGAATATGAGGCATCGCTCGAAGACCTCTTTATCGTCATCATGGAGCGATTTGGTTACGGCGTGAAGTCGAGTGAAGATTTGCTCGGATCCCCAGCAGAGGCTCGTAAAGTGGATGCTCCTGAATCAATGGGAGGTTCAGGTGCATGACCGAAGAATCGGCCATAGACGCCTCCACGCCCGTCACTGGGCAGAGTAGAATGGATGCTGCATGGGGTTCTGAAGCAACGGATCAAGCAAGCGTAGCACGGCCAGTTGCTTCGACAGGTCAAGTCTTCGAACAGGTCTATGTCCCTTGGGAAGGCAACTTAAATCCACGATGGATGCGTAATTGGGCTATTTTTCGCCATCATGTTCTCGGAATTGTCCGGAAAGGGCATCGACCATGGGGGGTTCCAACAAAACTCGTTCTCATTTTTGTCTTGATTGCATCGATGACAGATGTTGCATTGGCACTCCTTTTCGCTGTTATTGGTGAACCAAGTTTGTACGAACTTTGGGGAGTTGGACGAAACAATCTCTATGGGCACATCCTTGGATTCTTTCCGAGAAACATGTTGTATTATCCACTTGTTGCCGCTTTGTTGGTGGGTGGTGTTATTTCCGAAGACCGATCCAACGGGACAAGTGCTTTGTATTTTTCAAGACCCATTAACCGCTTCGATTATGTTGGAATGAAGTATCTTGCTGTAGCAACAATTCAAGCATTCATCATCATTGGTACTCTCTTCCTCTACTACTTCGTTGACATCCTAGCAATGGGACGCGGCTGGGCGTGGATTCTCGATACCTTCCCTCTATTTCTCACGACCGTGTTTTGTGGACTACTCTTGGTCCTCACCTACACGAGCATCGGTTTGGCACTCTCTTCTGTATCTCGTGGAAAGTTCTTCCCTGGTATCGCTTTACTTGCATTGCTCTTGGGAACAAAAACTCTCGCTGCTATTGTCGAAGGATTGTTTGATCGTTCTATTCTCTATCTTATTTCACCGTATGATTCTGTTGCACACGTCGGTCAAGCACTGATTGGCACAAACGTTGTGTACGGCCACCCATGGATATGGTCGCTTGCTTCGGTCGTTGCGATCAACGCCATCTCACTTTACGTTCTGAGTGCCAGGGTTTCCTCGATGGAGGTGACTCGTGAATGATTCCAGACTTGGCCCAAGAAGGAAAGGCAGAGGAGAAGCAATGGACTCCGCAACCACAGGCACCTGTCGTCATGTTCAACAATGTTGGAAAAACTTACGGAAGATACCAAGCTATCGGTGGCATATCGCTTGCGTTGAGTGGGGGTGTGACAGGTATCCTTGGGCTCAATGGCGCAGGTAAATCCACTTTGTTCAAACTACTCATGGGCAAACTCCAACCAACTCAAGGAGAAGTTCGCTTGTTTGGAACGAATCCATGGAAAAATCCTGCCCCCTACGCTCGAGTTGGTTACGTGCCTGAAAATGAGAACATGCACGATTGGATGACAGCCCATGAGTTTGTTTCTACGTTTGCTCGACTTCATGGGCTGACGAGAGACGAGGCCAAAAAAGAGGCTGAGCGTGTGCTTGAATTCGTGGGTTTAAGCGATGTTATGCATAAGAAAATCGGACGGTATTCTAAGGGAATGCGTCAACGAGCAAAGATTGCTCATGCGTTGGTCAACGATCCTGACCTTATCATTCTCGATGAGCCACTCCAAGGTTGCGACCCGCTCGCTCGAACAACCATCATGAACGTTATTCGTGAACTTGGGCGAATGGGGCGAACCGTTCTCTTGAGCAGCCACATTCTCTCGGAAATTGAGCGAATCACTGAACAGATTGTTATTTTGCATCAAGGAAGGTTGTTGGCGATCGGTAATCTGCATGCCATTCGGGAACAATTGGACAACATTCCTCATACCATCGAGATTGATTGTACTGATGCAAAATCATTGGCAAGGGATGTGTTGAGCCTTGATGTGGTCCATGGCTTGCAGTTCCCAAGCCCAACGAAGTTGAAGATTTTCACACATCATTTGGGAGAATTTCACCAGCGTTTGCCAAGAATCATTGTTGATAATGAACATGATGTAATGGCCATCAGCAATCCTGATGATGACTTGCAATCGATTCTTGGGTACCTTACTGGAGGTATTCGATGATGGAGAAAAAGCGTGGAGAAACCATTTGGAATTCTCTTGACCGCAAGGCAACAGCAATCGCTGAATTTACGGTGCGGCAGTACCGAACCCGTTTGTCAACATGGGTTGTCTTGGGCGTGGGATTTCTCGCAATTTCCGTTGTTCTTCTCTTTTACATCGATGCCATGAACAGCGATATTGAAGCCGTCGATAACGATGGAGATTCGTTCGATTGGGATGGCGATGGATACGTGAACGGCCAGGAATTCAAATACGGTACAGACGTAAATGATGCCTTTTCGCACCCTGGCCTGCTTACACCTCCTGTCGAACCTGAACCGGCATCGATGTACATCAACGAGGACGATTACGATTGGGATTATTCGGATGCTTCCACTGTCAAAACAGGATACGACAACGATGGAGATTGCACGGATTCATCACTTCTCCCAAGCCAAAAAGATGACAATGGAGATGGGGTTCCTTGCAACATTGTTTTGGTTTACGATGCGACTAGCGGCTCATATTTCGTGTATGCAGATCCATACGTTGATGAAGATCCAGATGAAGAACGCTATGGGAAGGAAGCCCAACATAGAGCGTTTATCCTCGGAATCGGAAAACTTGGATTCGTCTTCTTGTTGAGCATCTTTATCCCACTGTTTCTCGCAACGGGCCTCATTCGAGATGAGATGACATCAGGAACGATGCAATACATGACTGCAAAACCGATTGCTCGTGGTGAAATTTTCCTTTACCGTATGCTTGGATACCTTGCCATTGTTTGGCCGTACCTTCTCGTCGTCTGTACAATCCTTGCTCTCGTTTCAGGATTCATGGGGCCTGGGGACCAATTCTTCAGATTCGCAGACCTAGGAGTTTGGTTTTCGATTCTTATCGCAGCGTTACTAGCAACACTTGTTTACGGTATGCTCTTTGCATTCTTAGGTGTGCTATGGAAGTACGGAATCATCCTTGCTCTACCCATCGCTGCATGGGAACTTGGAATGGCACTTCTTTCAATGTCTGTGCCCGAATCGAGTTTCCTGAGAATGTCGATCGTTGGTTGGTCGATGAGTATTATCGATTCAGGCGCGTATCTTGTTTGGCCTGATATGGCGATGTTTACAGAAGCTGGATCATGGGCTGGTGGCACCAACGAGGGGTCTTTCTTCTTCATCGGTGGAAATGAACTTCCTGGATACAATGCACTGGAATGGGCTCAATCCGATCTCGGTCTGGGGATGGGGCCATATGCTACAATTGTCGTTTCGATGATTGTGCTTCTCGCCCAAGCCACGTTCTTCTGGTTCATTGGCCAATTGATTTTCAAATCAAAAGAGATTGTTTGAGGGATAATATGGACTCCTTTGCTGGTGACTTTTCCACGCTGTGGACGTTGAATCAGCGTCCACCGATTCAACACCTTACGTGGGATTGGTGGTGGTGGCTAGTGATGATCGACGATGATGAGCACCCAATGGCCGGGAAACAATTGATGGTTCTATGGTCGACCAAAGAGAACGATGTCGTTCACATCAATGATGTTGAATGGAAACCAAAAGGGACTCCTGGTTTCGACGACGAGGGTGCTATTCAGATTGATGGAATGGTTTGCGCTTGGTGGTTTGATGGGTCCGTCATGCACGATGAAATTATTGCAAAAGTTTGTGATATGGTGGTCGTTCCCTCCAATCACCGTTCTTGGCCCGGCAAAGAAGGTCAAGGAGGTGGAGCAGTTGTGCCGTTGCTTGAAGGGGATTGCTCAATGGGCATGCTTGCCGATCGATCTCAGTTTTGGCTTAACTTGGACTTACAGCATGATGCGATTCAATCGATACGCCTGAAAATGACCCCCTGGAATCCTGCGATGTCAACCGCAAGAGAGGCGACAGCAACCTACCTTGGTTCACTCGGATACGATATCCTCCGTCTTCATGGAACAAGAGCAAAAGGAACAATCGATGGGACTGAGGTGAACGGAACAGCTTACTTCCAGAAGGTCTGTGTTCAGGCACCGAGTGTTCCCTGGTATTGGGGTGTCCTTCACTTTGCAGATGGATCTTATCTCGACTGGTTCCTCCCGCATCTTTCAACGACGATTCTTAGTCGAGACCCACGCGAGTGGAAGAGGCGCGATGTTTCACACATCGCTGTAAGCCAAGGTGGTCTCTTTCACGATGCTTTGCACGGAAGAAGCGAACGGTTCAAACGTGTACGAGTAGAAAAAGAACGGCAGGAGAACAACCTGCCACGTTTCTATGTAGAACTCGAAAACGGGCGAACATCGATTCGTGTTACAGTTCGAGCGATTGCTCGGGCGTACTGGGATTTTCATCAACCCACACGTGGTGGAATATGGTCGCATCTGACCTACAATGAATATCCACTTGAAGTGGAATCGCTCACAATAACGGATGAACATGGGGTGAGAGATGTGGGCATGTACGATTGGATACGTGGTAATGCAGAACACAGTTGGGGTCTCTTGCATTAGTAAAATGATGCAATCAAACATACTTCAACGGCAAAGGGCTTATGTGCTTGTGCGTTGAGAAGCATTCGGTGCAACAGGATGAGTGATGAAGAAGTTCAAACCGAAGAACCCGAAATTACCGAAGATGTCGAGGCTCAAGCGGCAGAGAAAGAATCGAATGAAGAAGCAATGAAAAATCGTTTCAAACTCATCGAAGGTGAGGAAGTTCTGCTTACCAAATCTCCAAGTCCAGTGGGATTCATGAGCATGTATGTGCTTGGACTGATTGTTTTCTGTGTTCACATAGTTTTCTGGAAACCAGATTCTCTGCTCAATGATGATTCAGGAGGCTTTGCAAAATTCATTGTATGGTTGATGGAGTTGGGCGGATCTAAGCTGCCGTTCGGTTTCGTATTGGTTATGGCGACCATTACATGGTTCAATCGAATGCTGAACACTACCACATCTGGGAAGTGGGTTACCGTATGGTTACTTCTAGCGACGCTCCTCCCAGTTTTGATTCAAATCGATGGATTCATCGCCTTAATCCGCGATTTGTTTTCGGATGCCGATGTCGAACCATTCCTCGGTTTCAAGTATAATTTCCTTGTTTCAGGTTTGGTTCTCACGTTGACATTTTGGGCGCTCGTCTTCTATTACCAACGAAGTTTCGATTACGCTATCACAAGCAATGCCGTGATTTTCAAGCACGCATTTTTGCTCAGTCGCGCACACCGTCGAATCCTCTTCGATCGAATCTCAGAGGTTCAAGTCGAACGCACCCCCTTTGGGACCATGACAGGATTTGCAACATTGACAATTCTTACCGATTCAGGCGTTGGTATCGTTGAGGAGTCTGTTGGAGGAAGTGTTGGTATTTCTCCAAACTTATCTGAGAAAGAAAACGATACATCTGTCGAAAAGGCAGGTAAGAGTTTGCTCAAGTCGTTTTTCGCTCTTATGTTCTACCAGCGAACCATTCGAACAGTTCGACCAGACCCAAAGCATTGTTTCTACAGGATTCGAGGTTGGGAGGATACCAAGACGTTGCTCAATGAAATGCACAAAAAGCACAGCCAATCTACCAAATTGGACAATCTTGCAGAGATTCTGACTCAACAGAACGAAGGACAAGAATGAACCGTTTTGTTCAAGAACCCCAAAATTTTGGGAAGACCGGAGAGAGAAACATGAGCGACGATGTAATGGCAGAAGCAATGGAATTGTTCCGAGCGGGTGACCTTAATGGAGCAGTAGAAAATTTGGATGGAAAACTTCGTTCAAACCGCGACAATGCAATCCTTCAACACACCTATGCTGAATTTGCGAACATGCTTAACATGGAACAACAAGATGACGTTGTTCCTGGAACAAAGATCATGATGGCCTACAAGAAAGCCATGGAACTTGATGAAGAAAACGATGAATACATTGCTGATTTTGCATCCTTTGCACTTGAATGCCGCCGTGTCCCGCAGGCCGTTAAGGAGTTCCAGCGATACAGTCGTCGCCTCGAAATGGCAGATATCCCTACGGATGATGTTCTTTACATGGCTGCTCGAAACATTGTTGATACAATCGAAGTTATCGATCCAGAAAAGGCAAATCCTATGGTCCAACCATGGGTTAAGCAAGCACTTGTTTGGGCCGTTGGGGGGCTTGGTTACTCTCCTGAAGAAGCAGCCAAGATCCTTACTTCTGATGATTGAGGCTGACGTATGTCGGATGCAGAAACCCGTCTGCATTTCCGCATTGGCTACCTCGGGGATGCTTTTCATGGTAGCCAAATTCAACCTGATGTTCGAACGGTTCAGGGTGAACTTATCCATGCCTTTCAGAAGCTTGGATGGATTTCGAAGAGTGAAGAAGAACACAATCTCGTTCTCTCGAGTCGTACCGATGCTGGAGTTCACGTTCGATTAAATGGAGGAACGGTTCGTGTTGCAAAGTCTCTATGGGACAGCATAACGCCACGAAAATTTGTACGCGCAGTGGACGACCTACTCCCAGATGAAATTTCATTCCTCGATGTTCGTGAGGTGGACATGGATTGGAATCCCCGAATGGCTTTGCACCGAATTTATCGATATCGATTGGAAGGAATTGAATTTTGGAAAGACCCAGGGGAGGTGTTCGCGGATTGGTTAAAACTGTTCGAAGGGACCTATGATGCAAGGAATTTTGCTCGTTTGGAACCTGGCAAGAATCCAATTCGGACAATTCTTTCATGCACACCTTGGGTTGTTGATGGCCGAACGATCGGATTCGAGATCATTGGTGAAGCATTCCTTTGGAACCAAGTTCGAAGGACAGCAATGGCCCTACACCTTTTGTCGTTAGGGGAAATCACCTCGGAAGATGTACAACAAGCCATTGACCATCCAGAGATAGAAGTCGATTTTGGAGTTGCCCCCCCTGATTGGTTGATTCTATGGGGAGTTGAATGGGAAGATTCACCGATACCCAAATCTGAGGCATTGAATTGCAAATTTTCTCCTGCTCCAATACCCAGTCGTGAAGCCGAACGAACCATGAGAAAACGCTGGCGTCAAGCAGCACGGATGGAGATGAAAGGTTTGCTTTACCTCGAATGGATGCAGTTAGGGCAACTGCCGATTGCATTCCATAACCCAAAGTGAATTGATGAGGGCATCTCCGTGGCGTTTAAGTCGGCGTAATTCAAGGCCAAAACATGCAAGGGATGCCCAGAGGTACATCCTACAGGAAGCGCTTCCTTGCGATTGTCCTTTTTTCGATTATTTTCTTGTCAGGTTGTCTTGGAAACAGCGAGCAGGATTCAGAGCGGGCTACGTCAAATGGAGATGTCATTCTCGAAGTTTGGCATACCTTTGCAGCAGAAAGTAAGGAGGAGGAAGTTTTCCTCAACTCGATCGCTTCCTTTGAATCCGCGCACCCAAATGTAACGGTTGATGTAACCATGGTTCCGTTTGGAAATGCAGATCAATTGTTCATGACAGCGGCTCAAGGAGGTCAAGCCCCAGACTTGATGCGACTTTCAAGCGATCAATTAGGTGCAATTGGTGAAGTTCGTGTTGATGGCTTTCCACTCTTGGAAGACCTACGACCTCACTTGACTCCACAAGATCGAGCTATCTTTGAGGAACGCGCATTGCAGGCGATGCGTTATGGTGATGCATTGTACGGAGTACCTGCCAGTCAAGATTGTCTTTCACTCATTTTCAACAAAGCACTGTTTGACGCTCAAGGACTTGACTATCCAGATGAAACATGGACGGAGCAAGATCTGTTGCAAGCTGCTGAGTTGCTCACCTACCAGGATGTGCAAGGACTTGTTATTC
>Ga0181574_10002773_pt1 | contig 15772 bp, 13 predicted proteins | sample 101ome_24_FD_145600 | JGI IMG/M metagenome (GOLD analysis project Ga0181574, IMG submission 145600) | Coastal salt marsh microbial communities from the Groves Creek Marsh, Skidaway Island, Georgia - 101410AT metaG (spades assembly) | ecosystem: Environmental > Aquatic > Marine > Intertidal zone... | reverse complement strand
CGGGCGAGTGAGCAATCCATGCTGCGAGTCCTTCACTATCCGCCGGTGCCTGCGGGCCAGTCAGTGCTTCGGGCTGCACCCCACGAAGATATCAATCTCCTCACCCTGTTGCCCGCCGCTGATGGCCCGGGGCTCGAGCTCAGACTCAGAAACGGGGACTGGATTTCTGTACCGCACCGGCCTGGGCAGCTCATCGTGAATATTGGGGATATGCTTCAGGAAGCGACAGACGGGTATCTCCCCTCTACGACGCACCGAGTCGCAGCGCCTGAGCCGGATCAATCCAGTTCCAGTCGCATGGCTTTGCCACTGTTTTTGCATCCTCGACCCGAGGTAGTGCTCTCGCCGCGATACACGGCCAGGCAATACCTCATGCAGCGCCTACATGAACTGGGCGTTACGTGACGTGCAGACTCGATGTCCGAGGAGTGCCTTAGAGCGAGGGAGCCGGTCTTGGCCAGTAGCCTCGTTCATCATCTTGTTTTCCGTGATGGGCGGCGTCGGGCTGCAGGCGGCAGAGGCGCGTATTGCAGTGGCGGCCAATTTTCGTGATACGGCGTTGGCGATTGCCCAGCAGCTTGAGGCGACATCGGTTCACCGTTACGAGATCATCTCGGGCTCGACCGGCAAACTGGCGGCGCAGATCATTAATGGCGCCCCCTTTGATGTGTTAATGGCGGCAGATATACAACGACCCAGAGAGCTAAAGCGCCGTGGCCTCATCGTTGCGGAGTCATTGCAGGTATATGCGATAGGAGAGTTGGGGTTGTGGTGGCCCCATGCAAGTGGGGCAGTCACAGCGGATAACCTCATTCATTTGGAGCCCGGAGAAGTGGGTATTGCAAACCCCGCGTTTGCGCCTTACGGTGCGGCCGCCTGGCGGGTCATGGAAGATGCCCAGATGCATACTGAGTGGCTTTCCCGAGTGATTCGGGTCGATAACGTTAACCTGGTCACGGGTTTGTTGGTAACAGGGCAGGTCAAGGCTGGCTTTGTCGCCCGATCATCGATTACTGCTGGGATGCGCGCAGGCAGTTTGAAGGTGGAGCCTGAGGATATCCTGTGGTTTTCGGACCGGGCCAGTGTTGAGCAAGCGCTGGTGATCATCTCGCGTGCACGAGACAACGAAGCGGCACAATTTTGGGTAAGTCAAATGCAAGCCCCGGTCATTCGCGAGGTGATTCGGGCCGATGGATACCGGTTACCGGGTAGGGTGCAAGACTGATGCCGGCTGATATGCAGGCGGTCTGGCTGACGGCGCTCCTTGCGGGGCTCACCACGCTCTTGCTTGTGCCTCTCGCGACGCCTCTGGCTTGGTGGTTGGCGCGTACGTCCTCCTCGTTCAGGCCCATCGTCGAGGCCGCAGTCGCATTGCCGCTGGTGCTTCCTCCCACTGTATTGGGTTTTTATCTGCTGGTGCTGCTCAACCCCGAGAGTACCGTTGGCGCATTTTGGGTGAGCATGACCGGAGGCTCGTTGACCTTCTCTTTTTCCGGGTTAGTGATTGCTTCTTTGCTCTACTCTCTGCCTTTCATGGTGCAGCCGTTGCACAGTGCGTTTCGTGGAGTCCCCGCAGCTACGCTCGAGGCGGCTGCGACATTGGGCGCCTCTTCTCGCGACCAGTTAATGAATATCGTATTGCCACTGTCGAAACGGGGGTTTTTGACCGGCGCGATTTTGACGTTTGCGCACACAGTTGGTGAATTTGGTGTTGTGCTCATGATGGGTGGGAACATACCGGGTGAGACCAGAGTGCTGTCCATCGCGATCTACGAGCACGTCGAAACGCTCAATTACGCCGCTGCGCATGAGCTTGCGCTGGGACTGCTGTGTTTTTCACTGGTCTCACTGTGGGTGGTTTACCGATTTACAGATCAGCGAGTGGAGGTAATTCGAGGATGAGTCCTCGGCTGGTGATAGAGGGTCAGTTGACACGGCCTCGGTTCAGAATTGAGTTGGCACTGGATTTAGATCTCAGCACGGCGTTGGGAGTTTTGGGGCCTACGGGCGCGGGAAAAACCACGCTGCTCAGACTGATTGCCGGATTAGAGCCTCACTTCACCGGTTTGATCCAGTTCGACGGGGAAACGTGGAGTGAATTTGATCGGCCCGATCTTGTTCCCACGCATCGACGCCAACTCGGCGTAGTGTTTCAGGACGGCCGTTTACTTCCTAGCAGAACTGTTCAGTCCAACCTGGACTTTGCCATGCGGCGAGCGAGGGACACTGAATCGACGTTGACCTACGAGTCGATCGTCTCGCAACTGGGGCTCGAGCATCTGTTAGGGCAAATGGTGGAGGCGCTCTCGGGGGGAGAAAGGCAGCGTGTCGCAATGGCTCGGGCACTGTTGACGCGACCCCGAATGCTCCTGATGGACGAGCCGCTGTCGGCAAATGACCCCGCTCATCGGCGGCAAGCGCTTGATCATTTGTCGCAATGGGTCGCCGCAGAAGCTTTGCCGTTAATTTATGTCTCGCACGCTGTCGAAGAACTACAGCAGCTGACCTCGCAGGCACTCTTGCTGGATGAAGGAAAGGTAGTGGGGTGTGGGGCAACGGATGCCTTGATGGCAAGCTATGGAGAGGCGGGAAATGCGTTGTCGCATGGCCCTGACTCTCGAGCGGTGGTGCTTGAAAAAAATACCGATGCGAACAGCGCGACAATACGGTGGAGTGAGGACAACCTGTATCACCTCGACACATTGAAGCCTGGAGATACGCTGGCGGTCCGGGTTGAGGGGCGTGATTCAGGATTCAGCGCGCCGCTGAAGCCAGAGGCCGGCGAGAATAAGGACGAGTCCGGCTAGGGTGTATGCGCGCACGGGTTCGCCTGCCACCATCCAGATTAATGCCAGAGATAGCGGCGGCGAGAGAAAAATCAGGCTCGATATTCGCAGTGCCGAGCTGGTGGCTTTCATCGCACTCATCCAGAGCACAAACGCGATCCCCATCTCAAAAAGTCCCACGTAGACCCCGCCAATCAGCCCCTGCCACGCTGCAGGTATTGGCGTGTCAGTCCAGTAGAGGAGCGCAAACAACAAAGGGAGTGCGCCAGAAAAGTTCAGGAACAGATTGACTTCGGGGTCTATAGAGAGGCGGGTATTGATGACCCAATAGAGGCTCCAAATCAGGGTGCTGAGCAGAGCCAAGCCCACACCTATCGGTTGCGCCAGATCCAGTGTAAGCGGCGCACCCCGCGTTGCGATAACGATAATGCCAGCGTAACTCACCGCCACGGCGAGCAGGGCAGCCACGTTAAGCTTTTGTCTCAGCAGAGGTGCGGCAATCAGCGCCAGGGTTATGCCCCAGGAATAATTGATAGCCATGGCTTCTTGCGCCGGCAACCGATCGTACGCCGCGAACAGCACCAGGTAGTAAAGACCAGGGTTGAGCCACCCCATCATCAAACCTTGTAGGCGTTCTCTATAGTTGGTTGCTGATAATCGTTGCCATTTTTCCTTTGAAAAACTTCTTACAGCAAAGAAGCACCAACTCACGGTGGCTGCGATGGTGACGAGTTGCAGCGGCGTCAGGTAATCCAGGCTCAGGCTAAAGGCCGTGGCGACGGTGCTCCAGAGTACGACAGCCCCCAGACCCAGTCGGATTGCCTGCCGATCGTCCTGTTTCAAAAAAGCCTTTCCCTCAAAATGAACTCCTGCGCCTTAGCGCTTCGCCGCGCTACATGCCAAGATAGCCGTACCCGCCAAATAGGAGTTCACAGCATGGGATACATTGGAGAGCATGTCACCCTCGACGACCCGGCCTTTATCCATGAGAGTGCCTGGCTATACGGGAAAGTTTATGTAGGGCCCGGCGCTTCGATATGGCCGAATGTGGTGACTCGCGCCGAGACCTTTGAGATCCGTATTGGTGCGCGCACCAATATCCAGGATTTTGTCATGCTCCACGTTGGGATCGCCTCGCCAACCATCGTCGGTGAAGACTGCTCTATCACCCACCATGCCACCCTTCACGGCTGTGATATCGGTGATAGATGCCTGATTGGAATTAATGCAACCATCATGGACGGTGCAAAGATTGGTGAAAATTCCATCGTCGCGGGCCACACCATCATCACGGAAAACAAGGTCTTTCCGCCCAACTCTGTCATAGCGGGTGTTCCGGGAAAGGTTGTCGCTACGCGCGACTGCGGTGACGCGAACCTGCTGAATGCGCGGTTTTACAGCGCTTGCGCTGAACAATATCGCGAGGGGATAGACCGACTCCCCGACGAGGCGTTGGCACAGTTCTCGAGTCTGGCGAAACCTGTCGGATCGTGACCAAGGTGCGGCTCGAGAGTGCCGCAAAACCCTCAATCCTCAGAGAGCGGATAACAGTTCAAGGGGACTCGCCTCTTGTTGGGATCGAGGAGAGCCGGCACCTAGGGCTCGGGAGATCGCACGGGGTCTTGCCCGGTAGCGGCCAATAGCGCACTCAGCCCACCCGCGTTGTGAGTGACCGAGTAACCGGCGTCTCTTAGAGTGGTTTGCGCTTTCCCTGAACGGTTTCCGCTACGGCAATAGAGCACTATTGGGTCGTCAGGTCCGAGCGCTCTTGAGCGCACGCCTGCCAGAATTTGTTCATGGGGTATGTTGATGGCGCCAGGATAGTGTCCCTGCTCGTATTCCTCTGGGGTGCGCACGTCTATGATCAGCGCCCGTTGCTCGAGCGCCAGTAAAGCACCTGCATCGACACTGTTGTCTTCGCTCTGACAGGCGCTGAATAGCAACACGGCCCAGAAAATACCGACTGTCTTCATATTTTGCCGCCCCACGTAATGGGGCGAAGTCTATCAGGGTGAGCGTAACGGAGGCGATCAGATTGTGGCGGGTTTCGCAGTGCCTGCAGGATCGCCTGAAGCATTAGCCGAGGATGCATTCTCGAAAATCCAGTCGCGCGCAGCCTGGAATGCCTCGATACGAGTAGCATAACGATGCTCGTCGGACAGATGCTCGTTTACTCCCAGTCCTTCCAGACTCGTCGCCACCGCATCATTGATTCCGCAGAGGTAAAGATGTTTGCCGGCGTGAATGGCGTCCAGTGCAATCGTTTCAACCGCGCGCGCAGCAGAAACATCCATAAACGGTACTCTGCTGAAGTCGAGCACCAGCGAGGTATGGTGCTTTGGGCTCAGGCGCTCTCTCACTTGGTGGCCGAGATCAGCCGCCGCGCCAAAGCTCAAGGGGCCGCCAAAATTGAAATAGGTGAGCCGGCTGCCGCATTCTTCCAGTAACGCGGTTTCATCGTCAGAGAGCCCCTCGGTGGGGTCGTCCGACTGCCCTGCAGCAGACGCCAATTGCTCGTCCGCTACCTGCTTGACGAAGGCTACCGCTGCCACGACCACGCCAGCCACCACGGCGGTGATCAGGTCAACGAATACTGTCAGGCTCAACACCATGACCATCAGTAGCAGGTCAAAGCGCGGGCCCCGGTGCGCACGGCTCAGGTAAGACCAATCGATGATGTCGTAGCCCACTTTAACCAGAATCCCAGCCAGCACAGCGTGAGGTATTTTCGATGCCAACGGCGCCAGTACCAGCACCACGGCAAGTAGCAACAGGCTGTGCAACATGCCGGAAATTTTGGTCACACCGCCGGTGCGGATATTGACGACGGTTCTCATGGTTGCGCCCGCTCCGGGAATACCGCCAAAAAAACCGGCAGCCATGTTGCCGATACCCTGACCAATGAGCTCCCGGTTCGAGTTGTGCCGGGTGCGGGTCATATTGTCGGCAACCAGGGATGTGAGGAGGCTGTCGATCGCCCCTAAAATTGCAAGAATGATTGCCGCCTCAAATACAATGAGGATGGTCTCACTGGAGAAGGCGGGAACGATAAATTCCGGTAACCCCGTGGGAATGGCGCCCAATATGGGTATATCCGTCAACGCCAGGCTGACTAACGTTCCGGTGATTAAGGCCGCCAAAGGACCGGGCAAATAGCGGCCCCAGTTGCTGGGCCAGAAGAACACGATGCCGAGCGTCAGCAACCCCACTCCCAGGGCGCCCATGTTGGGATGGGTTACTGCGTAGGGAACTTCCATGAGCGCAGGAATCGTTCCACTCTCCGCCGGCTCATGACCAAACAGTCTTGCCAACTGTAAAGCGATGATGATGCAACCGATGCCGCTCATAAATCCTGACACCACGGGGTAGGGGACCAGCCTGATGTACTGTCCAAACCCCAATACACCAAACGCAATCTGCAGTGCGCCGGCGAGGATAACAGTGGCGAATACCAGAGCAATATCGCCACTGAGCGAGGCAAATACGCCAGCGAATACAACGATCATGGGGCCAGTTGGGCCTGAAATCTGCGACGGCGTGCCACCAAACAGTGCGGCGAAGAATCCCACCAGAATGGCACCGTACACTCCGGCTATGGGTCCGGCGCCTGAGGCCTCACCGAATGCGAGAGCCAGGGGCAAGGCGACGACGCCGGCGGTCAAGCCGCCGAAAATATCGCCGCGAAGGTGAGAAAAATCAAAGAAACGGGTCACAGGTTATTCCTTTTTTGCGCCGCTGAGTTAAGGCAGCAGGGCGGCATAATGGTCTGAGAAGGGGATAAATTTGTCTGCCTCGGCGTCGTAGGCTGTCACGTCACCGGTAGCAAAGTGATAAACCCAACCGTGAAGCCCGATTTGCCCAATGCTGAGCTTCTCTGCAACGCTCACGTGGGTTTTGAGGTGTTCCAATTGGAGAACCACGTTCGCCTCGGTCACCTTCAACAGCGTAGTCGGGCAATTCCTGTCAGCCTCGGACACACCGGCGGTGGCCTCCTTTGCAAACCCAAGCCAATTCGCCACACTGGGAAGGTGTGCGACGGCATCAGGATTCATGGCCCCTTTCATCGCCCCGCAGTCCGTGTGGCCCATCACCACAATATCTTTAACGCCGAGCACAGAAACCGCGAATTCGATAGAGGCGGTCACACCGCCCGCGTAACCGGGCATGGGTGGGACGATATTGCCGGCATTACGGCATACAAAAAGGTCTCCAGGCGCCGTCCTTGTGACCAAGTTGGGGTTGATACGCGAGTCCGCACAGGTAACGAGAAGCACCTCTGGAGACTGGGAATTGGCCAACTCGTCAAACAGAGCTTGATGCTCAGGATGATCCTCCTGCTGGTAGTCCAATATGCCTTGCACGATCGATTTCATTACTGCTCTGACCTCCGATGACGTGACGGGTAATTAACGCTAGGGCGCTGTTTGTACGCGTTTGTACGTGATAGATAAATGCCAAATCATGATATTATGTGATAGCTTTTATCTATATTTATGAATTTACTCGGTTTCCGAGCGGGATGTGAGTACCAATGGCGCAGCCAACCGTCTGAGTTTTGGTATCCCAGCGCTCTTAGACCGCGGACGATAGAGGATCGGCAATGATGCAGCCAGAGCAACTGAGCTTCAGGCAAATCCGTTATTTTGAGGCAATCGCTGACGCCGGAAGTTTTCGCCGTGCAGCAGATCGTTTGGGCATTACCCAGCCTACGCTCACTGTGCAGATCGCCGCTATGGAAAAGGCACTCGGCGCAACGCTATTCGAGAGACAGCGGAGCGGGGTCATTCTCACGCCTGTTGGCCGGGAGCTTCTCCCGCGTGCGAGAAGTATTGCTGAAGAGATGAAAAGCTTCTTTGATCAAGCACGAGGGGTATCGAGTGGCAGCGTTTATCGTATGGGCGTTACCCGCACGTTGGGGCCCTACCTTTTGCCGCGCGTCCTGCCCCAACTCCATCAGCGTTTTGAGAATCTCCGGTTGTACGTGAGAGAATCCACGCCCGCGCAATTGGGTGCCGAGCTCAAATCTGCGGTGCACGATGTGGTGCTGACCACGCTGCCGTTGCAGGGCGACGAGCTGGAGATAGCCCCCTTATTTCGAGAACCGGTCAAGTTGGCGGTGCCGCTCGAGCATCCGCTGGCATCGAAGTCTCGAGTGACCGGCAGCGATTTGGTCGGTGAGTCTGTACTCACGATTGATGAGCAACATCTCTATCACAAACAGGTGAGTGACCTCTGTCAGAGTCTGGGTGCGACCGTGAATCGAGATTTTGAGGGCACTTCTCTCGACACGTTGAGACAGATGGTGGTGATGGGGATGGGTATTTCTTTCTTGCCTGCGCTCTATGTGGCCTCAGAAATTGGTGACGCTGATACACCGCGCATCACCGATGTTCAGGGCGTTGCGATGAGTCGTGATCACGCTCTGGCATGGCGCAGGAGATCTCCATCTCGCGTGGCTTTTCGACAACTCGCCGAAGCAATACGAGAAGTGGTAGCAGAGCACTTAGCGGGTGAGGTTGCCCTGATATAGAACCGAAGCACTCGCTTCGGCGCCGACAATGGCGCACAATGCGCAACCCAAAATTGACCGAATCGACTCTATGTACCGCATAAAGACTTACAACACCATTTCGCCAAAGGGACTCGATCGTTTTGAGCGAGGTGCTTATGAGGTCGGCCAGGATATTGCGCACCCCGAAGCTTTGTTGTTGAGGAGTCACAAGCTGCAGGAAGAAGAGATACTCGACTCTGTCACTGCGATCGCGCGGGCAGGCGCCGGGGTCAATAACATTCCGATCGCCGCTTGTAGCGAGCGGGGTATCCCCGTATTCAATACGCCCGGGGCAAATGCCAACGCGGTAAAAGAGTTGGTGGCAGCCGCGATGCTGCTCGCCTCGCGAGACATTGTGGGCGGTATTGCATTTGCCCAATCGCAGGACCCCGATATTTCGGCTCAGGATATGCACGCCCTGATGGAAGCCGAGAAAAAGCGTTTTGCAGGTGCTGAGTTGGCGGGCAAGACTCTGGGCGTGGTGGGTTTGGGATCTATCGGTAGCCTGGTTGCGCGACTCGGGCTCGACTTTGGCATGGAAGTGGTTGGCTATGATCCGGCGTTATCTGTTGATGCCGCCTGGCGCTTACCCAGCGAAGTGCAGCGCATGGAAAACGTCCAGTCGCTGTTTTCCCGCAGTGATTTTGTCAGTCTTCATCTGCCCGTACTGGATAGCACCCGCGGCCTGGTGAATGCCGAGATGCTGACCCATTTCCGCAAGGGGAGCTGTCTTCTCAATTTTGCCCGGGAGGAGATTGTCTCGACTGAGGCTATCGTGGGCGCGCTTAATGAAGGCCGGCTACGTCGCTATGTTGCTGATTTTCCGAGCCCGCTGCTGCTGGGCAGAGCCGACACGCTGTTAATGCCTCACATTGGCGCCAGCACCGCGGAAGCGGAGGAAAACTGCGCCATCATGGCGGCCAACCAACTCAAAGCATTCCTTGAGCACGGGAACATTCGCAATTCGGTCAATTTCCCGGCAATAGAGCTGGAGCGTACCACCGACTTGCGCATGACCATTACCAACCGAAACGAGCCGGGTATGCTCAGCCACATTCTGACTCTGATCGGCGATCAGGGGTTAAATGTGGCAGATCTGCTCAATAAAAGTGTCAAGGATATTGCCTACAATATCATTGATCTGGATGGCACACCGCAAGCGCCCCTGATCGACCAGATTCGGGGTTTGGAGGGTGTGATTAATGTGAGGGTGATCAGCAGCCAGCCTGGCTAAGTTGCCCCATCCAGCTCTGCCATTTTTTCATTGGCTTTTTGCAATCGCGTCACGCAGATGTTGCCACTCGTTGTCATCCGCTCCAAGACATTGCGCACCAGAATCGATATGCCGCCCGTCATCACGGCGATGCTGCCTCCCACAACCGTGTTGGTGGGGTTCAGGGACAGTCGCGGTTGGCTTAGCGTGCCGGTGACCTCGACGTAGGGGTTCACCAAGCTGGACATACTGAACCCCAGCCCTTTCTGGGGCACCGTTTTAAACTGGGCCTGAATTTTCTCAGTCTCGAGGTCGAGCGCAACATCGGCCAGCATCTTGACGTTAGGCGTATCCACCACCACCGCGGGTTTGCCCAGCACCTTGCCTTCTTCGAAGGAGGCGAAAGCCGCAGCACAGTTAATATTGGTGGTCTCCTGTTGATCCTGGAACGGATTTAGCGCGTTGGATAGTTCTTGCAGGAAACTATTGGTCAGTCGATCCAGGCCGGTGTTCAGCACCTTGCCCTCATCCATTGTCACATTGACATAACCGCTCAAACTCGACGCGAGTTCGCGAGTTGTGGATCCTGATCCAGAAAGCCGCGCTTTAAAGGAATAGGGCGGTAGCGAGTTGATGTCTTCTTCGGGTGCTTTGGGGATGCCCAATACCAAATCAGAGCCATCTATCTTGAGATTCAGGCGCGGCGGTCCGTCATCCGGTTGCGAGAATTCGCCGGATAATCGTGATGTACCGCCACGCTCATTTTGAGCTGACAGGGTTTCTAGGATGATGCCCTGTGGATCCACGGAACCTCTGGCCTCGACGTTGCGCACCGGTCTGGCCAGGCCGGATATGGCTTCAACGTTGACCGCAAAGTTGGCTTGAGACTGTTGAAACCAGTCGGTCGCGATCGGTATGTCTGGAATCAATCGATCTCTCTCCGTCGCGGCCGTGTCTGTCGCGGTCACAGGTGCCGGCCCACTGATCATGGCGATCCAGGGCGAAACATCCAGTTCCTTGCTGATTGCAACCAAATCGACCTTCAAATCATCGGGGTTTTCAAGCCGGCCCGTGAGCGAGAGGTCACTGTCGCCGGACTGGATATCGAGTTGCTCGATAACCAGTGCACCGCCACGGGAGTCTAATTCAGCGCTTAAGTTGAGGCTTTGGTCCGGTAGCGCGAGCGTGGTGAGGTCGTCAAAAGCATTGAGGCTGGCAATGGTGATCGCGGTTTTCAGGTGGCTATCGATAAAGGCATCACCATCCAGCTCTAGATAGCCGCTACTTTCAACCTTTGCTTGAGTGGATTCGATTTGCAACGCCTCTACTGACCAGGCCTCCTCACTTAACTCCCCGACAGCGCGCAGACTGACTGGCACTGAAAAGGCGGGTGCGATGTCATCATCATCTGGCGCGTAATCGGTGATATCAGGTGTGCTCGACTGCACATCAAAGCGCATGATTACCGCTTCAGTGTCCAGCGATAGATTGCCGGCAAATGTGGTTGAGCCGTAGCGAAACTTGCCTTCCTCGATGTCAACAGACAAGGTGCCCGGTCGCCACTGTGCGTCTCCCTCAAAGGAAACGGGTTTTTCGAAGTGTGGGGGGACCTCAATGGTTGTCAGAAGCGGCTGTATTTTGGGGAATCCAATACTCCACGTGCCCGCAATAGAGGTGGCGCTTTCTGTCAGCAGGACAGAACCGGAAAACTCCCCTTGACCGCCAGCCATCGCTAACGAGCCCGCGGTGATGTAGAGCGTGTCGGTGGAGGGATACGAAAGCTGTCCGTTGGCCTTAGCCGGTAAGGCAGGAATTTGCTCGGGCGCTGACACCCAAGGAGACAGAGTAGTGCGTAAATCCGGAGAATCTAATGTTACCGTGACCACGGTATCGGTCACTGCGTCGGACCAACCTACAATGCCCTCCGCTATTATTTCATCCGGTCCCAAACGTACCGAAAGGCTTCGAACGTTCAGCCTTTGGGGCTCATCAATCGAAAACTCACCCGTAAAATTCAGTGATGGTAAAAGGGGTGGGGAATCCATTGCGAGACCGAGGAGCACATTCGCCGCACCGCTCTGGCCCGATAGCGTGAGCGCCGACCCCAACATGGTCTCGCCGGGTTCAATGTGTCCCTTCAGCTCAAAAGACAAAAAATCAGTCGCGCTGGAGATCAACACATCTGTTCCTTCGCCTGATCGCGTTAGAGACACCTTGCCCTTGAGCGCCCCCTGTAATGACGTGGGGAGATCCAGGACATCGGAGAAGGCTGCTAGGGAGGGGACATCAATCGATCCCTCCAATGCGCCGGTGCCCGGGGCCCGATAATCGGGAATGACACCCTCCAGAAAAATCGTCAAAGGGTCGCTTAGCAGTTCGTAACGTTTGATATCAATTCTGTAGTCCTGCAGTGAGGCATCGATGTGTGCCTCGAAGTCTGCTTCCGGCCAATTGAGTTCATTAAACAATGCACCGATCTGGGCCAGATTGGGCCCGTCTGCGACAAGCTTGATCTGCCCAGACTCCAGTGTGTCTGGAGTATCGGTACTGGCCATACCTCGCAACTGAAACGCACCCAGCGCCGCGTTGACCTCGAGCGTCGTTTTGGCACCTTCTCGCCCCAGCTCTATCCGCACGTCGATCGGCCCGTCGTCGATCACGGGTAGAGAGAGCGTGGTCAGTAGTTGGTTGGCGCTCTCGGTATGCAGGGTGGCGCTCAGTTGGGATTGCATCCATCGGTCCACTGACTCGATATAGCCCGAGCTTTTAAATGTCGCGGCGCCTATGATGCCTTGCCAATCCATGTGCCACCGATTCACGACTAACAGGGATTGCACACCGTCTACTGTGAGTGAAGTATCAAATAATCGAGAATTGATTACGCCCTCACCGAGGACTTCGACCTTCTCGCCGCGCTGATTTGCCGATAGGTTCTGGATATCCAGATCAAAAGCCTGATTCGTTTCCCCATTGCGCAGCTGCAGCGTCACGCTCTCAACAGTCGCCTCTGTCACTCTGAGCGCGTATCCCGGCGGCTCCCCAGTATCAGTCTCATCGCCAAGCTTGGGCCAGTTCCCTTGTCCTGCTTCATCGATCTCAAGCTCCAGTCCACCACCGCGGATGGCCAAAAAAGGAATGTTAATTTGCTTGTCGAGCAGTGATGCCAGGTCCAGACGCACTTCCAATGAATCAACCTTTGCGAATGAGGTGGCGCGCGCAGGGGCATGCGCGATATCAACTTGATGCGCCGTGACAGTCAGCTCGGGCCACAGTCTCACGCTCAGGGCGCCCCCGATACTGACCTCCCGCTCGAGCAAATCACTGAAGAGGCGTTCGTATAGAGGTCGCATAAAACCGAGATCGAGGCTTAGCAAGGCTATTGGCAGCGCGAGCAACGTCACGAGGAGCGCTATAAAAAAGTATCGGACAGGGTGCATACGGTTCCTTCTCGGCGCGCCCGTTATACCATGATGCAGGTGGTGAAATGCTGTGTTGAAGTGACAGCTTAGGGCCGACTGCGCTGATCATGAATCTGGCGATGAGTCCGGTTAGGTTTCGCGCCGGCCCAAAAAGAGTACGCTTTGGCAAGCCGACGAGATCTGGGTGGTTAGGAGAGGGCGAAATGCATTTTGTGTCAGACAATCAATCGGGGCTGCATCCCGCCGTATTAACCGCCTTGGCCGAAGCATCCACGGGCAATGCGGCTGGTTACGGTGAGGACCCTTTGACTACTGCGGCGGAGACCGCAGTTGAGCAGCTTTTTGAAACGCCATGCTCGGTATTCTTTGTGACTACGGGCACTGCGGCGAATGCGCTGGCGCTGAGTGCGCTGTGTCCCCCTTGGGGTGCTATCTACTGCCATTTGGGGTCGCATGTACAAAACGACGAGAATACGGCGGTGGAGTTGTATACCGGTGGCGCACGACTGGTTGGAATCCCAGGCAAAGAAGGCAAGCCAGCGCTCGAGCAAATGCAGGCACACATCCAGACCGCTACGATCCACGGCGTTCACAATGCACGGCCAGGTGCCATCAGCCTGTCTAACGTGACCGAATCGGGCACGGTTTATGGGCCGGCAGAACTGGCGAGTTATCGGGCACTAGCCGATGAGCATGATCTCTATCTCCACGTTGACGGCGCACGTTTCGCCAATGCCGTGGTCTCGACTGGCGCTACGCCGGCTGAATTAACCTGGAGAGCGGGGGTGGATTGTCTGAGTTTCGGGCTTACCAAGAACGGCGGTATGGCCACCGAAGCGGTAGTCATTTTCAACCAAAGCGTAGGGGAGCAATTTGAGTACCGTCGTAAAAGAGCGGGACACCTTTGGTCCAAGCATCGATTTCTGGCCGCGCAGTGGCTTGCCTTGCTGGACGGCGATATCTGGCTAAAAAATGCCGAGCACGCTAATGACATGGCTCAGAAACTTGCTAATGGGTTTTTGCAAAGAGCTGACGTTAATGTGCCGTGGCCGGTGCAGGCCAATGAGATTTTCCCGGTCATACCAGCCGAACTCCGCTCAGCTTTGAGAGAGGCGGGAATGCAATTCTATGATTGGCCTGCCGAGGCAGACATGACGCGGTTTGTCACGAGCTTTGCGACCGAGGCTACCGATGTGGAGGCGGCGTTGGCGATCATCTCCAGCGCATAAGGCTCTCCAACTCAGCCTATTGCCCCAATAAGCGCTCTCTGTAATGCGATGGCGTTTGCCCAGTCCACCTTTTGAAAGCCCTTGAAAAAGACGCTTGCTCACTAAAACCGCAGCTGTAGCTGATTTCTGACAACGTATAGGTTTCATCGGCTAACAGGCTTTCGGCTAGTTCCGTTCGCGTTTGATCCATGAGTACGCGGTATCGGTTACCCTCGTCCTCGAGTCGTCGCTGAAAAGTTCGAAGACTCATGTTGTGCAGTTCTGCTGCCGCCTGTTCCGTTAATGTGTGGTCGGGAAGGTGGTCGAGGATGGCCAGTTTTACGGTTGCTGCGAGACTCTTTTCGCGAACAGATCGGACCAAAGAGGCCAGCATGGGTTCGTTGGCGGTCAGGATATCTACATTGCCAGTCGAGATCGGTTTAACGAGTACTGAGCTGGGCAATATGAGCTGCGCCTCTGGCGCTGAAAAAGTCACGTGAGGCCCAAAGTGTTCGCGGTAAACGGACGCTGTTCCCTGCGCTTTGCCAGAAAATCTCACGCCTTTGATATCGCCTTTGAGGCCCGTGATATTTCGGATCGCATTCAATAAGACGGTAAACAGAAAAACCTGAATAATGTGCTCAGCGACATCGTTTTGCACCGCTGACTTGGTCAGAGTGACTGTATCGGTATCCTCTTTGAGCCGGAGTGATTCATGGGTAGAAATGAGTGCCTGATAGCGGATCAGACGACGTAATGCATCGATGCCGGTCTCTGAGGCGACAGCCGTAATGCCCAGCATGTGTGGATCAGTAACGTGATGGTATTGAGCCAGCTCAAATCCAAGGCCTTGCTCTGGCGACTGCTCTGCAAGTCTCTCTAGCAGTTCGCCGAGCTGATGCGCGGGCACTCTGGCACGGGGTTGTCTCAGTAAGCCTGGCATCATTCCCGCCGCTTCGAGGGCAGCATCAGCATCGATATTGCGCGCAGACAGATACCGCGAAATTACCCGTAGGTCACTGGCCAGAACTGTGTGCCCGGACATTAGGAAATCTCCCCTTAATATCGGATTTGCAACGCTGCAAACTCGAACTTTTAGCGTTTCACGATTTGATCATATGTCAGCAGACTCTGGGGGAAAACCCGCCTTACGGAGGGAAGTCGTGGGTCACAGAATTAACGGATCGCTTGTGGATAGCGCATCGTCAGTTAGAGCGCTTGTCAGCTTACCTCCGCGCATATTTCCGCCATTCGTGAGCCCGAGGGTCAGGTTGCAAAAAAAAGGGGGCAGCGCCCCCTTTATCGACAACCGGTCTCACTGACAGCTGGCATTGCCCATTAACATCCAGGGGTCACGATCACTGGGTGCGGTGCCGCGAGTCCACCATTTCGCCTGGTATAGCTTCCCCTGGTAGCGGGCTTGATCGCCGCCTTGGTAAACAGAGTTATGGCTGTACTCCAGCACAACATCGGAGATCAGTTCGAAAGCATCGGTGCTATCCGGCGCACTCCCACGGGTCCACCATTTGGCTTGATAGACCAATCCGTTGTAAGCGACCAATTCGCCTCCAGTGTAGGTCGTATCCGGCCGATAC
>Ga0181574_10002768_pt1 | contig 15782 bp, 15 predicted proteins | sample 101ome_24_FD_145600 | JGI IMG/M metagenome (GOLD analysis project Ga0181574, IMG submission 145600) | Coastal salt marsh microbial communities from the Groves Creek Marsh, Skidaway Island, Georgia - 101410AT metaG (spades assembly) | ecosystem: Environmental > Aquatic > Marine > Intertidal zone... | reverse complement strand
ATTCGATTGCCATCGTATCGCCGCAACAATTCGGCGTAATAGGCGCTGCCCAGCACGATGTTTAACTGGGGATCATAGAGAGAGCTCGCGCCGCGGTATGTGTCTCCTCGGCGTTTGGCAACCCCCCTTGCGGTCGCGGGCATGATTTGCATCAACCCTCTGGCCCCTACTTTCGATTTTGCCATCGGATATAAACTGCTCTCGCGGCGCGCCAAAGCGATCAGTTGATACGCGTCCACGTCCTCCATTTCCGCAGCACTCTGAAATTCGGCCCAGTAACGTTTCGGGAACCTCAAGTCCAATCGATCCCAGGCAAGGCCTGAATTGGCCGCATCTGTAGCGAGATCCGGCCAGCCCCTTGATAAGGCAACGTCCCCCAGTGCGCTTCTTCGATTAACGGGCTGTTGATTCAAGGTATGCCGCCATTGCTCTTTGGCGTCGCGCGCTTTGCCGAGAGCAAGTAACTCCTGGGTTCGCCCAACCCCCAACAAAACGCTGGCATCTAGTGGCGGCGCAGCAGACGCGCCAGCCACTGAATTCAATTGATACGGCAGACCAAGACGCTCCGCCGCGATAAACCCGTGAAAACTGCGGGAGCCAGCCAGCCTCGTCCATTCTGCTGTGGCACCCTCCTCGCCCAATTGATCAAGACTGTGGGCGCGCCAGTAACGCCATCGGTCCTGCGCTCTGACTGTTCCTGACAGCAGACCAATGCCCCGCAGCACGGCCGCCCAGTCCCCTTCCGCAATGGCATTGCGCAACCAAATGAGCGTGAGTTCGTCATCCTGTAGCTCAGAGACCTGTCCGCTTACCCAATCGGGCGAGACGGCTGTGCGCTCAGCGAACAGACTGTGGCGAACAATGGCGCTCGAAATGTCCCGCAGTTGAGCATCAGAGAACGCGTGATGCTCCCTCAGGCTCGCAAAGGCCTCGTAGGCGCGGGAGGGATTGAGCTGGGCGAGTCGCTTCACGCCAGCGACCAGAATATCTGTGTGCCTGCTCGAATCGGGATGATGATCTCCCTCGACACGCGAGGGCCTGCGATAAATGGCTGCCAACTCGTCGAGGTCAGCCTGAAGCGCGTTGCTGGCGAATCGTTTGACGTATCGGATCAGGTGCCCATTTTTTGCAGTGAAAGCCTTGATCGCTCGTGACCAAATCACACTGTCGTCCAGACCACCTTGTTTGATCCACACCTTGAACAGAGGATCGCAAGCGTCGTCCTGCGAAACACCCACGTTCCACAGCAAGGCTGCGCCGGCAAAGGCCCGCTCCTTTTCATCGACCCCATACAGCGCACGATAGTAATAGCACTGCAGCTCAGGCATGTCAGGCGGGCTATCCAACACGTCCAAAAAGGCGCGCCAACGTCGGTCCTGTGCTTTGTGCCTGAGATACGCGACCAAGAATCGCCCTGACAAAGGCGTACCGCGCGCTTCATCCATAAAAGCAGCGGCCTCTGCTGCAGTCATGTCATGGAGCTGACCCAATTTGACAGCAAAATCAAGATCCAGCCGCAATGGGTAGTCGTCAAGCGTTGCCCTGATCGCCTCGTAGCGGCTACCCGCACCCGAGTCGAGTTCGGCGGCTGCCTTCTGATATGAGACCCGGAGCTCGCTCCATACTTCGGGCGAGGGAGGCAGCACCTCGGCGCTCACTCTATAGGAAGCGGCGCAGCACACGACGATCAACAGTGTCCCAAGGGGGCGGCGGCACCAATGGCTCATTTCGTTCCAATACAACAGCATTACCACAAGGCGAAGGATGGTATGTAAAGCTCCGCTTTTCAATCACAAAGCGTTAGCATCTGTTTAACAGCGATCGAAAACTCTATCACCATGACTACACAAGCAGTGCGCTTGACGCAATACAGCCACGGCGCGGGATGCGGCTGTAAAATCGCGCCCAACATCCTCTCCGAAATTCTAAAAGGTCGCGCAGGTTCGAGCGGGGATGCGTCATTTCCCTCGCTTCTGGTCGGCCATCAGACCCGTGATGATGCCGCCGCCGTCGCCATCGATCCCGATCGTGCACTCCTCTCCACCACAGATTTCTTCATGCCCATCGTGGATGACCCCTATGATTTCGGTCGCATCGCCGCTACCAATGCGATTTCCGATATCTATGCCATGGGAGGCACGCCATTGCTCGCCGTAGCGATTCTGGGTTGGCCAGTTAACGAGTTGGGGCCCGACATTGCGAATCGTGTTGTCCAGGGCGGACGTGAAGCTTGCGAGAGCCTCGGTTTTCCTCTCGCGGGAGGACACAGTATCGATGCGCCCGAGCCCATATTCGGACTGGCTGTTTCGGGCATCGTAGAGCGTGCCTACCTCAAACAAAATAGCAGCGCGCGACAAGATGACTACTTACTGCTTACAAAACCGCTCGGCATTGGCATCCACACCACGGCGGAAAAGAAAGCGCAGCTACAAGCCGCGCATCATGGACTGGCAACCGAAGTGATGTGTCGACCAAATAGTGTAGGGGCGACGCTGGCCAGGATCGAAGGGGTTCATGCGCTGACCGACGTGACGGGATTCGGACTGGCCGGCCACCTGATGGAAATGTGCGAGGGGGCTAAATTGGATGCGCTGATCGATTTTCAGTCGCTCCCTTTGCTTCCGTCGTTGAGCGAATACATCGATCTGGGGTGCGTCCCCGGGGGGTCGCATCGGAACTATGAATCGTGTCATACCTCGCTGCCAGCGCTCACTACTGAACAGCAGGCAGTATTGTGCGACCCCCAGACAAGCGGCGGGTTGCTGATAGCTACCGCGCCGGATGCGCTTCGCGCCGTGCAGGCCACTCTCAGCGATGCGGGGCTGCACAGCGCGCCAATAGGCAGGCTCAGCGCGTCCTCCCACACAACGCCCCGGATCAGTTTGCAAGCCCTTTGATGACCGAGATAGTTGATCTTGAGGCGGTGTTTCTCACGGAAATGCCATTGATCGATACCCGCGCGCCTGCTGAGTATGCGCGGGGTAGCGTGCCCGGCGCGGTGAACCTGCCAATAATGAATGACTCAGAGCGAGAGGCGATTGGCACGTGCTACAAGCAGCATGGCTCTGATGCCGCGATCCGTCTTGGTCATCAGCTGGTGAGTGGAGAAAAACGGTCTGAGCGAATCGCGCAATGGGAACGCTTCGCTACCGCCCACCCGCACGGCGCGCTGTTCTGTTTTCGCGGGGGAATGCGCTCCCAAATTGCACAACAGTGGCTACTGGAGCAAGGTATTCACTACCCGCGCATTGAGGGCGGCTACAAGCGCATGCGGAGTTGGCTGAGCGCGCGAACGGAGGCGCTCCTGACTTCAACCCCTCTGCTCTTGCTCGGCGGTCAGACAGGTGTCGCTAAGACCCGAGTGTTAACTGAGGGATACAACGGCGATCCCATTCCCGGCAGTATAGATCTGGAGGGTCTAGCCAATCATCGCGGCTCCGCTTTTGGGAAGCGGGTGTCCGAGCAGCCCACACAGATCAGCTTTGAGTTGGCCCTCGGCGTTGAACTGCTCAAGCGCCATCAAAGCCTCGCACAACAATTCATCGTTGAAGACGAGGGTCATCTTATCGGTCGGTGCGCACTGCCCCAGCCACTGCTGGCCGCTCGAAAACGTGCAGACTGGGTGCAACTGGAGGCGAGTCTGGAAGATCGCGTTCAACATTCTTACGAAAATTATATTCTCAGCAACCTCCAAGAGCTGGAGGCTTCTTACGGTGACCCAGAGATTGCCTTTGAGCGCTTCGCTTCGGATTTATCGGATGCGATGCACCGCATCCACAAGCGGCTGGGTGGCCAGCGCCACAAGGCAATCAGCCTGCAGCTCTCTGACGCGATAGCGAGCCACGGAAAGGGACAGCCCGAAGGCCACAAAACCTGGATCGAACGGCTCCTGGTGGAGTACTACGACCCCATGTACGCCTACCAGCTAGCCAAGCGCGATACCCCTCCGATATTTAGGGGGACAGCGCCTGAGGTGGTGAACTACTTGCTTGAACAGGCCACCTAGCGAGAACGGGTGCAACCGCTCGACTCCGGCCATTTCTCAAAAGCGGGCCGCTTTATTGTAAACTCTCGCCCCTCTCCCCGTAGTTAAACAGGATATAACTACCGCCTCCTAAGCGGTGATTCCAGGTTCGAGTCCTGGCGGGGAGGCCCCCATCACTCATCACGCGACTTCTGCGCGGACGCTCATCCAAGTTTCCGACTTGAGGGTATATAGCAACGAACTGTAGCCGGGCCGGCGCTATGACAGACAGATTGACCCTCCACCACCTCGAGTACTCGCAATCTTTTCGCGTTCTGTGGATGCTAGAAGAGCTGGGTACGCCCTACGAACTGATCGTGTATAACCGAGATGCCAAAACGCGAGCGGCACCCGACGAATACAAGGCCATCTCCCCTCTGGGCACCGCGCCGGTTGTGACGCAAGGGAACTTCGCGCTGGCAGAAAGTAGCGCCATCATGGACCACATTCTCGACAACACGCCGAATCAGACGCTGCGGCCAGAGCCCACATCGCCCGACCGGGACCGATACCTGTTCTGGTGGCATGCCACGCAGGGATCCCTGATGCCATTGCAGTTGATGAACGTGGTACTCACATTGTCACAAAAGCAGTTGCCCTTCTTTATGAGGCCGTTTGTGAAGCTTTATGTGGAGGGCCTCAACTCGCTTTTCATCCAACCGCGCCTCACTCGATTACTCGACAAAGCCGAAGCTGATCTTTCTACAGCGCCCTGGTTTGGGGGGCAAAAACTCTCGGCAGCTGATTTTCTGATTGCCTACAACCTGATTGTTGGCGCAGAGCGCGGCATGATCGATTCAGTCCATCATCCGAACTGCATGGCGTGGATCGAGCGGATGAAAGCCCTACCAAGCTTTGCCACGGCAACCGAAAAAGACGGCAGACCCAGCATGGGATTCAGCTACTAGTAATAGACGATGGGCGAAGCTTTCCCGACCCTTTTTACCCCAGACTACGGTTACTGCAGATTGCGGCGCCTTAGGCGTCGACCGCTAGATAACGCGCCAGCGTCTGGTGAAAATGCCGGATCCGGAGCTCCTGATAGCTGGCCGTAATCGCCTTTCGACTTTTTGACGCCATCAGCCCCCGCTGGACCTCAGGCAAGTTACCAGCATCCTGATCAAACAGCGCGCCCAGCAACCCCAGGCCGTCGGCGTCGGCGTACTTCTGGTCGTAGTCGAGCCGAATGGTCTTTGCATCAGCTGGCCTCGGTTGATCCGCCGCAAAGCCATCCAGCAAGTAGATGTCCATGATACACCCATCCGGATTCATTCCATCCGGGCGGTAGCGATAGGTGATTTGACTCTGGAAACCTCCCCATGGCGCAAAGTTGGGGAAAACGAGGTAAAGAATAGAATCCATGGTCTCGGCATCCGTCACTGTCGCGAGCATTTCCGGACTCATGAACGCAGCGAACTCCTCCTTGCGCACCGCGCCAATAGCTTGCCGCGACGTAATCGTATCTGCATCTAAGCCCGTAAGTTCCTGCGCCCGCTCAAAACCACCCGGGCCGGTCATGGCCTCCACCGATTCTTGTACGCTGTATCGGTCAGCCTGCCCGGGGTTGGGAATACCCTGCGCAGTGATAGTGCGGCTCAGATGGTCGCCAAACACGTCGTACTGAGAATTGTCGCCGCCGGTAAAGGACAGTATCTGGGGGTGAGTCTGAATGGCGTGGTAAGACTCGATGAACGCCTCCATGGCGATCTTCCAGTTGCAAGCGATCTTTTTCTCAACATGAAGCGACACATAGCGGTCTTCAGGGGTCCATCGCTTAAAATGTTCGGTTAGCACCGAGGCGTATTCTTCGAAAGGTGGTGCCTCCAGATCCATGTTGATGAGGATCCAGCCACCCCAAGCTGTCACCTGCACCTCTGGCAGTGTCAGCTCCGCGAGCTGCGCCTGATCAAACTCCCAGTCGCAGTAGGCCTCCTTAAAGCGGCCGTCAAGGTGCCAGCAGAAGCCATGGTAGGGGCACCGCAGCTCGCGACTGGTTCCCTTTCCTGACTTGAGTGCGCGGCCTCTATGCAAGCAGGAGTTGTGGAACCCTTTCAGCTCTCCGGATTCAGTACGAACCAGCAGGATTGAATACCGAGCGATGTCATAGACGTAGTAATCACCTGCTTTCTGCAGCGCGGTCTCGCGACATACCATCTGCCAAACCTTTGGCCACAGGTGCTCGACTTCCTTCTCAAAAATACCTCGATCCGTCCACACATCCGTCGCGATAATGTCGTTGGCGACATCAGGCTGGGTATCCATACGCAAAGCCTCTGGGACGCTAACCGCCTCCTCGTCCAGCAGCTCCTGATAGCTTGGGAATACAGGCTTATTCATAGATCACTCCACCCCTTTCGCCGTTCGATCTAATTAATTTTATCGAAAGAAATATAAAGATCCTTGAGACCGCGCAGCAATACATTAGGATTGTGGGTAAGCGTATTCTTTCCTTCGACCAACCCCCAGTTATCCGTACGCGCGAGCAAGCTGCCGAGCGCAATCTGCATTTCGCTGCGGGCCAACTGGGCCCCGAGGCAAAAGTGCGTTCCCTGGCCGAAGGCGAGATGGTTACTCGCGTTATCACGATCCACCTTCATTTCGTGGCCACATGAAAAGACCGATTCGTCGCGATTACCCGCAGCAAAACGCACCATGAGAAATGCCCCTTTGGGAATGGGCACACCACCAACCTCCGTATCTTCCGTCGCCGTGCGCCACATGCCACTCGTGGGGGTCTCCAGCCGAAGAATCTCCTCTACTGCACCCGGAATTAAATCGGGGTTATTACGAAGCTTTGTTTGCTCATCAGGATTCTCGATGAGCAAGACCACGCCACCAGCAATTCCGGCGGTTGATGTCTCGTTGCCTGCAACCAGAATCTGCTGAATCATGCCCAAGGCCTCGGGCTTGGTCAGCAGGCGGCCCTCGTCGATCGTATTGTTCGCCAGATCAGAAATAATGTTGTCCTCGGGACTCTCGCGCATTCGATCAATCAGGTCAGCGAAATAATGCTGGAACTCGACGATATCTTTCGCGTTCTGAATCTGCTGCTCCGCATCTGCGAGACGACCCAATCGACTTGCAGATGCATCCGACCACTTCTTGATCAGGGGTAGCTCCGCGCGAGGCACCCCGAGCTGGTCTGCAATCACATAAATGGGGAGCGGGACACAGAGGCGGTTCATGAGATCGACCTCTCCATCATCTATCCACGCATCGATCAGCTCATCCGTGATGGATTGAATGTAGTCTCGCATGCCCTCGATGCGCTTATTTGAAAAGACTTTATTCACCAGGTTGCGATAGACACGGTGGCGCGGGGGGTCCTGAGTGAGCAACGTTTCGACCATTTCGTAGCCCTGCCCATAAATGGCGTCTACCTCCTTGTTCGAGGAGCCGGCATTGAGCAGAGCACCGAAGCTACTCGAAAAACGGGCCGGGTCACGAATAATGTCGCGAATATCGCTGTAGCGGGTTACAACAAAAACATTCGTCCCCGGCATCTGCCAAACCGGCGCCTCGTCCTGTAACTGTCGATAAATCTGAAACGGGCACTCTTGTACCTCGGCACTGAAAAAGTCCAGAGTTGCTAGGTCAACGCGGTTCACGAAAGAGACTCCTTTAGTATCAAAGTGGCTGTGGGAAAGCTTGCCGCGGGCAAACTAGCGTCTCGCGATTCGACAAAGGCGCCAAAATCGCCAGTAACGACCTGCCACACAATAAAACATTCGACGCCATCAATCTCCATCGCAAACGGCGTAAAGCCCATTGGCAAGTAACCAAAGGACGACCCCGTCGATGGAAAAAGATGCTTCGCTTGAAAAGCCATAAACGCATCGCGATGAGTACAGGGAATCATGTCAAAGAACGCAACGGCGGGCTGGCTTACCCGTAGCCGGCGCAGAAACTCCGCTGGGAACAGACCCCCTGTCCACCGCGCATTGATCTCGGTAACAATGACCTCATCGCCCTTGATAAAATAATCGATACCGCAGTTCACACCCTCGTCGGCCACGTGTCCTTGCGCGCGCGCATAATTTCCCACAGCAATGAGCACATCGGCATGCGCATCGGACACGAGCAGGTCGGGCGCAATATAGTTTCCAACCCATTTACCCCCGGCAAACAGGATTTTCCTGACATTACTGATTTCAACCGTATCAGGTGTAATCGTGAGATCTACGGTCATCTCCTGCCACACCTGCGTATCAAGCTTTTCTTGAAGCAGCACCTCGATGCCGCTGTCATATTCGGCAATCTGCTCAAGGCAATCGGCGGCCGACGTGGTTGGGAACACGTTTCTCGAACCCGCCAAGCCGAGTAACTTCACCATCACCCCATTCGGATGAGCGGCGTAAAAGTCGTTCGCTGCGCCATTGGCGATGTCTTGCTTAAGAAAAATTTGTGTGTGCGGGACCGGGATACCGGCCAGCGGCGCGTTTTCAGCAAAATGCAACTTTGAATTCACGTTCCGGCTGATCCGCAGCGCTTCGGCATTTGCGTGAAGCGGAGCATTACTACCGCTGATCATATATAAGTTAAGCAGATCTACCGCAGGCGGCTCGGTGGCAACACTCTCGTAGTAGCCATTCATCGGGTGATACTGCCAATTGCACTCAGGCACGGTTTCCAACCCCATAGCGCGAAAAGATTCAGCGTATTGGTGCAACATGTTTTTCCATTCATCCTCGACGAAGGGATCCGAGAGTGCGACGTAATCATTCGGCTTGCCCAGACCGGTCAATGCAACTTGCAGCGCGCAGGTCAGCACCTGATTTTCCTGATGATCCACCTGCTGCTTGGGCGTCAGCTTCGACAAGTCATGATGCAGCGAGCAGTCGTCTCCCGCCATCGCATAGAGCACCGACGCAGTCTGCTCAGGCACGAAACTACCGATTTTCACAGCCAGCCCTCCATTTGCTATCAATCATTGCGCTCCGACCGCGTTGACACCATTCACTATCGCATCGTCATAGTAGCCCGCGGTCTCCGCCGATGAAATGACCATTTCGTGTCAGTCAAAAAGATCGTGGGTGTGCCCCTCAAGCATCTCTATAGAGGAAATAGGCTGGATCAGTTCAGGTCCTTCAATTCGCGCGTTGCCCACTTTTCGCGAGACGGGATAGCAATCTATCAGGCTAGCTAACTGCCTCGCGGGGCGGGCACCCTCGTGCATCCATAGCTCCAAATCTTCTGTATCCAACAACATGGGTTGGCGGGAATGGATGTGACAAATGCGCTGATCAGCGGACTCCGTAACAATCGCGCAGCCATTGTCGGGCTCGTAGACTCCGGCAAAGTAAAGGAGACGCCCCTCCATGTGGTGATACCAGGGCTGCCTCACCTCGTTGGTCCTTTGCCACTCATACCAGCCGTCTGCTACGAGAGCACATCTCGGCAGCGAACGAAAACTCCGCTTCTCAAACAAGGTTTCTGAGCGCGCATTACTGACAACGCGACGTCCACCCGCAATGGCAAGCTCCAGGCCCCAGCGCTGCATGTCAAATTTGTGATCCTCGATCACCGTCATTACCTGTGATTGGGGGGCAATGTTGTATCTGTCAGTTGGTTGCAAGCCCAGACGGTTGAGTTCCGGGCGGTTGGATATCGACAACGTGTAACGGCCGCACATGGGTTAGTTTGAGACGCCTGCGGCATTTAGCGCCATGGCATCGCTTATCGCTGGATTGCCGGCTGCAGCGCGCAACTGTGCAACCAGTTCAGGAAACCCATCTCCATCAATCGTATCCATCTGCAATCCCGCTGCGTGGTTCTCCGCAAGTCTACGAGTGACCTCTTCGCTAAATTGTGTTTCAAACGCTTGCAGTATTGGCAGCACCTCTGTCTCTTTAAAGCCCGTTCGGAGTTCACAGAGCAACCGAGCCAACCGATCCGCCACCCTGAAACAGGTGTTCATTCCCATGCTCCGCGCGGGATGCATGGCGTGACGCGCATCCCCAATGAGGACGGCGGCTCCCTCCCCATGGTACGGCTTGGCCTGTTGTGATACTGGCGGGTAGATAGCGCCAAACACCAGCCGTTCGAATTCGAGATCAGGACACCAGCGCTTGAGCTGCTCATGCAGCACCGGCTCGGGCTGATTACGCCAGTTTGATAGCTCCTCGGCAGCAATGGGAAAACCGATTTTGGTGCCGCCACCGGTTCTGGGGATCATTGAGACCATGCGCTCGCGGCAGAGATGCACATCGAGTGTCCTAGGCTCAGGCACCTGCATCAACTGGCCATATAAAACCGCGATGGGATACTGATATCGATGTCGATCAATCTCAATACCCAATCTGGACCGAACTGACGAAGCCGTCCCATCTGCGCCCACTAACAACGAGCAGCTAAACTGCCCTTCTCGATTCACTCCCCGCCAGCTGATATGCCAGCCATCAAGGATACGATCCAGTGACCATTCTGCTACGCCGCTGATAGTGACGGCGCCGCCACTGACAGCATGTGCCAGCAACGCATCGCCGATTCGCTCGTGATTTAGAAAGAGAAAAGCCGAGGCACAATCGGGGTGATGCGGAACGCCAATCGTGACGAGGTGATTTCCATCGGCATCAAACCATCGCGTACCTACTCGATTCTCAGCACCAGCCTGCAATAGGCTATTGAGCACGCCCCAACGCTCGAGAATCGGTTGAATCGCTGGCTGTATATGATCGCCTCGAGCAGAGTCGAGCTCCCCTTCCCGCCGATCGAGTAGCGCTACCCGCAAACCGCTACCGGATAACGCGGCAGCCAGCGCGGAGCCCGCGATGCCCGAACCCACAATACCTATGTCAAAATGCGGCGCCGCGGAAGGCATAACCCACCTCGCTTTCATTCTCTGATCAGCGCGTACACCTTAACATTCAGCGCCATCGCTGGATGCAAAGATTATGCAGCAACCCTAGGATAGAATTAGGTAAGAGCCCCATGCCGCGCTTGGCAAGCAGATTCCCTGAACCACCACCCTGTTGTAATGTCGGTCACCAATCACAGGAAAACGCCGCATGCTCGCAGACAACCCAACAAAATGGAGCGTACTCAGCGGCCTTTTTCTGGTCTACATGGCTTCGAACGGCATTACCCTTCACACGCTTCCCATCCTCTATCCAGAGTTGATGGAAGAATTCGGATGGCGGGAGAGCGAAGTGACACTTCCTGCCACGGTATTTTTTATTGTCGGCGCGATTACCTCGCCCCCTGCCGGATGGCTTCTAGACCGCTACTCATCGAGAACCATCATCACTTTGGGTAGCCTGCTACTGAGCCTGGCTTTGCTCGGCTACTCGACTACCCATACGTTATGGGAATTGGTTGCGATCTACGCGGTACTGGGCATCGCCTTGTCTCTCTGCGGCCTCGTCTCAAACATGGTCATGCTCACAAGCTGGTTCGCAGAGTCCCGCGGACGCGCAACAGGCATTCTGCTTATGGCATCGAGCTTGGGCGGGGCGATGTTCCCCCTAGCTGTGGGGATAGGTCTAGAGCACCTGGGGTGGCGACATACCGTATTGCTCTCGGGGGTTGGAGTAGGAGTCACCATGCTGCTTAGCGCGCTGCTCCTTTTGCGAGATGGCCGTCACTTCAAGGAAGGGAACCTGCAATCAGCTGCCGACGCCTATCAGAATAGGCCCAATTCAGAAGCAGGGCTACTATCGATCGTACGCGAACGCCGTTTTCTGGCCGTTGTTTTTGCAACGGGCAGCCTTTGGTTCATCATTATCGCGCTGACACAGCATCAATCTATCTTTTTAGCGCGTGACGTAGGCCTAGAAAGAGGACTGTTACCTACTGTGTTCAGCCTGTTCTTTGCTTGCTCCGTTCTCGGAAAATTGGGCTTCGGTCTGCTTTCTGATCGGTTTGATTTGCACAAGGTCATGGCCGCAGCGACTTTAACTCTGGCCTTGTCATTGTTATTACTGAGCGAGGTTACGCTGACAAAGCAGCAGCTGATTTACCCCTACGCCGTGCTAGCCGGACTCGGCTTCAGCGGCGCATTTACCTGCATACAAGTGCTAATTGCGGCGCACTACGCCGGTCCTTTCTACGGAAGAGTTCTCGCCCTGATTGTTCTAATCGACACGCTGTGTGGCGCCCTCGGCACCAGAGCCGTCGCATTTGCACGGGAGTGGCAGGGCGACTATCTGACTGCGCTAATGGGCATGTCAGCGCTCGCGTGCCTGAGCGCGCTCGTCATCATAAAACTCAGGGAACCTAATGCGCCGGCGTTGAGTCGATCAGAGAGCTAGCCAATATGCATCGCTCTGCTTCAAGTAAATCAGCCACGGCAAAGTGATCAGTAAATGCGGCTTTATAGTCATTCATAAACGTCACGCCCTCCTCCCTAATTCGACGCCGCTGCAGCGCACTGCAAAATCGGCGGACATCTTCCTCACTCTCGAGAATAAGTGGCGGCACTTCAGCTGTTGAGCCATCGGTATCTTTGGCGACCATTGTAAAATAGCAGGTGTTGGTGTGCTTACTGACACCCTCCTGCAGATTTTCCGCCACGACCTTGATGCCAACCACCAGAGACTTTTTCCCCACATAGTTCACAGAACCCATTAGCGATACCACTTCGCCGACTTCAACGGGCCGTAAAAACTGTACGTTGTCGACTGACACGGTGACACAGTAGTTGCCCGCGTGTTTGCTGGCACACACATAGGCCAGCTTATCCATCAGCGACATGAGGGTCCCGCCATGCACTTTCCCACCAAAATTAGCGTAGCTCGGCACCATCAGCTCTGTGATCACGCTTCGCGAAAAAGCAACGGGATGGCCCTTCATAGCAAATTCCTCCAAGTCGTTAGCTATACGCGATAAGTGCTCACAAAGATTAGCGCCTCCTGTAACCCGGGTCCGTTGCCTCTAGCCGCACCATGCGGCCGCTCTATCAATGCCTTGTGCCAGTGTTGACCTTATACCCACTGGGGGTATATCTTCTTGAACTCGCCAAGCATACCCCCGTGGGGTATTTGACCTGAGGGAACACTTGTAATGCGACAAGAAACAAAACGTAAAGCCGATGCCAGACTCGCTCGAATAGAGGGCCAAATTCGGGCAGTGCGGAAAATGGTCGCAGGCGACCGTTATTGCATCGATGTTGTCAGGCAGACCCAGGCAGCCCGCTCCGCGTTAAGCAGCTTGGAAGCACTGATCATCGATGATCATGTTGATACTTGTGTGCAGCATGCTTTAGATGCGGGCGGCTCGGGCGAACGCAGAGAGAAAGTCACTGAGCTGGTATCCATTCTGACGGGCCGCAGGAAGTGAAACACCGTCCATCTTGGGCCTTCGCCTTAGCCGGCTTGCTCACCTGCGAGATTGCCATTGCCAGGCCCGTATCTTACGCGGGAGGCTGGACCGTTATAGAGGAGTCAGACCGCCAATCCAGTTCTGCCTTAGCGCACTATACCCCCTCCCCCAAATGGTCCATTGGCCTGAGAACCGAGTTCAATCGAGACATGGATTTTGCAATCAACAGTATCCATCCCACTTTCCTGGCTAAAAGGTGGTTCGGCGCAGACTATCAGGGCAACCTTTACTTCCATGGCGGCATAGGCAGCGCCTCAGGCACTCATGGCAACCCACTCTCCGATGAAACCGCTGTGTACGGTGGCGTGATGGCAGATTGGGAAACGCGGTCTTTATTTGTGAGCTATCGCAACCGGTATCTTGACGCAGGGCATTTCGGCGACCAATTTATGCAGGCCGTTAGAGCCGGCTTTGCTCCCTACGAAGGCGACAGCGGCGAGCTCCACACTTGGCTGATGTTAGAGATAGACCACCGCCCCGAGGATCAGGATGCCGTCACCGCCACGCCTCTGGTGAGATTTTTCAAAGGGCCGATGCTCGTCGAGCTTGGCTACAACCTGAACGTAAACCAACCACTCCTCAATTTTACCTACCGCTTCTGAAGCACAAGGAGTCAACCATGCGCATCATTTCAACACTCATCGCCGTACTTGCCGCTGCGCTGTTTGCTGCAACAACGACCGCGCAAGAGCACCATGATCACAACCAGCATGAGCAACAGCACGATTCAATGGAAATGAATCATGACCATCACGACCATGCGCATCATGAGCAGGCAGATCAGCATCACGATGGTCACGCTGAGGCCTCTTCCCAGGCGGTAGCGCGACTCACCCGAACCGATGATATCGAGACGGCTCTGTCGGAGGGCGGAGAGCCCATCGTTGCAGATGTGCTGGGCGTGGTGTGCGACTTCTGCGCCATCGCCATGAACAAGATCTTCAGTAAACGCGATGAGGTGGCTGCGATCTATGTCGACCTCGATACCAAAGCACTGAGTATTGTGCTGGCGCCAGGGGCAAACTTGAGCGATGAAATGATCGCCGACTTGGCCGTTCAAGCCGGTTACCGTGTAGCCGGTATTCGGCGAGGGAATGAGGCGTTAGGCAACGCGTCATGAGAGGCGATTGGCGAGACAGCATCGCGCCCACATTGGCGCTTTTTGGCAGTGCGTCAACCCTGCTGTGTTGCGCACTACCGGCGTTGCTGATCTCTATCGGTGCCGGCGCTGTCATGGCCGGACTGACATCGGCTATCCCGGGAATTATGTGGCTATCTGCACACAAGGACGTGCTTTTTATGGTGTCTGGTCTATTGATGATGATCAGCACCGGCTTGTGGTGGCAACAACGCAACGCGCCCTGCCCGCTGGATCCCGAAAAAGCCGCTGCCTGTACGCGGCTCAGGCGAATCAATAAATGGCTGCTCGCATTCGCTTGGGGCGCCTACATCTGCGGCGTATTTTTCGCCTACCTCTGGGTATTAATCGTTTACTGAGATCTCGTGACTCGGCGAGTGTAGATCAACAACCATAACCCCAAGACAGCGGTCCCGAGCGCCAGAACAGAGAACAGCTTGAGCAATAACGTACCAATGGTGTCACGGTCGCCATAGCTCATGATGTGCAGTGACCATAAAAAGTCCCACCAACGCCACGCCTCGTGGCGAACGGCTACCACCTGCCCTGACAGCGCATCCATATAGGCGATGCGGTCAGGGTTCGCAGAATCCCAAAGCCGCCAAAGCGGCAACGGCGCCCCTCGATATTCACTGCCCGCCACATTCTGATCAATCCATTCGGCACTGTCCGGCGACATGACAGTGCGCACGGCGGCCAGCGCCAGAGCATCTTGCTCAGTTAATGGCTCAAGCGCCGCCCCCTCTTTGCTTAACCATTGCACGCCCTCTGCGGAGTGAACAGCGAGCACCTTCTCACCGGTACGCCGTTCCACGAGCACAAGCTGATTGGCCACGGTAGATGGCACGCTGAAATCGGCGAGATTGATCTCGCTCTGTGGAGCAGGCCGCTTAAATTGGTGCCCGCGGACGTAGTCGATATCAATAAAAGCGAAATACAGGCCGCTGAGAGTCCAAAGCAATAGCTGAACTGAAGTCACCGCCGCAACACGTCGGTGCCAACGCCTTAGCATGCGCTGCCTAGAAAGGGAGCCACTCATCAGATTTAACCCTCATCTCACGCACTCTGGCTTGACCCCGATCTCGGATAGCAGATCCGCATGGGGAGCCCGGTGTCGTCATATTCTGGACCAGTCGCGGGAAGGAACAATCGCTGGGATGGCTGAAGCTTTGCCACGACGCCACATACTAGCGCATCAATCACATCATCCCGCTGATAGCTGGAACGAGGCCATTTCGCGCAAAACTTTGCCACTAAATCATGTATCAATACGCCACCCATAAAACGCTCCAAAACCAAGAT
>Ga0181574_10002767_pt1 | contig 15783 bp, 13 predicted proteins | sample 101ome_24_FD_145600 | JGI IMG/M metagenome (GOLD analysis project Ga0181574, IMG submission 145600) | Coastal salt marsh microbial communities from the Groves Creek Marsh, Skidaway Island, Georgia - 101410AT metaG (spades assembly) | ecosystem: Environmental > Aquatic > Marine > Intertidal zone... | reverse complement strand
GCTAAAATATTGGTCATTGATAAAAATCTAAATTGGGAACAAAAATTATTTGGTATTAATCAATTATTTGCATCTACTACATATGTTTTTGTATTCGTTCTTTATTTTCTGAGTCTGTTTTTAGTGCTTTTTAGAGATCAAAGTTCAATTATTAATATCGTACTGATAATCGGATCTTTGTTTATTGTCAATACAATTTTGTTAGCATATAGCTATTATGTGAGTTGGAAGCAACATTTGAAGACAAAAAGAAATTTCATCGTCAATTTTTTACTTTTTCTAATTATGACATCCGGTCTTTCTTTTCACAATTTTTTAGCTGTCTTATCGGGTTATTTTTCAAGCAATTCGGTTTTTAAAAGAACCCCTAAATTCAATGAATCCAATTTGTCCACGCTAAAAAAAAGTAATTATTTCATTCCGAAATTAAGCATCTCGGTAATTATTGAAATTCTACTATCTGTAGTGTTCTGTGTCGGAATGATCAATAGTGTTCTTTTTCTAGACTTTGCATCCGCTATTTTTTTTGGATTTATAGCGATCGGATTTGGGTTGGTTTCATTTCAACAACTCAAAGAAATTAGCATTAAAAGGTATTGAATTGACTTTGATAGTTACTGATTAATTATGCCATTTTTAAATTCTATTGAAGATCTGTCGAAAAGTGTTTTTTCATCGTGGCGATTTTAAAATTTCTTTTTGTCATTATATTTGACTTTATTGTTTGAATTGAACATTTATGGGATGATGGATCCATATATGTTTTAAAATCTAGAATAAAATCATCTGACGAGGTAACTTCTGAATTCTGATTTACAAATGATAAATACGTGAAAATGTTTTTGAGATTATCACTTTTTTCTCTTAATTTAACGAAAAATTTATCTGTTTTGAATAAGCTAAATGATTTACTGAATGAATACGGCGAGAGCCATCAAAACAAATTGAACAAAACTATTCATTGGTTTTGTGTACCCCTCATTTTTTGGAGTATCGTCGCCATAGTTTCTATTATACCTCGTCCAGACTTATTCTCTCAACTTTTCGAATCTTTTGAGATTAATTGGGCGATGCTTGCTCTGTTATTTATAATGGTTTATTACATTTCCTTGTCTTTTTCTTTGAGTATTGGTATGTTGATTTTTTCATTGGTTTGTCTCTTTTCTATTATTTATGTCGATGGTCTATTAATACGTATTAATGCCCCTTTCGGGATTTCACAATTCAGTTTGTTTGTTTTTGTGGTGAGTTGGATTCTTCAATTTTACGGACACAAGGTTGAGGGTAAAAAGCCTTCTTTTTTGAAGGATATTCAATTCTTACTAATCGGACCATTATGGTTGCTTAGTTTTCTCTATTCACGTTTTAAAATTCCCTATTAAATGAAAACACTTTATTGTTCAATCGTATTCCTTGTTTTTCTATCTCAAGTTGGAAGGTCTCAGGACTTAGTATCTGTTACTTATTTAAACACACTCACTTCAAATGATTTGGAAGCCGTTGTGGGAACCCCGGTGGACTATGATGTGGATACGTATAAGATCGTTTACACGACAACGGATATTGATGGTTCTAACACAATTGCCTCAGGGGCTTTGTGTGTTCCAGCAGGCCCCCTGACCTGTGATTCGTTTCCAATAGGCGTTTATCAACACGGCACTAGTTTAAATAAAAACGATGTCCCATCAAGAGATGTTTTTGAGGCCATCATTGGAAAAATTTTTGCCGGAGGTGGTTTTTTTATGGTTTTACCGGATTACCTCGGAATGGGAGACAGCCCTAACCTTCACCCATATTGTCATGGCGCTTCTGAAGCGACTACAACTTTAGATATGATTCGAGCAACCCGAGTGTTTATTCAAGATTCATTGGGAATGTCAGATAATGGTGAATTATTCATAACGGGATACTCCCAGGGAGGCCACGCAGCAATGGCAACTCACAAATACGTTCAGGACAATAATTTATATGATGAGTTTAACATCATCGCTTCTGCACCATGCTCAGGCCCCTATGAGATTTCAGGGGCAATGGCTGACACAATTTTAGCCGCTGCATACTCAAACCCAGGTTATATTGTATATGTTTTAGCATCATATCAACGTGTTTATGGAAATATATATAACAACTATTCCGATATATTAAATAGTCCTTACGACACCATTGTTGTTCCTTATTTTGATGGAAACAATTATTCTCTTGGTATGGGAGAACTAAATGACCTATTGCCCAGTCAAGTTGACTCATTAATTGTAGACACCGTTCTTCAGAACTTCACGAATTCACAATCTAATTATAATCACCCTTTGTGGCAAGCTATGCTCGATAATGACAATCACGATTGGACTCCTGAAAGACCCGTTCGCATGTATTATTGTACGGAAGATGAACAAGTTGCTTTCAATAATGCGCTTATAGCCGAAGCAACGATGAATAACAATGGCGCGAACGATGTAACTGCAATAAATATGGGGCCACTAGATCATAATGATTGCGTTATACCGACGTTAACTGATATATTCAATTGGTGGCAGACCCTACGCTCTACATGTCTTTTAGATGTTGGTGTTTTGGAAAACACATTAACCCTTTATCCGAATCCAACAACTGAATTTCTTACTATAGAATGGGATGGTAGCGGAGTAATAAATGGTGTAATTACAGATGCCCTGGGGAGAACCATTTTAACTATTAGTCCGTTTACAGGGTCATCAAAAATATCTATTGCTGATTTTTCCGAAGGAGTTTATTTTGTCTCCCTACGCAACGACAGGGTTCGGGTTAAATCTGTATTTCAAAAATTGTAGACCACGTTAAGCCAAATAGTCCAAAAACACAATGGATTTTTTGCGGACACTGTAGTTATTGGGTTCTGTAATTTTCAAAGTACGCTTCCTATCTAAATTCGTTTTGCTTCAGACTTTCCGATGGGCCATTGACAGACAAAGCCTCTCACGGGAATATTCCAAAATTTCCGAGAGCGATGTTTACGCAACGTTGGGGGTTTTTTGAGTTTTGATAAGTCTCATTGAAGAATCTTCCCTATTTTTGAGGGAATACTTCATCGTTTATTCTTGAAAACAAAGATATGGAAATCATAGCACTTCTTCTTTCCTCACTTAGCCTAGCACTTCTAGTTGTCTTGTTGCTTAAAAACTCGAAAACCAACGAAGGAGCGATCATTGATGCGACGCGTACATTATTGCAATATGAGCTCAAGGAAAATCGCACGGAACTCTCTGTGGCGCTCAAGGAGAACCGAGAAGAGTTATCGAATGGACTCGGAAAACTGACCGCACGATTGGAAGAGAAGCTTGGACAGATCAGTGAAGGATTGAACAATAACGCCAAAGAAAACCGAAAAGAGTTGACCAACTCATTGAAGGCGTTCAGCGATACCTTCCGTGAAAACGTGAAAAACTTCAATGACCTGCAGAAACAGAAATTTGAGACCATGGCCACCAAGCAAGACGAGTTGGTGAAATCCACCGAAGAGAAGTTGGAAAAAATGCGCGAAACGGTGGATGAAAAACTCCACAAGACCTTGGAAGAGCGTTTGGGGCAATCATTTAAATTGGTAAGCGAACGTTTAGAAGCGGTGCAAAAAGGATTGGGAGAAATGCAAAGTCTCGCCAACGGTGTGGGGGATTTGAAAAAAGTATTGAGCAACGTGAAAACCCGCGGGGTTTTAGGAGAAATTCAGTTAGGGAATATCTTGGAGCAAATCATGGCGCCCGAACAATACGAAGCAAACGTAAAAACCAAACACAATTCTAACGATCACGTCGAGTTTGCGATCAAACTCCCAGGGAAAGATGACAATGGGAAAGAAGTGTATTTACCTATTGATGCCAAATTTCCACAAGAAGATTATGTTCGTTTACAAACGGCTTATGACGAAGGAGATACCACCAAAATTGACTCAGCCAACCGCGCCTTAGTTCAAAGCATTAAGAAATTTGCCAAAGATATCCGCGATAAGTACATCGATCCACCAAACACTACTGATTTTGGAATTATGTTCCTTCCGATTGAGGGTTTGTTCGCTGAAGTGGTGCGTCAACCTGAAGTGGTAGCCTTGCTCCAACGGGAATATAAAATTATCGTAACCGGCCCGACTACGTTAGCCGCCATGCTAAATAGTCTGCAAATGGGCTTTAAAACGTTAGCCATTCAGAAGCGCAGCAGCGAAGTATGGCAAATACTCGGCGCCGTGAAAACGGAGTTTGGAAAGTTTGGTGGCGTATTGGAAAAGGCACAGAAAAAAATCAATGAGGCCAATAAAGAACTCGACAACCTAGTGGGCACACGTACCCGAATGATGCTGTCGAAGTTAAAAAAAGTAGAAGAATTGCCTGCTTCAGAAACAGTCCCTTTGATCGAAGATATCGTGGACTTAGATAAAGAGCAAGGTGGCGAAGAAGAATGATACTTACTTAATTGATAAGAAGCTCAATCTAGTTAAAAACCATCTTGAAACAATCCATTGGATGCCTCTTCGAAAATTCCCTTTTAAAAACTCTACTTATGGGCTTATTTATGATGCCCTTGGTGTTTGACCAAGCAATAAGGAGATTTATTAAAGGGGGTCAAGTTATACGGCTATTCGATTTTTGTATACGTTTGAATAAATCGGCCTTCAGCTCCGCTTGATCGGCGGTGTACAAAGTTTACTTCACTATAGTTAACCCTTACTAAGCGGAGCCGAGGACAGAATACTATTTCTTATAAAAGCTCAATAACCCCTGCAGCACCTTGTCCAGTTCCTACACACATGGTTACAATTCCGTATTTCTCATTACGTTTTTTCAACTCGTTCATAATTTGAACCGTTAATTTGGCACCGGTGCAGCCAAGTGGATGGCCCAAAGAAATTGCACCACCATTTACGTTCACAATATCTGGGTTAATACCCGTTTCGCGAATTACCGCCAATGATTGGGAAGCAAATGCTTCATTTAATTCGAACAAGTTGATATCATTTAACTTCAATCCTGCTTGCTTTATTGCCGCCGGAATTGCATCAACTGGACCGATTCCCATAATTCGCGGTTCAACTCCCACCACACTGTATGAAGCCAATCGAGCAACTGGCTCTAGACCCAATTCCTTTACCATTCGCTCCGACATGACTAGAGTAAAAGCAGCACCGTCAGATGTTTGAGAAGCATTTCCAGCAGTCACGGAGCCGCCATTCGCAAATACAGGGCGCAATCGCGCTAATGCTTCAAGCGTAGTTCCTTTGCGTGGACCTTCGTCGGTATCTACGATGTATTTATTTACTTGACGTTTTTCGTTTTCATCTAAATAAATATGTTCTACTTCAATCGGCACGATGTCATCTGCAAAACGCCCAGACGCAATAGCCGCTAAGGCCTTTTCGTGTGACTTAACAGCAAAAGCATCTTGGTCTTCACGGGAAACTTTGAACTGCTCCGCGACCGCCTCTGCTGTTAATCCCATTCCCCAATACCATGTAGGATTCTCTTTTCCTACTTTATGGTTCGGCACAATTCGCCAACCACCCATCGCCATCACAGACATTGATTCAACACCTCCTGCGATAATACACTCCCCCATTCCAGCATTAATTTTCGCAGTCGCCATGGCGATTGTTTCTAATCCCGAAGAACAATATCTATTCACGGTTACCCCGGGAACCTTGTCTGTATTCAACCCCATTAGGGAAATCATGCGACCAACATTTAATCCTTGCTCAGCCTCAGGAGTAGCATTACCTACAATAATGTCATCAATTCGAGTCGGATCTAACTGCGGAACTTCTTTCATGATGTGTTTAATTACATCTGCCGCCAAATCATCTGGTCGATAAAACCTAAACCCGCCGCGACCCGCTTTTCCAACCGCAGTTCTGTATCCTGTTACTATATATGCGTTCATTTTCTTTAATTTTGTTTCTCTAATATAACTGTTGTCGTTTCTCCCCTGGAGAAGATAATCACCCTGTCTTAATTTCTCAAAATCTTCCCTTTCTTCACCATGCTTTCCAAACGTTCCAATGTTTTACGTTCTGCACACAACTCAACAAAAGCTTTTCTTTCAAGGTCTAACAGGTATTGCTCGGAAACTTGCACTCTTTCTGAGATGTCCCCTCCACACATGACAAATCCTAACTTTTCAGAAATCAGTTGATCATGTTCAGAAATATATTTTCCAGACTTCATAGAGTGGGCTCCTACATAGACAATTCCTAAACCTTCTTGACCCATGATTGTGATGTTCTTCTCACGCAACGGTGCAGTGTATCCTTTATTCGCAATTTCCAAGCAAGCCGCTTTGGCACGTGTCAATTGATATTCACGTGATACAATAACCTCATCCTGGCCCTCGCGCAGATAACCTAAATCGAATGCTTCATGCGCCGATGTCCCCACTTTCGCCTGACCTACTGTTAAGAAACGCTCGCGTAAAGCATTGATTCGGATGTCTCCTTCAATTAGTTCTTCAGAAAGGCGCTTCACAAATTCCTTGGTTCCGCCTCCTCCTGGGATAAGGCCAACACCAAACTCAACTAAACCAATATACGATTCAGCATGAGCCACTACTTTGTCCGCATGCATTGTTAACTCGCAACCACCACCAAGCGTTAAGTTATGTGTCGCAACAACAACAGGTGTATTCGAATAACGCACACGCATCATCGTGTCTTGGAATGCCTTAACAGCAAAGTTCAACTCATCGTAATCTTGCTCTACCGCCATCATAAAAATCATTCCAACATTCGCACCGGCACTAAAGTGTTGACCATTGTTTGATACAACTAATCCTTTGTATTCTGTTTCGGCTAAGTCGAGCGCTTTGTTGATTCCCTCAATTACACCACCGCCAATGGTATTCATCTTTGTGTGGAACTCTAAATTTAAGATGCCATCACCCAAATGTACAATAGTTGTGTCTGCATTCTTCCAAACTGTATTCTCGGCACGCAAAACGTCCAACATTACCACATCTTCTGTTCCCGGGATGGTTTTGTAATCGTTCGATGCACGGTCAAAATATTGTTTGTTTCCTTTTTCGGTTCTGTAGAACGTTGTTTTGCCTGCTGCTTTCATTTCACCAACAATCGCACCAGCAGTTTTGCCCGCTTCTTCAATCAGTTTTACCCCTTGGTCAAAACCAAGAATATCCCATGTTTCGAATGGACCTAGTTCCCAACCAAAACCAGCTTTTAAGGCATCATCGATTTTATATAAATCTTCTGAAATCTCTGGAATTCGGTTGGACACATATGCGAATAAACCTCCAAACATCTGTCGGTAGAATTTACCCGCTTTGTCTTGGCCCGTCACTAACATTTTGGTCCGTTGTTTCAAGTCGTCAATCGGTTTTGCCATTTCCAGTGTAGGGAATGAAGCGCGCATTCCCGGACGGTATTCAAGCGCGTTAAGATCTAACGAGAGGATTTCACTCTTTCCGCCATCTCCTTTCACTTTTTTATAGAACCCTTGACCCGATTTTGACCCGAGCCAATTGTTTTCTACCATTTTAGAAATATATCCCGGCAATTCAAACAGCGCTTTTTCTTCGTCGTTTGGACAGTTTGCCTTTAACCCGTTTGCCACATGAACAAGCGTATCTAGTCCAACTACATCACACGTTCTAAACGTTGCCGATTTGGGTCTTCCAAGCACTGGACCAGTTAATTTATCTACTTCTTCAATCGTTAACCCTAAGTCGTTCACGGCATGGAAAAGTGACATAATGGAAAAAACACCCACGCGATTGGCAATAAATGCCGGTGTGTCTTTACATAAAACTGTTTTCTTTCCCAGGTAACGGCGACCGTAATCCATAAAGAATTCTACCACAGCTGGATCTGTTTCAGGCGTTGGTATAATTTCTAACAGCTGCAAGTAACGTGGTGGGTTGAAAAAATGCGTTCCACAGAAATGCTTTTTGAAATCGTCAGACCTTCCTTCCAACATCATGTTAATAGGAATCCCCGAGGTGTTAGATGTAATTAACGACCCAGGCTTACGGAATTTCTCTACATTCGTAAAGACTTGTTGCTTGATGTCGAGACGTTCAATCACTACCTCAATAATCCAATCACATGCTGCAATCTTGGCTAAATCATCCTCGAAATTACCAGTTGCAATGCGAGATGCAAATGACTTCTTATAGATTGGGGAAGGGTTCGATTTCAATGCAAAACCCAGCGACTCATTGACGATACGGTTTCTCACCAATTTATTTTCAAAATCTAACCCTTTTGCTTTTTCCGCATCATTTAGTTCTCTCGGCACGATATCCAATAGCAGTACATCACATCCGATATTGGCAAAGTGACACGCAATCCGCGAACCCATAACGCCAGAACCGAGCACAGCTACTTTTTTAATTGTTCTATTCATATGTTCTTTTTATAAAAATTTAGACGCTTTAGTTAATTCTTCTTCCACAGAATCATCAATTTTCTCCATGACTTCGAAGAATACTTTCAATTTACTTTTAGGAATACTTTGCAGTAAACGTTCATTGAATTCTTTCACAACCTTTTTCACATCCCTACGAATTTCGACCCCTTGCTCAGTCAAAAAGATTAAGACTTTCCGTTTATCATCTTCGTCAATCTTGCGGTAAATGAGCCCCTTTGTTTCCATGGTTCGCAGCGTGCGGGAGAGACTGGTTGGCTCCATACCCATACGAGGACCTAGCTGCGTACTTGGTGTTCCTTCCTTATCTACAATTAGTAGGATAAATCCAATAGACATCGTCATCCCGTGAGCGGCCGCCTTTTGGTTGTACATGCGTGATATCTTGTGCCACGCATGACGCAAGTTGAAATCAATATACTCTTCTGCTTTTGATGTATTCATAATCACCGATAAAAGTATAAAAAATATTAAGCACGCACAATAAATTAGTAAAGAAGTTTAAAGTTTGAATTTAGAAAAGAGGGAGTGAACAATTCGTTAATAAAATTCCAAACCATCATCCGTTCAAAATCTTAACTTTGCACCGAATAAATTTCAATCATGAAAGTTTTATTGTTAGGATCAGGAGGAAGAGAACATGCGATTGCATGGAAATTAGCACAAAGCAGTCAATTAGAAGAATTGTATATCGCACCGGGGAATGCGGGAACACGTAAGCACGGAAAAAACGTTGACATACAAGTAACCGACTTTGGATCGATTAAAACTTTTGTGATCGAAAACAACATTGAAATGGTCGTTGTTGGGCCTGAAGATCCTTTGGTAAATGGGATTGTAGATTTTTTCGCTACTGACCCATCTCTTATGAGCGTGGCGGTAATTGGGCCAAATAAATATGCCGCACAGTTGGAGGGTAGTAAAGATTTTGCGAAAGACTTTTTATACCGACATAACATACCGACTGCCAAATATGCCACATTTACAAAAGAAACAATAAAAGATGGCCAAGCATTTCTGGCGACTATGAAAGCGCCTTACGTATTAAAGGCGGATGGTTTAGCAGCAGGAAAGGGAGTATTAATTATCGATGATTTAAAAACTGCCCAAGCCGAACTTGAAGATATGCTAAGCCATTCTAAGTTTGGTTCTACCAAAGTTGTCATTGAAGAATTTTTAAAAGGAATAGAAATGTCAGCCTTCATCTTGTTAGATGGAGACGGATATAAGATACTTCCTGAGGCCAAAGACTATAAACGCATAGGCGAGGGCGACAAAGGATTAAACACTGGTGGAATGGGAGCTGTTTCGCCTGTTCCTTTTGCTGCGAGTGGATTTATGGACAAAGTACACAACCAAATCATTATTCCAACCGTGAAGGGGTTGAAGGCAGACAATATGGATTACAGGGGGTTTTTATTCATTGGTTTAATCAGCGTGAAAGGAGAGCCCTTTGTCATCGAATTCAACTGCCGTATGGGTGACCCAGAAACAGAAGTTGTTATGCCGCGTTTGAAATCTGATTTATTGGACTTGCTCGAAGGGGTTGCTACACAAACCTTATCGGAGCGCGATGTTGTTTTTGACCCACGCACTGCAGTAACCGTGATGATGGTTTCAGGTGGATATCCTGAGAAATACGAAAAAGGGAAAACTATTTACGGACTAAATGCTGTTGAAGATAGTATCGTTTTTCATGCGGGAACAAGTTCAGATGGACCAGCAGTGATGTCTGCTGGAGGACGCGTGTTGGCTGTTACTTCTTTTGGAAAGGATATTGAAGACGCTTTAGAAAAGTCCTATGAAAATATTTCTCGTATTGAATTTGAAGGGGCATATTTCCGCAAAGACATCGGATTTGATTTAATCAATTAATTATTCGTGTAGTCTACCTACCACAATTTTATTAAATTAGGTGTTCGGAACTTCTATGGAACCATCGAGTATATTGGTTATTATCTCAGCGCTAGTCGCATCTGCTTTCTTTTCGGGGGCAGAGATTGCTTTTGTATCCTCCAACAAATTAAAAATTGAGTTAGATAAAAACAAAGGTTTATTAAGTGGAAAAATCTTGTCCAAATTCGTAGAAAAAGATAGTCGCTTTATTGCTACGATGTTGCTTGGAAACAACATAGCCTTAGTAGTTTATGGTATTTATATGGCCAAATTGGTTGAGCCATGGTTAACTCAATTTATTGATAGCGATGGCCTTATTTTATTATCACAAACTGTTTTTTCGACCTTATTAATTTTAGTAACTGCCGAGTTCCTCCCGAAAGCAACGTTTCAAATTAACCCAAACAGAGCATTGCAATTACTTTCAGTGCCGTTATGGTTGATCCATAAAATTCTGTTTCCACTTACCTTATTCACGATGTTACTCAGCAATGCCGTTCTTCGGTTATTCAAAGTAGATACGGCTAACTCCAAAGCGGTGTTCTCTAAAGTCGATTTAGACGACTATGTGAAAGATTTGTCGGAGCGCATGGAGGATGAGAATGAGTTAGACAATGAAATGGAAATTCTTCAAAACGCTCTAGCATTCTCAAATATCAAGGCGCGGGATTGTATGATTCCCAGGACAGATATTGTTGCTTTGTCAATTGAAGACGATATTAAAGAGCTAAAAAGACAATTCATTGGTACTGGACTATCGAAAATTATAATTTATCGCGATACCATCGATAATATTATCGGTTACGTTCATAGTTTTGAGCTCTTTAAGAATCCCGCACGGATCAAAGAAATACTTATCCCAATTTCATTTGTGCCTGAAACTATTCCAGGAAAAGAACTCCTCGAATTATTTACAAAGCAACACGGAAATATTGCAGTTGTAGTGGATGAATTTGGTGGAACATCCGGCCTCGTGACGATTGAAGATGTTATTGAGGAGATTTTTGGAGACATCGAAGACGAACACGACAAAGACGCGTTACTTGAAGAAAAAATCAATGAGTTTAAATACTTGTTTTCAGCGCGACAAGACATCGACTATCTTAATGAAGAATACGAATTGGAGTTAGAAGAGTCCACAGAATATGAAACGCTTGGTGGGCTTATTCTCCATCATACTGAATCTATTCCAGAACCAGGAACAGTCGTTCAACTCGAAAAATACACCCTTACTATTAGAGAAGTTTCTGATCGCCGGATAGAAGTGATTGAATTAGAGGTTTTAGAGGAAGATTAAGAATCTTTGTTGTCCGTTTCCACTCTTTAGAGCAGAATAACTATACTTTTTTCAACGCGTCAACCACAGCGTGTTCCGTTGGTTCACTTAAACAAAGATTCTTAACTCCTTTTTCCTCCAAATAAGTTGAAGTAGTTGTGCCGAAACTCATCACAATCTGATCGTTTTCCAATTTATTTGAAAGCATATAAGCCTCTGCATTCGAAGGGCTTGTGAGAACTAAATAATTAGGTCTATTAGCAAGTTTTATTGGCTCCAAATGCGTTTCGTAAACTACTAAATCACGGTACTGATTAGGGTTCAACACTTTTTGCATTGTTCTGTTAGAACGATGTGATTGTGGGAAAAGTACCGTTCGTTCTCCCAACCACACCTTTAGTTCTTGGGCAACCACCTCCGGATGAGAAGGAGTTGTTCCTGTGAAATCAACAGATAGTCCAAGCTTTTGAAGTTCATTTGCAGTGGATGTTCCAATCGTTGCTAAAAACTCATTTTTATATTTGAAATACGAAAAATAAAAGCGCACACTTCTTGGGGAGGTGAAAAAGACAACATCAGTCTCCTTCGGTTTTTCGTTTGGGCAAACTCCTTTAAACGTAAGCAGCGATTGGTCAATTAATTGAATCTGATTCGCAGCACAAAAAGCACGTAGCGGTCCTTTAAGATTAGCTGTTCTACTTATGAATACCGTTTTCATGCCTGTTTCAAAGTCTGTAGCTCTGCCAAAATATCATCAGCTAAATCATTTCCTTTAAGGGTATAGTGTTTATAATAAGCTGGTTCAGACCATTCATTGCTAAAAGCGACATAAGCTTCTTCCGTGTTTGGGCAAAAAACGCCTAAAGGCAGCTGGCATCCACCATCCAAGCGATTCAATACTTTTCGCTCGATAGCGATGCGTGCTCTTGTTTCTTTATCATCCAACTGATCCAAAATGTTAGCTAAAGAAGCGTCTTCTTCACGAATTTGAAGTCCTAAGACACCTTGTGCAGGAGCAGGAACAAACTCCGTCGGATTTAACGTTACCACTTCAAACTCTGATAAATCAATTTTTAACCGCGTAACACCCGCCTTAGCTAGTAATATAGCATCATAATTATCGTCACGTAGTTTATGGATGCGTGTAGGGACATTTCCTCGTAAGTCTTTCAACTCAATATCTGGACGAAAACGCAATACTTGGGACTTTCTTCGCGCTGAAGATGTACCTACTATTGCCTTGGATTTAAGTCCCCATCGTTGAGTCGGGTCAATACTCGTTTTTCGAATCAACAACAAATCAGCGGGATCTTCCCTTTCAGAGACCGCAGCAACAACAAGTCCTTTAGGAGGATTCGTTTCTAGGTCTTTGTGCGAGTGCACGGCCAAGTCGATTGATTTTTCCAACAATGCCGCCTCAATCTCTTTTGTGAAGAATCCCTTCCCCTCCATTTTATCGAAACTCAAATGTTGGATGATATCTCCTTGTGTTTTAATAATTTTCAACTCCACTTCACAGCCAAGAGTTTCTAATTGCGCTTTCACGTGATAAGCTTGCCAAAGCGCTAACTCGCTACCTCGTGAACCAATTACAATTTTTTGCATGTTATTGTGCGTTTAATAGTATATCCTTTGCCATTTTCATAGGAAGACTGATGTATTTCTTTTCTAGGTAATCGATAATTTTCTCTACTGTTTCTTTGGATTCTCCATCAAGTTGAGCTAACTCCTTGGCAAAAACTTGTTCTAAAGCTGTTGCTTTAATCTCCTTTACCTTTTCAGGAACTTCTCGCATAGCCACCTCAACGGCGCGTTGTTTCGCCATTTTTTTAAATTCAAAAACTGCTTCGGCAATGATGTGCTCAACATAAATTATTTCTTTCGTCCGTTCCTTAATGTTCTTTCGGGACAGGTTTTGCAAATAATCAATCGATATGTGCTCCACAACATGTATATTCGGAATAACAGGGTCTAAGTCATGTGGAATTGCCAAATCAATAACTGTTTTCTCCGAAGTGTCTCCGTGAAGCAACTGTTCGTATATTTCTGGTGTAATGACAGCCTCTTCGGCACCAGTGCATGTAATGATTACATCAAAACCCTCCTTATAGTTCCTTAACTCCGACAGAGGAAAACCCCTTCCGCCAACATCAGCGGCTAAAGAATCCGCTTTTTCAACTGACCGGTTAAATACGACAAAATTGACATAGCCATGTTCTTTTAAAAAACGGAGCATATTCGTGCTGGTAACTCCCGCACCAACGACTAGCACCCTCGCGTCTAGCGGAATATTCTTGTTCTCAAGTGTTTGATAGGCTAGAGAAACCACCGAAACAGCCCGTTGTGATATATTTGTTTCGGTATAAATACGCTTTGCCGATTCAATCGTGAAACGAATCAATAAACGTATGCTATCACCTGTTAAACCAAACTTTCTGCAGCTATCAAATGATTTTCTTACCTGTGTAATAATTTCGCGCTCTCCTACTACCATTGAGTCCACAGAGGAGGCCACCTTGAGCAGATGTTTGACAGCGTTGATTTCTTGGTAATACTCATAGTTTTGACAAAACAGGGCAGTCGTTTCTTCAAGGAAATCAGGATAGAGATTAGTAATGAATGTTTGAATAAACGTTTCATCTACCTCTTGTTCCGTTTTGAAAATAAACTCTACGCGGTTGCATGTAGATAAAAACAAGAGCTCCTCTAGATCAGAATTCACTTTTAAATTGCTGAGCCTTTCCTGCTGCTTATCCATACCAATGTGCAACAAACCAATCTGACTAACCTCAAGTTGTCGATGTGTAAATGCTAAAACATGAATATTTCTCAACATTACAAATTTAGACTACAAAAATCGCGTGAAACACGGGATTATTTGTCATAAAACTGTCAAGAATTCTTATTTAGAATGGTTATAAAAAGGCTAATATAAAGCTTCTTTTAATGCTGAGCGGTAATCTTTAATTTCCTCTCTGTTAATTTTATGATCTGCATCCAAGAGCAAATTCATAAAATATAATAAATTCTCTTTGTCATCGATTTCTAAAGGGTACTCTCCGCCATCTTCATCTTCTTCATACTGAGCCTCTAAATCGAATGCTTGGTTCTCCGTTAAGTACTCATAAGTTAAGCGAAGAGCTTTTGTAACGAGCGGGTCTTGCTCCTTCAGTGCTAGTTCTCTTAGCGCTTTGAGATCATCTATTAATCCATCGGCTAAAATCCCTTCTTTTTCAACTTTCGCAATGATTGCGTTAATGAGTTTGTTTGCAGCACCTATTTTCATGACAAAATTTTTACGTGTCAAAGTTAATACCTTGAATCGATTTACAACAGATTCGAGAAAAAATTAATTCAAACAACAATGTTTATAACCCCGCTACCTCTGAATTAGTGGGAATACTCAAAGAAACGCAGTCCAAATGTGATAATTGTTTGCTTTTTCCTTGATAATTTATGGAGGAGACAAACAAGTTAACTTGGGTTTATTATTTTTGCAGGAACTAGTCCTATTATATTGTGTTTGAATTAATCCTTAAGGGTGTTGTTATTGGGTTGATTCTGAGTATTATGCTCGGGCCTGCTTTTTTTGTGCTACTGGAAACAAGTATACGCAAAGGAATCAAGAGTGCATTAGCATTTGACGCAGGAGTATTGGTTAGTGATGTTGTATACATTATAATTGCGTATGTTTTCCTGAAGGAGGTTTCCCAATTAGCTGACGGAGACAATAATTCATTGTTAAAGGCTGTAGGCGGTTTTTTATTCATTGCATTTGGTTATTTTACATTTCGCAAAAAAATCAAAGAAACAAAATTAGAACTATTGGAAACAAAAGGACTCGATTCCCGAGACTATTGGATGCTCTTTATAAAAGGATTGGTTTTGAACTTTGCTAATCCGCTCGTTGTCTTTTACTGGTTCTCGGTAATGACAGCAGGAAAAGGAGAAACTCTTGAAGATTTTACGGGTTGGAATATGGTGATATACCTTGGGGTTATTTTGCTTACTTTTTTTAGCATTGATGTCCTCAAAATCATCGGGGCAAAAAAATTACGTCCGTTTATTACAACCGGTGTTTTACGCTCGCTTAACCATATTACAGGTAGTGTTTTAATGGGTTTTGGTGTGTTTTTAATTGTCCACAGCGTCGTTATTTGGTTAAGACATTCTTAATCCTCGCAAAGATTCCGTAACGAAACTTCATTATCTTCG
>Ga0181574_10002762_pt1 | contig 15792 bp, 12 predicted proteins | sample 101ome_24_FD_145600 | JGI IMG/M metagenome (GOLD analysis project Ga0181574, IMG submission 145600) | Coastal salt marsh microbial communities from the Groves Creek Marsh, Skidaway Island, Georgia - 101410AT metaG (spades assembly) | ecosystem: Environmental > Aquatic > Marine > Intertidal zone... | reverse complement strand
AAGTGCAGAACCAGGCTGTTTTGTTGCTCGATGATTTCTCTTCAGAATTAGATGAAAAGAACGGCCGGAGGCTCGCGGAGACCCTCCTGACGCTACCGTTTCAAATCATATTAACTGGTGCGTCCATAGAGGCAGCAAATACGCATTGGGGGGCGCATTTAGCGCGGGTGTTTCACGTGAAACAGGGTATAATCGGCGAGAGCGGAGGGTAATCCTATGACAGACGAAAGAACCTATGACTCTAGCAGCATCAAGGTGCTAAAGGGGTTAGAGGCTGTTCGAAAGCGACCAGGAATGTACATTGGCGATACCGACGACGGAACTGGCCTCCACCACATGGTCCAGGAGCTGGTTGATAACTCGATAGACGAAGCGCTAGAGGGTCATTGCTCTGAGATTCAGGTGATTGTTCATATGGATCAATCTGTCACCGTCTCTGACAACGGGCGAGGCATTCCGACCGATATGCACGAGGAGGAGGGGCGTTCAGCTGCCGAAGTTATCATGACGGTGCTCCATGCGGGCGGCAAGTTCGATGATAGTAACTACAAGGTATCGGGTGGTTTGCATGGGGTTGGTGTGTCTGTCGTTAATGCCTTGTCCTCGGAACTGACGCTAACGATTTGGCGAGAGGGTCAGATTTGGGAACAAACCTATCACCACGGCGAGCCTGAGGCGCCGCTTAAGGCGATAGGGTCGACGGAACAAACCGGTACGCGATGCCGCTTCAAGCCCAGCGAGGAGACGTTTTCCAATATCGAATTTAGCTATGACGTCTTGGCAAAACGGCTAAGAGAACTGTCGTTTCTTAATTCTGGAGTGGGTATACACCTTAAAGATGAAAGAACGGGCAGAGCCGAACTATTTAAGTTCGAGGGCGGTCTGCGGTCTTTTGTGGATTACTTGAATGAAAACAAGACCACGCTCAACCCCGTCTTCCATTTTCAAACAACGCGAGAGGACGGTATCGGTGTGGAAGTTGCCCTTCAGTGGAACGATTCGTATCAAGAGTCGTTACTCGCGTATACCAATAATATTCCCCAAAGCGACGGTGGGACGCACCTACAGGGTTTTCGAGCAGCGCTTACCCGCTCGCTGAATGGATACATTGAGCGAGAGGGGTTGGGTAAAAAAGCGCAAGTGAACACAACAGGCGATGATGCCAGAGAAGGCCTAACGGCGATTATTTCTGTCAAAGTGCCCGACCCTAAGTTCTCCTCTCAAACCAAAGACAAGCTTGTGTCCTCTGAGGTGAAGCCGGCGGTAGAGCAAGAGATGGGGCAAGCCTTCGGTGATTATTTGCTAGAAAACCCGCAGGATGCGAAAGCCATTGTTCAAAAAATGATCGATGCAGCCAGAGCCCGGGAGGCTGCTCGAAAGGCGCGGGAAATGACTCGGCGTAAAGGGGCGCTCGATATCGCTGGCCTTCCGGGTAAATTAACGGATTGCCAAGAACGGGACCCGACGCGTTCGGAGATTTTTCTGGTCGAGGGCGATTCCGCGGGCGGGTCTGCAAAACAAGGACGTGATCGTCACAATCAGGCGGTGCTTCCACTCAAAGGAAAGATTCTCAATGTCGAAAAAGCTCGTTTTGATAAAATGTTGTCGTCCGCGGAGATTGCCACGCTAATCACTGCATTAGGCTGCGGTATTGGCCGAGATGAGTTTGATGCGGATAAATTGAGATACCATAAAATTATCGTTATGACAGATGCGGATGTGGATGGCGCCCACATTAAAACGTTGCTACTGACGTTCTTCTTCCGACATATGCCTGAGTTGATCGAGCGCGGTCATGTACTGATTGCGCAGCCGCCGCTTTACAAAGTCAAGCGGGGCCGTCAAGAGCGTTACATCAAGGACGATGCAGAGCTTGCCGCGTTTACCTTGGAGCTAGCGCTCGATGAAGCCAGTATAGAGTTGCCCGATGGCAACGTCCTCTCGGCCGAGACGTTAGGTGAATTAGCGACGGCTTACCAAAAAACTCAAGACCGAATTCATCAACTTGACCGAGTTTATCCAGCCGTTGTGCTTGATCAGTTTTTGTTCTTGCCAGCGCTCGCGGTAGAGGCTTTTGTCAATGGCGGCGAAGACCTCCAAGCGTTTGGGTCGCAACTAAACGAACGATTGGCAGCCATGCAAAATGCGCAGTTTCAGTATAGCGTCGACGTGGCCGAAGCGGTGGATGGTAACGAGGCGTCGATCCAGGTTTCAGTGATCAATCACGGTTTTGAGCGACGGTATGAATTTGGTAGAGACTTTTTCGCGTCGCAGGACTACCAAGCACTCGCAGCCTTTGGCGCAGAGATGCTCGTTGCAGTGCCGGAAGGCAGTCGAGTGCTGAAGGGAGAGCGCTCGCAAGCGGCTAACGATTTGGTTGAAGCGCTGAGTTGGTTGCAAAAAGAAGCAGTCCGTGGTCAGAGTAGGCAGCGGTTCAAGGGCCTTGGAGAAATGAACGCTGATCAGTTGTGGGAAACAACCATGGATCCAGCTCATCGGACATTACTCAGGGTTTCGGTAGAGGACGCCATTGCAGCCGACCAGGTGTTCAACACGCTGATGGGAGACCACGTGGAGCCGCGACGAGACTTCATCGAGCAAAATGCGCTGGCTGTCGCTAACCTCGACGTGTGACAGCTAAGCAGCTGTTTCGAGCAAAGATAAGTCGGCGATCTGATTAACAGCGTCGCGGAGCATTTTCAGCGTTGAGACGCGATTGATGCGTAGTGCCGCGTCCTCACTCATGACGAGCACATTGTCGAAATAATCTTCGATAGCGCTCAACCCTTGGCCGAGTTCGGCGAGACGGTTTGAGAGCGGAAGGCCTTTAGTCTCGTTCAGCGTAGTCGCGAGACCAATCACCGCTTGCTCGGATGGATGTTCAAACAACGCCGGTTCGATATGGCCCACCTCGTCCTCGGTTACCTTGGTCAGCAGATTGTTGATCCGCTTTTGGACGGAGATAAGGGCCTCAGCTGTCGGCTCTGCCTTAAAGTCTGCGAGGGTTTTCATATCAGCATAAGCACTAGCGAAAAGCGGTGCGTCGTCTGTTCTCGCTAAAATCGCGCGGACAGCATCGTAGGGAACACCCTCATCAATGGCCCATTGCTCGAATCGATCAGTCAAGTAATCCTTTACTGGTTGACCGTCAAACTCACGGGCAAAACCGGCGACGGCATCATCGACTAAGGTGAATGGCGATATTGGCAGCTGACTCTCAACACAAATCCGAACGACACCAATCGCCTGCCTTCTTAATGCAAACGGATCCTTGCTCCCTGTTGGTGGCTGGTTGATACCAAATAATCCGACCAGCGCATCCAAACGATCGGCTAGTGCGACGACTTGACTGACCTCACCCGTAGGCAGCGCATCGCCGGCAAACCTTGGCTGGTAATGTTCTCGAATCGCCAGGGACACCGTGCTCGCTTCGCCAGCGGCCCGCGCGTAGTACTCTCCCATGACCCCCTGAAGATCAGGGAATTCACCTACCATTCCTGAGACCAAGTCGGTTTTAGCGAGCTGACCTGCCCGCTGCGCTGACGCTTCATCGATGCCCATCCGCCGGGCGATTAGCGCTGACAGCGAGCCTAGGCGCTCCGCCTTTTCGAAATAGCTGCCAAGCTCCGCCTGATAGGTCACCTGTTTCAGCGATTCGAGCCATTCGGCAGGCGGTCGCTTGAGATCTTTGTCGTAGAAAAACTCGGCATCTGTTAAGCGTGGCGTAATGACCCGTTCGTTCCCCTTAATCACGATTTCGGGTTTGGGGCTATCGACGTTGGCCACCGTTAAGAACACAGGTAACAACTGGCCGGCCTCATCAACGAGGTGGAAGTACCGCTGATGTTCTCTCATCGCGGAAACGAGCACCTCGCTGGGTACGCGAAGAAAACGTTCGTCGAAGTGGCCTGCTAAGACAGTTGGCCATTCCACAAGCGCGGTTACTTCGTCGAGCAGGGCATCGTTTTCGGGGATCACTCCCCCCAAGGACTCTGCCTTGGCCATGAGGGCGGTCCAAATCATCTTCTGCCGGTCCAATCGATTGGCCATGACGAAGTGCTCGGACAACTGCGATGCATACTCGAGCGGTGACCGTATCTCGAATGCGCCTCGGCCCATAAAACGATGGCCCTGACTTTGATTGGACGCGGTGCAGCCAAATAGCTCGATGGGCACGACCTCGGCTCCAATCATCACAGCGAGCCAGCGGACGGGCCTAACGAATTCGGCGCTCAAATCACGCCAGCGCATTCGCCTGGCGATGGGTAGTTGTTTTAAGGCCTCTTCTAAAATAGCTCCTAAGCGCTCGGCCAATGTCAGCCCTGGTGTCGTGGCTCGATAGACGACCCATGCTCCTTTGTCGGACGTGATGGTTTCAAACGGCGTGTCAGCAGGTACCCCGCAGGATCGAGCAAAACCAGCAAGCGCTTTAGTCGCCTGACCGGCTTGGTCATAGGCTGCCGTCACCGCAGGACCTCTACGCTCTATGGCTTGGTCTGGCTGAGTGGTTGCAATGCTATTGATGACGATGGCGAGGCGTCTGGGCGTTGCGAAGGTTTGGAGCCCATCATGCTCGAAGCCCTCGATAAGCAGCGCTTCGCCAATGAGTTGCCCGAACGCGCGCTCAAGCGTGGTGAGGCTTGTGGGGGGTAGCTCTTCCGTACCGATTTCAATGAGCAGGGGTAATGCATCCGTCATGACACTTTATCCATCACACGTTTGCGATCTTGGTCGGTCGCGAGCGGGAAACCCATCTGTGCTCGTGAGTCAAAGTAGCTTTGAGCCACCGCTCTCGCAAGCGCCCGAACTCGAAGAATAAACCTTTGACGCTCTGTCACCGAAATAGCGCCTCTTGCGTCCAAGAGATTAAACGCATGAGAGGCCTTCATGACATATTCATAAGCGGGAAGCGGCAAGCCCGTTTCAAGGAGCCGGTTCGATTCTGCTTCGAAAAAATCGAACTGATTCTGCAGGCCAGTGATGTCTGCTTCATCGAAATTGAAAGCGGACATCTCTACCTCGTATTGATGGAACACATCAGCATAGGTCACCACCTGATCTTCGTGTCGGGACCAAATCAGTGACTGGAAATCCTCGACGCCCTGTAAATAAAGGGCCAGCCGTTCCAGGCCATAGGTGATCTCTCCCATGACGGGGTCACAGGGTAGCCCTCCCACCTGCTGAAAATAGGTGAACTGGGTGATTTCCATGCCATCCATCCATACCTCCCATCCGAGCCCCCATGCCCCTAAAGTGGGTGATTCCCAGTTGTCTTCGACAAATCGAATGTCGTGTACGGAGGTATCAATGCCGAGGTGTTCAAGCGATGCTAGGTACAGCTCCTGAAAATCCTCTGGGTGTGGTTTCATGACCACCTGAAATTGATAGTAGTACTGGTAGCGATTGGGATTTTGTCCGTATCGCCCATCAGTGGGTCGACGGCATGGCTGGACATAAGCGCTCGACCAGCGTTCGGGGCCAATCGCTCGTAAAAAAGTCGCGGGGTGAAACGTTCCTGCGCCTACTTCCAGGTCGTAGGGCTGCATGAGCACGCAACCTTTATCAGCCCAGAATTGTTGTAAGGTGAGAATCAGATCCTGGAAAGTGTCTACGTTGGCCATGATTGCGCCCAATAAGTAAGGCGGCGATTATAGCCTATTCCGCCCGGATCGCCTGCGGATCAGGTTGGTCTAGAGCCTCGTCGACTTTCAGTGGGAATGGGCAGCCAAGCGATGGTAAGGGTCTATTTTGAGGCGGCTTGAACCCGCCGCTAGAAACAGCACTCAGTTGAGCAGCAACGGGAAACAACAACGTGATGAAACGCCGCTTTCTCCTCGGAGCATTTTATCTAGCCAGTTGGATGCCGCGCTCGTTCGCGCAGCGGATGGGGCGATTGCTCGGTCGGGTGCTTTGGCTTGCTAATACCAACTCAAGGCGAGTCACTGAAATTAATCTTGGCCTCTGTTATCCCGCGCTTACAGAGGCTGAGCGCGAGGTACTAGCGAGACAGAGTCTCATCGCGACAGCGATGACCGCGTTAGAAACCCCTAAGGTTTGGCTAGGTAACCGAGAGGCGTTAGCCCAGTGGGTCACCGCTACCCATGGTCTAGAGGCGTTTGATGCGTTATGTGAGGAAGGCAATGGCGTATTATTAATGGTGCCTCACATCGGCAACTGGGAGCTGTTCAATGCATATCATGCCGCACGTGGAAAGCGCTTAACGGCGCTCTTCAGACCTCCCCGGCAAGCAGCCATGGCAGGGATCATCCACCATCTCAGGGTACAGTTCGGCAACGACATGGTGCCCACCACGCCGCGGGGCATCGTTCAATTATTCAAGCGGCTTCAACAAGGTGAAGTGGTCGCAGTATTACCCGACCAGGTCCCAGAAAGCGGGGTGTTCGTCCCCTTTTACAAACAACCCGCATTGACTGACCGCTTAGCCCACCGACTAGTCCAAAAAACGGGAGCATCGGTAGTGATGATGGGCTTGCTTCGCAATGAAGATGGGCGCTTCGATTTACATCTTCTACCAATTGAAGGACTGAGTAATCCGAATGAGGCCGAAGCATTAACTGACCTCAACTTTGCTATTACGCAGCTCGTTGAGAGAGCGCCCGCCCAGTATCAGTGGGAATACAAGCGTTTCAAGCGGCAGCCGGCTGGAGGGAAGGACCCCTACAAAAGAAAAAGCTAAGGCTTCCTGGCAATGATCATCCCGTGGTAGGGCGCGATCCCCTGATCTAGCGCCGGCTTAGCGCCAGTTTCAATGGACTGGATGATGTCGAGACTAGGAAACAGCGTTAGAAGCTCGCCTTCTTTCAGCCGAAAACCGGGACTGCTTGGCCCTGGCAGGTCGCGACGCTGCTCAAGGGTAAAATGCTTGGGTGTCAAGAAGGTTGAGGCAATGAGTAGGCCTCCAGGCTTTAGCGAACGAGTAATGGCTTCACCCAGTGAACGGTCTAGGAAATGGTGAAAGTGAACCAGGTCATAGCGGTTGGATTTGAGTGTGTCACCCTGAATATCGATCGCGTTAGCCTTAATCGGTAGCTTTGCTTGCAGCGACTGATTGTTCACCCAATCCATTGCGACCGTCGAGATATCGATTGCGTCAACGGTGAGTCCTCGCTCTGCGAGGAAGCGGCTATCCCCGCCCAGCCCGGCCGCGAGGTCAAGGGCGTGCCCTTTTTTTGGTAATAATCCTTCGGCACTAATCAGCGCTTGATTCGCCTCGATCTCAAAAATGGTGAGGTCAGCCGAGGCGATTTTTGCCCTGTAAATGCGGTCCCACTTGCCCTGGGCAGATGACATCACTTGCGCCAAAACATGCCTGTAAATAGCACGAGCACCGTGAAGATCTCGAGGCGCCCAAGCACCATGCCGACACTGAGCGCGATTTTGGCTGTGTCACTGATGTCCCCGTAGTGAGCTGATACCGCACCAAGGCCTGGCCCGAGATTATTCATGGCGGACGCCACCGCCGAGAAAGAGGTTTCGAAATCTAGCTGAGTCGATAACAAAATCATGAGCAAAATCATGAAGACAAAGACGTAAATCGATAAGAATCCCCAAACCGCTTGAATCACGCCTTCGGTCATGACCCGCTGTCCTAGCTTGATGGGAAAAACGGCTTGCGGATGGATGAGTCGGTAGATTTCTCTGAAGCCCTGCTTGTAGATTAATAAGACGCGGATCACTTTTAATCCCCCGCCAGTGGAGCCTGCGCAGGCGCCGATGAAAGCCCCGAAAATGAGAACGAACGGCGCAATGCCGGGCCAATCGACAAAGGATGTGGTCGCAAATCCTGTGGTGGTAAACATAGACACCACTTGAAACAGACTGGCCCTGATCGAAGCGGTTGTGTCTAAACCGCTAGAGATTAGTACCCCGGCTACCAAAATAGCTGAAGACGCCATGATAAGGAGTAGCGCTCTGACCTCTTCATCGCGCCAGTAAGCGTTGAGTGAGCGGTCGCGAAATCCAAAGAAATGCAGGGCGAAGTTGATGCTCGATAACAGCATAAAGACGATCGCTACTGCCTCGATCGCGGGCGAATTGAAGTAACCAAGGCTTGCATCGTGCGTTGAGAAACCCCCAATTGCCACGGTGCTAAAGCTATGGCAAATGGCATCAAAGAGGGACATGCCGGCAGCAAAATATCCTAGACAACAGGCCGCCGTAAGGATGACGTAAATCGACCAAAGCGCGAGCGCGGTTTGTTTGATTCTAGGGGTCAGCTTGCTGTCCTTTACCGGACCCGGCGCCTCCGTGCGATAGAGCTGCATGCCTCCTACGCCCAGCATGGGCAGAATCGCGACCGCAAGCACAATGATGCCCATGCCCCCAAGCCATTGTAGTTGCTGCCTGTAATACAAGATGGAGGGCGGGAGCTGATCAAGTCCAGTCATGACGGTCGCACCCGTCGTCGTTAGCCCTGAAAACGATTCGAACCATGCATCCACCCAACTCATGTTGAGCGCAGGGTTGAGCGCCAGGGGAAGCGCGCTAAATGCACCAAGTGCGAAGTAGCAAAGCGCTGTGACTAAAAACCCATCTTTCGTCCGCAGCTCGTTGGCGAATTGTTTGAAGATGGTCATCAAGACTGCGCCAACAACAAATATCGTGATGCCTGCCTGACCGAAGGTGATTAGGAGGCCGTCTTGATAAATGATGGAGACGATGGAAGGTGGAACGAGGGTCGCACTAAAAAAGACCAGTAATGTTCCTAGAATCCGAAGTGTGACGCCTATTCGCATGGGCTAGAAAAAACTCACTGGCGCTTGGAACAGGGCTTCGACGTCTCTAATGGTGGTTTTATCGACCAAGAACAGAACGAAGTGATCATCGGGTTCTACAACGATATTGTCGTGGGCAATCATGACTTCATCGCGCCGGATGAGCGCACCGACGGTGGCGCCCGAGGGCAGGCTCAGCTCCCCTAGGGTTTTACCAATGACTTTGGATGATTGGTAGTCGCCATGCGCAATGGCCTCGATCGCTTCAGCGGCGCCCCGCCTCAGCGAATGAACCTTTACTACATCGCCCCGACGAATATGAGTCAGTATCGCTCCAAGTGTGGCAAGTTGCGGGGATATGGCGATGTCGATGTCTTGGCCCTCAATGAGATCAACATAGGCAGGATTGTTGATGAGGGTAATAACGCGTTTGGCACCCAGGCTCTTTGCCAGCATAGATGACATGATATTGGCTTCGTCATCATTGGTGATCGCACAAAATACATCGGTGTCTTCAATACTCTCTTCGATCAAGAGCTCGCGATTCGACGCGTTGCCGTTAAGGACAATGGAGCGTTCAAGTGACTCTGAAAGGCTAAAGCATCGGTTTCGGTCTTGCTCAATCACCCGCACGCCGTACCGGTGCTCAAGCTGCAAGGCAAGGTTTTCGCCAATATGACCGCCACCGGCAATAACGACTCGTTTATTGGGTCGCTCGCTTTGGCGCAGTGCGTTCATCAGCTTTGGAATGTGTGGCGCAGACGCAATCAAAAAGACTTCATCACGGGCCTGAAGGACCGTTGAGCCCTCTGGGATCATCGGGCTGTTCCTTCGAAAAATGGCAGCGACTCGTGCGTCGACCCCATCGACTAAAGATCGAATGGTACTGACTGTCTGATTGGCAAGGGGGCTGCCTCTATCAATTCTGAGACCGACTAACTTTGCCTGGCCACCCGCGAAATCCATGACCTGAAGTGCGCCGGGGTTATCAACGAGACGTTTAATATCGTGCGTGAGGATCTCCTCGGGATTCACAATGTGATCCACCGGCATCGCGTCGTCTCTGAAAATCCCGCCACCTGCTAGATACTCTCTGCTGCGGACCCGGGCGATCTTGGTCGGAGTGTGAAACACACTGTACGCTACTTGGCAGGCCACCATGTTGACCTCGTCCGAGTTAGTGACGGCGATCAGCATATCGGCGTCCTCGGCGCCAGCTTGCCGCAACACTGATGGATGCGATGCACTGCCGCAAACAGTGCGAATATCGTACCGATCTTGCAGTCCTCGGAGTCGATCTGCGTCGGTATCAACGAGCGTGATATCGCTCGCCTCTTTAACGAGATTTTGTGCGAGGCTGCCGCCTACTTGCCCAGCCCCTAGAATGATAATCTTCATTACGCGCTCGCCTCTTTCTTAAGAAGCGCATAAAAGAAACCATCTTGCTCGAACGGTTGCGGCAGATACTGCAGTCCGGGGTTCAATGAGATTGACTCAGGGAGCGAAATGGGCGCGGCCTTCGCATCGGTCGTCTCGGATAAGAAATGACTAATCACCGCATCGTTCTCCCTACGAAGAATCGAACAGGTCGCGTAGAGCAGTCGGCCGCCTGGATTGACTAATGTCCATGCAGCGCGGAGCAGCGACTTTTGTAGGGAATGAAGCTTATCAATATCTGCTGCTTTTCGCAGTAGCTTGATATCCGGTCGACGCCGAATGACGCCAGTGCCCGAGCAAGGGGCATCGAGTAACACCGCATCAAATTTGTGCCCTTCACTGGCGTATTGCACAAGGTCTTGGCAAACGATCTCGGCGTCTAGGTTAAGGCGCTGAAGATTGTCTTTGATGCGACTACACCGTTCACTATCAATATCGATGGCGGTCAAATGAGCGCCAGACGCTAGCTCAAGCAAGTGCCCTGTTTTGCCGCCAGGTGCAGCACAGGCATCCAGGATGGATTCTTGAGCGGTTGGTGCAAGGATCAGCGATGCCAGTTGCGCCGACTCGTCTTGGACGCTAACCATACCGCTCGCAAACCCAGGGAGTTCGCGAACCGGCACGGCGTGCTTAAGGCTGATGGCACCGGGTGCCCGCAGACTAAGCTCATGATCGAGCCCTTTCTCACTGAGTAGACCCGCATAGTCATCGCGGCTGATCAGTAACTGATTCACGCGGAGGGTCATTGGTGGCGGTGTAAGGTTAGCTTTGAAAATTGAATCGGCCTGATCAGGCCAGTCTTCTTCTACTGTACGGATCAACCACTTGGGATGATTTAAGGCAGCGGTCTCGCTCTCTTGGCAGGCGGATCGGATTTCGTGCCGCTGTCTGATGAAGGTTCGTAGCACGCCATTGATTAATCCTTTCGCCCACTCTTTGCCGAGTAGCGAAGCCGTCTCTACCGCCGCGTTCACGCTGGTATGTTCGGGCTGCCGGAGATGATCGACGGCGGACATCCCAACCAAGAGCAGGCATCGTAGATCCCTATGCTTTTTTGGCAGTGGCTTAGCGAGTAAACGATCAATGGCGAGGCTGTACTCAAAATAATGGATGAGCGTTTGGCGTACCAGCTGCTTGCCCAGTGAATCTAGCCCGTCACCCCTGAATGCATGGCCGTCAATCACCGTGTTCTGTGTTACGGCGACCTCGTCGCGGAAATGTCTCATCGGTAACGGCTAGTTGCCTGATAGCGAGTCGAAACGCGCGCCGACTTTGATACCGAATGCGGACAGATTTTTAAGCTCGCCATAACGCATGACGCTCCCCTTGGCGTTTGGAATTTGCAGAGCAGTGACTAGCAAATAGCCATCTGTTCCCAAAATCTTGACCCCTGCTTTGGTGATCTCGCTGATGGTTCCGGGAGCGCTTTGCCCAGCGTCCGTTTGCTCCTGCTGTGCGCTCGCTTCGAGAACCTTAAATCGTGAACCACTTATGGTAATAACAGGGGCGGTCTCACTAAAAAAAGCGCGCACGGTTCGCTCGAGCTGCTCAACGGGTGTTTGCCAATCAATAATCGCCTCGGATTTCTTGATTTTCTTGGCATAAGTGAACCCTTGATCAGGCTGAGCCTCAGCCACGTAACCGGGGTTATCCAGCTGATCAAGCGCAGTCAGCAGTGCGGGCATGCCAATGGCTGCTAGTTTCGCGGTTAGACTATCGCCTGTATCGTGTGCCGTTATCGGCACAGCGGCTCTCTCGTAAACCGGTCCTGTATCAAGCCCTTCATCCATCTGCATGATGCAAACCCCAGTAGTGACGTCCCCGGCTTGGATGGCTCTTTGTATAGGCGCTGCACCTCGCCAGCGAGGCAGCAAGGAAGCATGGACATTAACGGCTCCGAGGCGGGTGGCATTGAGGGCATCCTTTCGCAAGATTTGCCCATAAGCGACAACCACTAGAACATCGGCCTTCCACTCAGTGAGAGCGCTCCCGACTATCTTCTTAGGCTGAAGTACTGGCACACCATGCTGGTCCGCAAGGCGTTTTACCGGTGATGGAACCAATTTCTTCCCCCTTTTCCCTGGGCGGTCGGGTTGAGTGATGACGGCTACGACGTCGTGCTCAGAATCAATGAGCGCTTCGAGGTGACTGGCGGCAAACGAAGGAGTTCCCGCAAAAATGATTCGCATAGCGGATCACTGCCTCTGCTTTTGGAGCTTTAAGAGTTTTTTTCGAATCATTTGTCGCTTCGTTGAGGATAGGTAGTCAACGAATAGCCGACCATCGAGATGGTCAATTTCGTGTTGAATGCAGACTGCGAGCAATCCCTCAGCCTCAATCGAGATGGGCTCGCCGGCACGATCAAGTGCTGAAACAGTGATGGTATCTGGCCGGTTAACAGGCTCGTAGAAACCTGGGACGGAAAGACATCCTTCTTGGGTTTCAACATCGCCAGTCGCGGTTTCAATCTCAGGATTAATGAGAACGAGCGGTTCGGATTTATCGTCGCTGACGTCGCAGACCAGAATTCGCTTTTGCACGTTGACTTGGGTTGCTGCGAGGCCAATGCCGGGAGCCTGGTACATGGTTTCGAGCATGGCCTCGCACAAAGCAGTCACCTCGCTGGTGACGTGAGAAACAGGGGCCGCCTTGAGGCGTAATCGAGGGTCAGGAAACTCTAAAATAGTCAGCAGGTCCACAAAAATCTCTTCCTTTGGAGTCATTGGCCATGCCGCAAGGTACGCGAGGCAGTTGGTTTACAGCCTGTTTCCAGGCTCGCCGATGCGATATTGTATCGCGAAAGGATGAGGGAATTCTTTGATGATTAGAAAGTTCATCGTTGTGTTGGGGCTAGTTCTCTTCCCGCTGGTGTCGGTGGCTGATCGGCTATCACTCAAAGCGGGCGCCCCTGAAGTGTACACGGTGAAAAAAGGTGACACGCTCTGGGATATCTCTGGAATGTACTTGGAGGCGCCCTGGCTTTGGCCCGATCTGTGGGAGGTCAACCCGTCCATTGAAAACCCGCATTTAATTTATCCCGGTGATCGCATCAGCCTTGTCTATGTCGATGGGGTCCCCAAGCTTCGGATCAACGATGGGGCGCCTGGGGTAACAAAACTGTCACCCGAAGTGAGAGAGAGCCCTTTATCGGGGGCAATCCCGCTCATTCAAACCAGCGACATTGCGGCTTGGGTTCGAGAAGCTCGTATTGTGGATCAGGTGGAGTTGGAGAGCGCTCCGTATATCGTTGCTGGCACCGACGACCGATTGCTATTAAGTAGCGGAGACAGAGTGTTTGTGACTGGTTTGGCAGCAGATCGCCATCGGGTCCAGGGCATCTATCGTGCTGGCGACACTTATCGTGATCCTGTCACCGGGCAGTTGCTGGGTCTTGAGGCGGTGGAAATTGGAGTGGCCCATATCGATTCTTCGGTGCCTCCCTACGATGAGGCTGTTATTGTGCGGGCGAATCAGGAGGTGAGGCCAGGTGATCGGCTTATCCCGAGTGAAGCCAAAGTCCTTGATGCTTCCATTTACCCGAGTGCTCCTGAAGGCGTTGTCACGGGGAGCGTGATATCGGTCGGCGATAACCAGACACGGGTGGGGCGATTTTCCGCCGCAGTCATTAATGTTGGTAGCAGCCAGGGACTGGAGCGAGGCCATGTCCTCAAGGTGTTGGGTCCAGAGCGAGCGGTCCGCGACCCTATTACTGGTAAGAAAGTGACCCTCCCGGGCCAGACGAAAGGCCACGTGCTTGTTTACCGAAGCTTTGAAACATTGGCCTACGTTTTAGTGATGGACGCTGCAGAGTCGCTGTTGATCGGAGATCTTATCCGCAACCCCACGTGCTTGTTTACCGAAGTTTCGAAACATTGGCCTACGTTCTAGTTATGGACGCTGCAGAGTCGCTGTTGATCGGAGATCTCATCCGCAACCCCTAAGCGGTTACGTCGCGATCCTTCAAAAATATGAAGTCACCAGCGACGTGTCCTCATTCTTGTGGTCTCTCTATTGATTGCGCCTGATTGATTTCGCGCGGCCCATCTTTAAATCAGCGTTTTCTTAGACTTCATAAAGAGATGGCTTGCTTAGCTTGCTACTCGCGAAGGTTACGTTTCATTGATGATTTAGACCTCGCGCTCGGATCGCGACAAGTGCTGGTCCCAGTTTGCAACTGTTTCAAAACGGCGGCCAATCGTGGATGTCAGCGCTTTGTAGCGTCACAGCTCGGCCATGACCCCATCGGGCTCTGGTCAGTCGTGAGGGGTAAAGGGTCAACCAATCCTGGGAGGGTGGTGCGCTCCGCAAGGTCGGGCGTTGACTAAGCGGCTGTCAACGTTTGTCACTCAATCAAAGTCTGTCGCCAAGTCAAAGCTTGTCACTGAATCAAAGCTTGTCACTGAATCAAAGCTTGGCTCGAAAGCAAAGGCTGGCGCTGAGGTCGCTGAGAATGTTGGTTGCCAATACTAACGACCTACCAAAAAAGTTGAATGTAAAGGAGCTTATGCTGAATGGGTCGATACGAAGGCGCCTGGATTAAGCGGGGTTCCGCCCACTATCCGGAGGGATTTCAAAACGTCTCTGAGCCGCCGCCAGGGGTTTATGTTGCGGGGAATAGAGCATTACTTAACGAACCCGCAGTCGCGATGGTAGGTAGCCGGAAAGCGTCGCATTATGGCATTGAGATGGCTGAAGCACTGGCATTTGATTTGGCAAAGCAAGGTTGGGTGATCGTTAGTGGTTTTGCTCAAGGTATTGATACCGCAGCCCATCGGGGAGCCCTTGCGGCAGGGGGTAAAACGATTGCCGTTTTAGGGTGTGGTCTGGCTATTAATTATCCTAAGCCTAATCGCGAGCTAAGGCTGCGCCTTGAGCGAGAGGGGTTAGTGGTCAGCGAATTTGAACCCAACGCGCCCCCTTACCCCGCGCACTTTCCACAGCGCAATCGTCTGATTGCGGGCTTGTCCGTCGCGCTCGTTGTGGTGGAGGCAAGGGACCGCAGCGGCTCGCTGATCACTGCGCGGCTGGCCCTTGAGTCAGGCATTGAGGTTGGCGTCGTCCCTGGGCCGGTCACGGCGGGAACGCATTCGGGCTGTCACGCTCTCCTGAAGGATGGAGCCCATCTCATCGAAACCGCTGCCGACGTAATGCAAGCGGTACCCCCTTGGGTTGCTCAACCAGATTCCTTGATGAAGGTTTTACCTGTGGAACCCACGGAACCCTCGGAACCAGGGGCTTTCTTGGTAGAACCAAAACATCCGAGCCAGCCTCTCGCCTCAAATCAACTGCGTGAATTGACCGAGAGACATCACGACTTGCTGAATTATCTAGGAGAGGCGGCCTTATCGCTGCCTGCACTGTCCGAAGGGCTATCGAGTCCTATTCAAGCATTGCAGCCTCTGTTGACGGAGCTGGAAATCGGGGGATTTCTCGTTAGGCAAGGCGCGGTGTATCGAGCCTCGAGAAACAGGATAGGCAGCGGGGGAAACTCATCGTCTCGCTCGGGTTCCAGGGGCTCGTAGAAAAAGCCGCTACAAAACGCCGCTACAAAACGCGTAGATAGATAACGCGCCTTCATAGGGCCTCTTTGGCTGGATGCTGAGCAATGACCTCCTCGAAT
>Ga0181574_10002755_pt1 | contig 15812 bp, 10 predicted proteins | sample 101ome_24_FD_145600 | JGI IMG/M metagenome (GOLD analysis project Ga0181574, IMG submission 145600) | Coastal salt marsh microbial communities from the Groves Creek Marsh, Skidaway Island, Georgia - 101410AT metaG (spades assembly) | ecosystem: Environmental > Aquatic > Marine > Intertidal zone... | reverse complement strand
AAGCTCTACGTAGGAATCGGCTGGACCAAAAAACCCTCGTCCTTTTCACCTCCGATAACGGTCCTTGGTTAAGTTATGGAGACCATGCTGGCTCGGCGGGTCCTCTCAGGGAAGGTAAAGGAACCATGTTCGATGGTGGGTGCCGGGAACCTACGATCGCCTGGTGGCCAGGAACCATACCGGCTGACACGCGCTGCGATCAACCAGCCATGACGATTGACTTACTACCGACTATCGCGCATTTGATCGGGGCCGATTTGCCTGAGCACCCCATTGACGGCAAGAACATTGCTCCACTACTCATGGGAGATCCAGATGCCAAGAGCCCTCATGAGGCCTATTTCATGTATTATGGTAGAGAACTTCAAGCCATGCGAATGGGCCCGTGGAAATTACACTTTCCCCATGGCTATCGCACCATGGCCGGAAGACCTGGAGGGACACAAGGCATCCCAACCGAATACGAACAGTCACGCATTGATCTCTCACTATTCAACCTAGAAGAGGATATAGGGGAAACCACCGACCTGAGCCAACAACACCCCGAAATCGTCAGGAAGATGCAAGGTCTGGCCGATGCCATGCGTCAAGACCTGGGAGACTCCCTCACCCAGGTGATTGGCAAAGGCAACCGGGAACCTGGCAGACTATGAGGCAACGAGTGCTTCACTGCTATGGGGCTCGGACCCACCTGGGTCAATCATTTGCCTTCGAATCATCATCATGGACCCTATCATCCTTATCTGCGACGCCAGCAACTTGATGATCGTTCATGCCAGTCAGGGGGCACTGCGATTATTAGAAACCGATGCTTACCCACTCCAAGGTAGCCATCTGGATCGCTGGTTATCGCCACACGAAAGCATCCAGGGTCAATCCCTCGCTGACTGGTTGGGCCACCAAGACGACGAGGCGAAAAAAGTTTTTGAAAGCACCTTGAATCTTGGTTCTGGTTTGGTGGCCCAGTGGCAATGCTGCTTCGAGCGATTTGAAGACCATGGCAAGCACAGACTCCTGATCACCCTGAAACAACCTCTCAGTGATGGGTTGGAGAATAAGGAAAACCTGATCAGGCAAAATATAGCTTTAAATCATTCACGGATTGTTGCTGGAGGGATGGCGCATGAAATCAACAACCAGCTGACACCGCTGATGTTGACTGCTGATTTAATCCAAGAAAGCAGTCAAGGATCTGACCGAGAGATCTTTGAAAAATGGCAAAGAGACTTTAGGAAGCTGACCGCATCGCTGAAGGGGGCTTTCGATTATCTCAAGACAACTGATAGCCCCAGTTGCCAGTTTGATCCAGCTGGCGAAATCCAATCTTTCATGCCCATGCTACATGCTGCCCTGCGTCATAGCCCTAAGCCCTACATGGCAATCGGAAAGCCAGTTTCGTGGGTGCAGGGCCGTAGGGCTGACATGCACCTCATCGTTCTGAGTCTTTGTCTCCATTTCAAGCAGGCCGAGCAAAAGGTCGACCACATCCAGATCAATCTCTGCGATATCATACTGGAACCCTCCACGCTGAAAGCGATGAAGGGCCTCCCTTCACAAGTGAAGGCTGGAAATCATGTATGCATCCGGATAAGTGACCGATTAGACAAATGCCAAACCGAGCTCATGCCGCAGCCACCGACTCAGGATGGCATCCCCGAAGACCTGCAAGGGGTCAAGTTAATCGTCGAGTCCATGAGGGGCTTCATCACAGCTCATATCAACAAGCAATCGATCCATACCTTCGAGCTCTACTTTCCTGCCGAGCCGCTGGACTCTGAACCGATCATCAAGGAATCACCATTGAAATCTTCCTGCGCTGCAGATCAAAAAAAGATCGAAACGCCTCAACTACCAGGACCCATCCTCTACGTTGAAGATGAGGAGCCACTGAGAAAAATCGCTGGAGCTGTTTTGACACGAGCAGGGCATGAGATCATCTTCGCCCAAAATGGTATCGACGCTCTGGCCAAGCTAACGCAGGTAGGAAAAAACCTTTCGTTGATCATCACAGACGTTGCGATGCCTGAAATGGACGGTATCGAGTTTGCTGGATTGGCTAGGCAACTTCATCCCAACCTGCCGATCGTGGTGGTGAGCGGGCGTTTTGATCAGTCCATCCTTGAGAAGCTGGATGAACTCAGTATCCACCAACGTCTCCAAAAGCCTTTTACGTCTAGGCAATTGAAGGAAGCTGTCCAGCTGGTTTTGCATCGGTCGGAGAATCTGACCTGAAATCCATTCCCAGATTCAAAACTCAGAGGGAATTGAGCAAGTTAGCGCCCGGACATTAAGGTCTGAGCCAACCTACGATGGACCGAAAACGATCTGGATTGTTGCCAGGATTCAGATCACCAGCAGTCGAACCTTCAGGAATATCCCAAAGAGAGAGGTCAAACGCTCTGGGATCGCTAGAGAAGGAAACATGACCATCACCCCAAAGCACATTCAAACCAACCGGGCTCCGGTTGGTCTTATGAGGGATGGTCTTGTAAGAATAGATAAATCCAGTGAAGAAAGTACGATCTGAGGCCATTTGAGTGGTTTTGGTTGCCACTTTTCGCCACTGAGCCTGATTTAAGTCATCCGTGCTGGCAAAGGCAGATTGCCTTGATTGAGGATAGTAGACGTAACTGGACCTAACCCAAGCCCCCTGTGCCACTGGAAAGGGATGCTGAGCGTTTTGATAATACTTTAACTCATAACCCCTACCCTCAAGGTTGGCGTCAATCCCTTTGAGGCCTGGATCATAAAATAATCTGGGCTCAGTGATATAACCATAGCGAAACAAATGGCCGTGATTGAAAGGGAAGTCGAGGTCAGCAGGTTGACCATCAGCTCCGCCGAAAAGTCGATAGGACCACCAGGGGCTGCTACCGGGCATTTGCTCAGGATTGAATAGCGATGGGTAAAGCTTGTCCTCGTGGTCATCGGCATAAATGAAGGTAGCGATGCCTAGTTGGCGAAGGTTGTTGATGCAATTGGCTCGATGAGCCTTGTTCTTGGCTGCACTCAGCGCCGGTAGGAGCATCCCTGCCAAGATGGCAATGATGGCAATGACCACCAGTAATTCAATGAGCGTGAAACCAGCTGATCGTTTGCCTTGGGTGACTCTCAGAGGAGGATATCGATAATCTTGCATGACGGACTGACCGTGTTTGGGTTGACCCACATGATCAACTAGTCTTGATCAAGATGCAATGAAATCACTCTGTTGGAAAGACTTTTAACTTTTGCAGCTTTTCAAAGAGACGCTGGGTTAGGTCGAGGACTTGAGACTCAATTGAGCCTATTCGTGACGGAGGGCCTCGATGGGATCCAGGCTGGCAGCGGCATTAGCTGGATAGATACCAAACACCACCCCAATAGCCCCGGAGATGCTGAATGCCAAGGCAACTGACCACCAGGTGATGATCGTCTGCATCCCAGTGGATGCGGTCACTACAAGGGGCACGATGACACCCACCACAACCCCTACCAAGCCTCCCCCGATGGAGAGAACCACGGTCTCAACCAGAAACTGTGTGATGATATCTCGCTTCTTGCCTCCCAGGGCTCGACGCACACCGATTTCACGAGTGCGCTCGGTCACATTGGCGAGCATGATGTTCATGATGCCAATCCCGCCAACAATGAGGGAGATGGCTGCGATGGACCCCAACACGATGTTAAACATGCGCTTGGTTGCCTCAGCCTGTCGAAGTAGTTGCAAGGGGACAGTGATCTCATAGTCCACCTCACGATGAAATCGAGAAAGCATGGTTCTGACTTGCGGATCAGCTGATTCAACAAATGAATGATCCTTCATTTGAATGCGCATTTCATGCAGTTGAACTGTCTCGGAATTGACTGTGTTACCCGTGCGCTTAACAAGCGTTTCGCCAAAACGGGCCTTACAAGTAGATAGAGGAATGTAGACATTATTATCCAGTGTCTCCCCCTCGCTCTCCCCTGATTGAGGTCGATCACCGGGTGTATTGATTTCTCTGACCAACCCTACAACCCGATAGTAAACGCCCGCAATCTTGATGGTTTGCTCGAGCGGATCATGGTAAGGAAAAAGGCGCTGCGCCAAGGAACTGGTCAGAACGCAAACATTCTGTTTGTAGACCTCATCCATATGCGCAATGAAACGTCCCTTGAGCAGATCGATGCTAACAATCTCCGGATAAAAGGAAAGGGTGCCTATCACTTGGCAAGGTAATTCTATTTCGAAAAAGCGTATCCGCTCGCGAATAAGACGCATGGGCAGAACGCGCTCTACCCCAGGGATGGTCGAATAAACGCGTGAGGCATCATCATAGGTCAAACCATATCGTATGCCGCGCCCTCGGCCGCTGGTGTTGTTTTGTTCGCGAGATTCTTCAGGTGGTTTGACGCTGCGAACAATGATGTTGTTGCTGCCAAGGGCCTTGATTCTTTCCTGAGCCTCGAAGGAAGCTCCCTCTCCGATCGCCAGCATGGCGATGACGGAGCAAACCCCAAATATGATGCCGAGCATGGTTAATCCCGACCTGAGTTTATGCAGTAGCAGGGTTTTGATACCCAACTGCACAGTGCTCATGAACTGTTGGTAGTTGACCATCCTCCCTAACGCCTCTTGTAGACTTTCTGTCGGCTTTCTCCAGCCTGTCGCTTGATTTCCTCTCGGTCCACATGACCATCCTTCATGTGAATCACACGATGGGCTCTCTCGGCCACGTAGTTGTCATGAGTCACAAGAACGATGGTTTTACCATCGTCGTTGAGGTCATCTATAAGATCGAGCACTTCAAGGCCCGTTTTGGAATCAAGGTTTCCGGTCGGCTCATCGGCCAGGATCATGAGTGGATCATTGACAAGTGAACGCGCAATAGCTACGCGCTGTTGCTGTCCACCACTGAGTTGATTGGGGCGGTGGGTCAATCGCTCTCCCAGGCCCACCAAATTGGCAAGCTTCACACAACGATCGTAAGATTCGGCCATACTCTTGCCTTGATAGAATAACGGCACTTGGATGTTTTCGAGGACCGTCAACTGAGCAATCAGATTGTAGGATTGAAAAATAAACCCAATGCGACGACCGCGCACATCAGAGAGCGAGTCATCATCCATCTTGGCCACATCCTCCCCCCCCAGCCAATAAGATCCCGCAGTCGGTCGATCCAGGCATCCAAGGAGATTGAGCATGGTAGATTTTCCTGAGCCCGAGGGCCCCATGATGGCCACATATTCGCCCTGATGGATGGAAATATTCACCCCATCAAGCGCCATCACTTCGATGTCATCTCCCATGACATACTTGCGCTCAATACCTTCGATTTTGATGATGGGGTCTTCAGCCACGATTCGTCTTCCAATTTCCTGAAACCGTTTATGTCTCGGGGGGGCGCTCCTTACTGAGGGCGCCCCTGGCCTCCCTGAAATTGTTTTCTAGCGGCCTCTCTTTCGGCTTCGCTGATCGTGCCGTCACCATCGGTATCGAGCCGCTTCATCATAGCTTCCCTATCAAAACCCCCTCCTCCTGGGCCTCCCCCTCCAGCCCCCTGCCCCCCCTGACGGGCGTTGCCTCCTTGACCATTGTCGTTGCCTCGAGGACGACTTGATTTTTCCATTTGATCCAACGCCGCGTTATCAGGCTTAAGATCAGAAGCGCTTATTTTCTCGTCATCCCCAAATACTTCCCCTGCTAGATTGATCTCCTCCATTTGAAGTGGGGGAGCTAGCAAAATCTCGTCGCCCTCCTTAATGCCATCAAGGACTTCTATGAACTTAGTATTGAAGAGCCCCACCTCAACAGGCATCGGTTCAGCACTTCGCAACCCTCTTTTGAAGACGACTTGCTTGCCATCAGTAGTCGTCACCGACTGAATGGGAACCTTGAGGGTGTTAGGAATGTTGGTGATCACAATTTCAGCCCTTGCCGAGACTCCAGGTTTCAAGTCAGGAAGGGTGTCAGTAACCAGAATCTCCGTGGCATATTCTTTGAGGTTTGGATCGCTGAAAAACGAGGCAGAGTCCGGCAGCGGGGCAACCTTGCTAACGATCCCTTTGTAACGTTGATCAGGTTGTTGATCTAGGACAATGAAAGTGGTCTGTCCTTTTTTGATTTTATTGATCTGAGATTCGTGAATCTTGACATCCACCTTCATCTGAGACGTATCGGGCAGAGTGATCAGCTCCTGGCGGTTGCGCACCTGAGCCCCTTCCTCGATCATGGATTCGGAACTGAAACGGCTGCGACTTTTAGCGTAGACCACCATGCCACCTTTGGGTGCAAAGATCTTGGACTTATCGAGTTGCTCCTCTTCTCGCTGCAATCGCTCTTGATTGAGCCTCAAGGTATTGCTCTGAGTAATTAGATCCGCAACAGCTTTGTTCAGGGTGTTCGTGGCTTGCAGGATCACGCGCGTTAATTCATTGGAAGCCTCGATAAGAGCTGAAACATAGGTTTCTTCGAGTTTGGGGAGGTCATACATTTCCAGCATTTTGTATTCGGTGCGAGCCTGCTCAAGGCCAAGAAGCGAATTGGTAACCAGGGTCTGATCCCGCTCAAGGTTTGTTTTGGCTTCGAACCCTTGATCAAAAAGCCTTTGTGACCAATAGAGCTGATTTTGATTGATCTTCAGGGCTTCTTCACCCTGCTGGATCGCAATTTCTGCATTCCTGAGCTGCTGCAGGCGATCGCCCTCAATAAACTTACGGTAATCGATGTAGGCAAAGTTGGTATTGAGGATGGCCGTATCAATCAAGCTCTGCACTTGACTCCGTTCAATTTCAAGGTTGGCCTTGGCGGCCTCAAAAGTCTGCACAGCACTTTCATAGCTGAGCTTCTGCTGATTGACCTGCTCCACCGCTTCGGCAGAATCCAGCTCAACCAACAGATCACCAGACTTGACTACTTCCCCTTCGGGAATGATGTAGATGATACGAGAAGTGCCGTCGACCTCATTACGAATGATTTCCTGATTGACCGCTTCCAGTGTCCCACCAGCTGTCACCGAAACTAGAAAATCTCCGCGTACCACCTCGAAAGTGGACTGGTCGCCATCCTCATTACTATCAGATCGGGTCAAGGCCCATATTGAAAGCAGGACAAGCAACCCGAGGATCACTTTGAGTCTTAATCCCGAAGCAAGCGAAGTTTTGCCGTTCTCTTTTGATTGGTTCATGGCTGATTATTGAAAAAGTTGGTCCGGTGTTTTCAGCAATTGTGGGTTGTTCTCTGTGGGAGCAATCGATTCACCCCTTGGGAGCAGCTGCTCGGATTTTAGATCCACCACCACGGCATCCTGACTGATCCAAAAATCCTCACGATCGGCCCTCAGGATGCCGATTTCTAATAACAAGTTCATCCTGGCTCCAATATAGTTGACCATCGTGGTGCTCAATGCATTACGAGCCGCAACCAAATTATCCTGAGCACGTACAATTTGGTCGACCGTGGCGCGACCTGCTTGGTAGGTCAAGCTGGCCCCAGTGACCCGTTTGGAGGCAAGCTCCATGGAGATTTTCTGAATCTCGTAATTTTGCTCGTATTGTTTGAGGTTACGCAGAGCAAGGCGTATGGCGTTACGCTTATTATCCAGGGCCAGCCCCAAATTTCGAAGCGCCCGCTCAAAATTGATCAGCGTGGTTCGGTATTGATTACGTTCACTGAAGCGGTTGATTGGGATATCCAGTTCAAAGCCCATGGAGGTTCGAACGTTATCCGAGTCGAAGCTGGCGTATTGGTTGATCGAATCATTGCTGTCACTCAATGAAGCATTGGCAAAAAAGTCCAAGCCAGGCTTGAGTCGATTCGCAGCCACATAGACTTTGCGCTTGGAATCCTCGAATTGATCGATTTGGTTCATCAGAGGCCAGGAATATTCGATAGCCAATTCAAAAGCACGTTCAGCATCCAGCTCAAGCAAAGGCAGCCCAGCTTTGGTTATGTCCTCCAACGCCGAATCATCTAGCTTGAGATCGATTCCCAGTGGAAGCCCAAGGTCTATTTTAAAGCTATCCAGATCAGTCCCGTAGGAAGCAATCGCGTTGATGTAATTATTCTTGGAGGTCAATTCGGCTTGTTGGATTTCACCAAGGTCCACTGTGGAGACACGACCTGCCTCAAGCTGCTCCACCAGTCGAGCTGTTTCATTGGTACGGCTCTGATAATCGGCGAAACTATTTCGAATGATATCCCTACCTCTGAGCAATCGGAAATAATCCAACACTTTTTGAACGGCGAACTGATTCTGGTAGTGATTGAAATCTCTAATGGCGTAAATCACATTGCGCTCAGATTGCCTGAGGTTTTCGGCTGCGACCCTACTGCCAAACCCGCGCAGTAAAGGCTGGCTCAGGTTGAAACTGATGGCATCAGAAACCTGCTGACGGGGGCTGCCCACATAAAACCGAGTCAGATCACGAGCCAAGTTGGCACTGATCCTTCCACCGGTTCGCATGAATTGAGAGACAGAAAGTCGGCTCGATACACCCCCAAGAGAATCCCCACCACCCTGCGGGTCGGTGTAATCGGCCCCTGCCGTCGCCAGAAACTGAGGACTGAAGACAAACTCCGTTTCGCTCAACCCCAAAGCAGATAGATAGAGCGACTCCTTTTGAGTTTGGTATTCTCGGCTTCCCTCAATGGCCAACTCCAACGCACGGTCCACATTGATTTCCATGGCCTGCTGCAGGCTTCGATCCGCAAGGATTTCCTCACGAGTGACCTCATCCACATCGCGCTCAGAATAACGCGTATCAATCGTAAAATCCTCCTCCTTGCCAAAGAGATCTGCCTGGATTTGATCGAGTATGGCATAAACATCCCTGTCGGTTTTATCCCGATAATAGGACGTCTTGCATGCGACCAGCGCCAAAGCGCCGATTACTGCCAAGACAAGCGTCAGTAAAGTTGATTGATTAAAGTCACACCTACGCACAAGCCGGTTTGGATTTTTCTTCGCACCCGTTGAGTTGACTGTCTTCGAAGACGGAACAAAGTTCTTCAATGAGCGGGATTTGACAAGGGGAGAAAGCAAAAAGTTACAAAAATAATCAGCTCACCCAGATTGGGTGAGCTGATGGCTGAAAGCCTCTGATTTAAGTGCAAAAAGGGTTTTATTCTTCTACTTGAGCGCGGTAGAAGCGAGCCCGACCTCTGGCGATCCGCTCACTGTAGGTCACAGAGCCCGTTTCGTTGACAAGGCCGCTCTTGCGCTTGGCCCAGTTGATGAAATCAATCGAACCCTGCACGGTGTAAACCTGACCGACTGTTCCAGAAACAGTGACTTCTATCATGGAGCCATCTTCAGAAAGCCTGGAGGTAACCTCCGGGCTAGTTGGCGGTTCAACCTGCTTGGATTCAACACTGACTGCTGCGTGAGCACTACGTTGGGAAAATCCAGCAGCATAAGCCAGCACGGCATAGTGCCCTGAATCGGCAACACTCACCTCGGCGATGCTAAACACTGGCTCATGGGCACCTGGGATATCCACCCCATCTTTCTGCCACTGAAAGAGCAAGCCTTCCAAACCGCTTGCTTCAGCCTGTAATACAAGTTCCGATCCTTCATCGAGAGTCTGATCAGCAGGTTCCTGGACAAACGAAATGGGGTTGACCAAGCCTTCGACCTCAAAACTCTGAGACCATTGGAATGCTGCCGCTGACTGAATGATAAAGCCCTGACCCATTCCAACTGTAGGCTCCTCACCGCCACTCCAGAGCCATCCAGTGGTGTCATCGATGTAAACCCCTAGATCCACTGTATTGCCCTGAAGGTCAAGGGTAGAGAGCGTGGTATTCTCTGGGGCCACAAAGCCAAGTTCACTCACAAGCAGACCGGCCACGGCTAAGCGACTTCCCCTGGCTGACCCGCCAGCTGGAATCCAGTTCTCCAACTGCCCAATCAGTGGCTTGCCGGAGGTAAACCACTGGTATGGAGCGGGGCTGTCAACTCGGGCACCCTCGCCGGGAGTCAGGCTCAATGATGGGAGAGACCATGTTGAGTCCTGAGCCGACCAGGTGGAACCTTGCCATTGTCCGTCGATCAGTTTCGAAACAGTAAAACCATCGGGAACATCCTCAAACAGCGACGAAACAAGGTTGGCGTCTGATTGAAATGGGTTGGCAACCAGCGAAGTGCCTTCAGGGAGGTCCACCAAGTGGAAACCCACCCCGACGGATTGCGCGTTGGCACCCTGCAGCAGGCTGCAGACCAATCCCATCAGGGCTAAGGGTACGGCTCCTGGGGCTGAATGACCTCTGAAAAATCGAATAGCTTGCATGATGTGATTGGGACCTAGTCCCTCTAACTATCTAATGGGTGGTCGAAAGCTCTGTCAAAAGTAATCGCTGCCTTGCTTGCGGAGATCTAAATCTCCAGGTCCTCATTCTCTTCAATTTCCCTCAATCGAGCCTTGGGTAGTTTGAGACGGACAAATCCGTAGACCAGATAAGCCGTGAACGCCAGAGGCAGGAATATGGGTAGGACGGTTTGGTGCAGGATGAATAAGAGCCCAATGAAGAGGATCACCATGACCATGGTCATGAATCGTCCCTTGAGGCGAAAACCCACTCGCTTGAATGACGGGTAGCGCACCTCACTAATCATCATAGCCGAAAGGAATACGAGCAGGATGGGTAACACATAGCGCCATTGACCGGTTGCAAACCCTTTGTCTTCCCACCACATGAGGAAGAGGGTCAAGGATGCCACCAGCCCGGCTGCCGCCGGAATGGGAAATCCGAGGAATTCTCGACCGCTCTCTGACTCAGCGCTGGCAGCCATGACATTAAATCGAGCCAGGCGCAAGGCACCGCAAATTAAGTAGACTGAGGAGATAAACCAACCGATTTCCTGATGGTTAAGAAAAACGTCCTTGAGGACCACCTTGTGAACCAGGAAAGCTGGAGCAACCCCGAATGACACAATGTCGGCAATCGAGTCGAATTCCCGACCAAAGGGACTTTCCAGCCCACCCATCCTGGCAACGCGACCATCAAGCAGGTCGAAAAAGCAAGCAAGCAATATGAGCAGCAGTGCCTTGATGATAATTTGGTTGAAGTCCTCCCTGCCCGGATCTGCCTCGACAATGTGCGTCAACGCCAGGAATCCGCAGAAGAGATTGCCTGCCGTCATCAGGTTGGGAAGGATGAAGAGGCTTAGCCTGGGCTCATCACTTTCCCGAGAAGACTTGGGATGCCTTGGGGCGACCATGACGTTTCTCAACCTTCCTTGTCCGAGTCCAGCCTTAGGCTTGTGGCCGCTGGAATCCGATGGCATGGGTGAACCAGATTGTCTGGGGTGGGTCGATGCCATCGGCTAGGAAACGTTGCAGTCAATTTAAAGGTCTCTGGGGTCAGTCACCTTACCCGTCAAGGCACTCGCAGCCACTGTAGCCGGAGAGGCCAGGAAGACTTGAGACTCCTTGTGCCCCATGCGGCCTGGGAAGTTGCGGTTCGTCGCACTGATACACTTGAGGGGTTTGTTCATCCTTCCAAAGGTATCAACAGGCCCTCCCAAACACGCAGAGCAGCCTGCATTCTCAGTCATTTGGACACCGGCATCGGTCATGATTTGCCATACACTGGTTCCATCCCACATGGTTGATTTGAGCTCGTCAACGATCTCAGGCGTCGCAGGCACTCCAAAGGTGTCAATGACCACGGATTTGCCCCGAATGACTTCGGCAAAAGCAATGAAATCGCTCGTTTTGCCCCCGGTGCATGACCCAATGTAGGCACGATCCAACCCGAGGTCCGACAATTCTCGAGCAAGGCGACGATTACCTGGGTCCGGATGGCACGCGACCGTGGGTTCCAGTTTATCGAGATCGATTACGTGCTCAGAAAAAAAGTTTTCGCTGGCATCTCTTTCCACGGGCTCATACTCCGATCGTGTCCCATTGGTCTCGGTTCGATGGCGCACGTAGGCTTCGGTTTTCTCATCAAATTCAAAAATACCATTTTTACCACCTGCTTCGATAGCCATGTTTGCCACCGTCATGCGATCATCCACTGACAAACTTCTGGCTCCCTCCCCATCAAACTGCATGGCACGATAGGTGGCACCATCAAATCCTATCTCTCCGATGATGTGAAGGATGACATCCTTGGCCATGACACCGGGTTGCAGGCTACCTTCAAGACGAAAATGCATGGTCTCGGGTACTTTGATAAGAAGTTTTCCCGTTCCCATAACGAACCCGGCATCCGTATTGCCGATACCCGTAGCAAATTGATTGAAGGCACCAGCCATGCACGTGTGTGAATCGGTACCGAAAAGGACTTCACCTGGGCGAGTATGCCCGCGCTGAGCCAAAGCCGTATGACAGACCCCGGCATATTGAGAGCCATACTGCTTTTTGAGTAAGCCCTGGGCCGGATTGAACACCCATTTGCCTTCGGGATCATCGATGACGTCGTAAAAATACTTGAGACCCTGCTCTCGGACAAAGTCCCTCAGGATATCCACATTACGATTGGAGCGAGAATCAGCCGTAAAAATGTAATGATCGGGGATAATGACAATGCGCTCCTTGTCCCAGACCCGAGCGTGTTCTCCAAATTCACGCTTAAATACGCCAATGGTACCGGGGCCACAAACATCATGAGTCATTAGTGTGTCGGCCTTGACCCAGACGTTGTCCCCTGCCTTGACCTGTGCCTTCCCTGCTGCCCGAGCGAGTATTTTTTCAGTCAATGTCATCATCGAATCCTCATCCTAGACATAAAAACCACAGCATTTCAATCATCATTAGCCCCATGGGAAGCTCTTTGGCTTATGCCTGGTCCTGAAGCATTGAGATCGCTCTGAGATGATGAAAAAGAAATTTCCCCCTCCATCAGATGAAGGGGGAAATCGGGAACTGAGCATGTTGAGAACACGAATAGCATGAAACCTAAACGAAAACGTAAACCGCAATTCTCAGATTAAGAGACATCGGCTTGGCTGAGCCTGTTCAAAAAAAGATTCAGTAAAAAAACTTTTCAGCGTGCTAACAAATTTAGTCTTGCCTAATTTTAGGCTTGCAAGCGGTACAGGTGTATGATGATTTGGCAGTGATTATGAGTGGGCGTTTTCATCATCAGCCAAACCAGCTCAACAAATACCATGGATCCCACTTCAACTAAGACAGTTCCGCTTGAAATCCATGACCTGACGGTTGCCTATCACAACAAACCCGTCCTATACGGCATCGATGCTGTCATACCAGAAGGTAAGCTCGTGGGCATCATCGGCCCTAATGGAGCCGGTAAATCAACCTTGATCAAGGCCATCATGGGGCTGGTCCCCATTGAGGCAGGTTGGGTGAAACTTTTTGGCTCTGATCGCAAATCAAAGCTCAAGCGCGTTGCCTACGTACCGCAGAGAGAATCGGTGGACTGGGATTTTCCCGTGAATGTCCTCGATGTGGTGTTGATGGGTAGGTACGGCAAACTGGGACTCATTCGGCGCCCCAGCAAGGAGGATCGTGCTATCGCCTGGAGTTGCCTTGAAAAAGTCAACCTGACTCCCTATGCCGATCGCCAGATCTCAAATCTCAGTGGGGGTCAGCAACAGCGCGTCTTCCTAGCCCGGGCACTTGCCCAGGAAAGCGACCTCTACCTGATGGACGAACCCTTCGCTGGAGTCGACGCTGCAACCGAGGCATCCATCATCGAACTCCTGCATACCCTTCGGGCAGAAGGCAAGACCATCATGGTGGTGCATCATGACCTCCCCACAGCCAGGAACTACTTTGACATGCTCATGCTGCTCAACATGCGTCTGGTTGGCCTGGGCCCCACCTCCGAGATGTTCACCTATGAAAAACTCCAGAAAACCTATGGAGGGAGATTGACCATTTTATCGGAGGTTGCTGATGCGGTGCGGCAAACCCATTCCTGATACGATGCTTGGTCGCTCCATCATCACGATCCTGGCTGTTGCACTCAATGCCTTGATGATGCTCCAGCTTCATGCCGAACGCATTGGGCAAAGTGTGGATATACATCCTCTAGATCAGCTTCGTCGCTTTGTCGCCCTAGAAGATCCTGCCCTTCGATTTGCTTTGGCTGGAGGCCTTATTCTTGGGCTACTCTGCGGGTTGATGGGAAGCTTCCTAGTGGTCAGGAAACTTTCCCTGGTTGGCGATACCATCTCACACGCCGTCTTGCCTGGCGTGGCCGCTGGTTTTCTTTGGAACATGGAGAAAGATCCAGTTGCCATCCTGATAGGGGCCACGACAGCCGGATTGCTTGGCATGGTCCTTGTCACGCAACTGACACGGCGAACAAGACTCAAGGAGGACACTGCCATGGGCATGGTGCTGGCTGGGTTTTTCGGAATTGGAATCTGCATGATGGGCATGATCCAGCGACTTCCTACTGGCAGTAAAAGCGGCATAGACAAATTCCTCTTCGGGCAAGCAGCCTCCCTAGGCTGGGGGGACATACAACTCATGAGTGTGGTTGGATTGCTGGTTTTGATCCTGATACTGACCTTCTACAAGGAGCTGCTGACCACCAGTTTTGATCCCCAGTTTTCCGGCTCCATCCAAATTCCTGTTCATACCATCGAACATGGTTTCATGCTCTTGTTAGCCTTTGCCATCGTCATCTCACTCGAGGCAGTTGGTGTGGTATTGGTCTCAGCCATGTTGATCATCCCAGCAGCGACAGCCTATCTCTTGTGCGATCGCATGCATTGGATGCTTTTTTGGGCCTGTCTAATCGGGATGATTGCCGGAGCAGGTGGTGCTTTTTTCTCATTCCTTGGCCAGAAGTTACCTACTGGTCCATTCATGGTGTTGAGCGCCTCTGGCCTGTTTGCCCTGGCTCTGGCCTTTGCTCCAAGGCAGGGTCTTGTTTCCAGATGGTGGGCACGCCATGCAAGATCCAGTCGTATTCGAAGGGAGAATGCCCTCAAATCAATTTTCCATGTTTTGGAAAAGGAGCACTTTGCTAGAGAGGGAGTCACCCTGATTGACCTAGCCCATTCAAGAAGTCAGACCCTGCATGAAACCGAGAAGACTTGCCGAGAACTGACCAGAGCAGGCCTTGCTTCCATCGCTCACGAGGAAAAAGCTGTTTATCTCACCCCTGAGGGCATGAGACGTGCCCAGACAATCGTTCGAAATCATCGTCTCTGGGAAAGGTATTTGACCGACGCTGCTAACTACCGGCCGGACCACGTCCATGACGATGCCGAGGAAATCGAACACGTCCTTGGCGAAGCCACCGTTCGCATGCTGGAGCGACAGCTGAATTTTGTTGATCGAGATCCACATGGGAAACCCATCCCCAGCATTCAGGACATCTCTGGACAACCCAAAAACAGAAACCCGGATGGCATGACTGGCTACCACACACCTTCATGATGAATCTGATCCTACCATGGGACTGGCAACGGGTTGTGATCGAACCCTGGACATCCGGCGCTGAAATATACGGATGGATCCTGCTCATGGGCTTTCTCATCAGCGCGACCTGTGGATTGATTGGTAATTACCTCATCCTCCGGCGCATGGCATTGATTGGAGATGCTATCAGTCACAGCGTGCTACCCGGCATGGCAGTAGCCTTCCTAGTGAGCAGCGGCTGGAAGAGTGCGGGAGATCAACTTGGAGCCACGGCCAATCTACAGGAAGGACTCCTTCACGGATGGCCCATTCTTTTGGGTGCCATCCTGGCCGGCATGGTCACGAGCCTGCTCATCGAACTCATACACCACCGAAGCCGCATCAAACAAGACGCTGCCATCGGGATCACCTTTTCAACCCTTTTTGCACTGGGGGTGGTTCTGATCAGCCTCTTTGCTGACAAGGTAGATCTTGATGCTGACTGCATCCTACATGGCGAGATC
>Ga0181574_10002735_pt1 | contig 15893 bp, 12 predicted proteins | sample 101ome_24_FD_145600 | JGI IMG/M metagenome (GOLD analysis project Ga0181574, IMG submission 145600) | Coastal salt marsh microbial communities from the Groves Creek Marsh, Skidaway Island, Georgia - 101410AT metaG (spades assembly) | ecosystem: Environmental > Aquatic > Marine > Intertidal zone... | reverse complement strand
GATCTGCAAAACGGCCGTTATCAGATCACTCTCGAAAGAGTCACTCAATTCCCCTCAGGCGACCTTGACCAAGATTGCGAGACAGTCAACAAGTTGGTCGAGCGCGCTATTCTCGAGGCGCCCGAACAGTATTGGTGGGTTCATCGCCGATTCAAAACGCGGCCGCACAACGAAGCAAGGTACTATTGACCCCTATGCCTCTCATCAATGTTTTAAGCTAAGATCAAGCCCACACCGGTGCAAGATTAAAGGCGCAAAGACTGCAAATGATCCAGCGAGACATTATCGGATGCGTGAGTGACAGAATGACCGCGATCGCCCCTCTTGTAGGTTCCGGCGCTGTGCTTGACTTAGGCGTCGTAGATTCAAGGCGCGCAAAAAGAAGCACAGACAGCCGCCTTGAAAAGAAAACCGCCACGTCTCTGTTCAGCAAAATTTGCGAGATAAACAGCCACACTCTCGGGGTTGATATTGACAAGCAGGGCATTGAGATTCTCCAATCTCAGGGCTACCACGTGCGACACGCCGATGTCATGACGATGAATCTTAATCAATCATTTGACACCATCATTGCAGGCGAGCTAATTGAACATCTGCCTAATCCTGGCTTGTTCCTGGAAAACATGGTCAGACATCTCAATCCGGGCGGAACGCTGTTGCTGACGACACCAAATCCCTTCTATTCAAAGCAAACCTGGAAAATCTGGCGCTACGGAGAACCTTCTGTTCATGAAGAGCATACTTGCTGGTTTGACCCAATCACTTTGTCAGCGCTTTGCCGACTGTCTGGACTGGAGCCCACTGCCATTTACTGGGTGCAGAAAAGAAACTCATGGGTCAAGTCCCTGCCCTCCCGAGCGCGAAACTTCTTTTCTCATTCATTCATATTGACCGCGTCACCGAGCTAGAGAGCAACTCTCTGCCATAGGGCATCCATACTGCATCTAGATGTCAATCGGTACTGTCGCAGCTACAGCTGGAAGTCCTCGCAAGTTAGCAACCGACGCACCGATCGAAAAGTCCTGCTTGAATCGATGCAGAGCCCTGTCAGTCAATGCGCCTGTCTCCGATCGAGTCAGATTTTGCATTCGTCGCAAGCCTTCCGCTAGCGCATTGGTGTCATCAGTCCGAAACAAGATACCTGTATCACCCACGACGCTGGCAGGCCCCGGCGCATCTGAGGACAAGATAGGGACCGAAGCAGCCATGGCTTCCAGTAGCACCAAACCAAAAGCCTCTTCAGCTGTAGAGGGCAACACCAGGCAATCAAATGCCTTCATCAATTTCGATGCATCAGGGTGATGACCACAGAAAATAACGCGGTCCATCAGCTGGAGTTCAGTTACCTGAGCGCTGAGTTCCTCAGCCAGCGGACCATCACCCACTAACGCAAGCACAGCATCACCATCATAATGGGAGAAAGCGGTGATGAGTTGCCGGTGATTTTTCTTTGCTACAAGTCTTCCAACGACTCCGAAACAGTACTTACCTAAGGGTATACCCAATTCATGCCGCGCAGAGACCGGATCCAGATGGGGTTGCTCAACCTCAATCGAGTTCTGCAAACAGTGCACTCTGCCCTTTAAATGGGCGTGTCGGCGAGTGATTGATTGGCAAACGGGTTTCGAAACGCCGATCAGCTCGATATTTTTCGGCCAGAATCGCGAATATAGAGCACGCATTTGTCGATCCAAAAATCCATACTCATGCATAACACCCAGAACAAGCCTTATCTCAAACTTGCGATTCAACAAGGAGGCAAGATAGAACGGCTTGTAGCGATGCGCGATGATTATATCGGGTACCGCATCACCGATCATGTCCTGCAATTGTTTGAGTGCGCTCAGCTTTAGACCTCTGAGTGAACGCGGCGCCATTGTCAGAAACTCCACTTCACCCTGGATCGATTCGGCAACGCTGGCAGAGTGCGACCCACGCAGGAAAACGGTTTTTACCTCACAGTCTGAGAAACTGGCTGCGTACTGTCTGGCAATAATCCTGAAAGGACCCTTGTAGTCGTGACAGATCTGCAGGACTCGTTTCTTACGCTGCATGAGGCCCGGTCCGATCGAAGTTCAGAGCGCGCACCGGGCGTAACCTCAGGCTGCCGTTCTTTTGGTCACAAGAAGATCCTCGAGTACGAGATACTCGAGGTCAGAACCAAAAAACATGTTGAGGGCATCAGCAGGCGAGCAGACCATCGGTTCACCGCGACGGTTCATCGAAGTGTTGAGCACCACGCCGTTGCCATTCAATGCTTCCATCTGCTGCAGCAGCGCGTAGTACCTGGGGTTGGTCTTCTCATTGACAATCTGGACCCTGGCGGTGCCGTCCTCATGCACGACTTCCGGGACCCGGCCTTTCCAGGACTCAGCCACTTCGAACGTGATAGTCATATAGGGCGCCGGATGATCAGTCTGGATCATGTCCGGGGCAACGGTGTCGAGAATGCTCGGGCAGAAGGGTCGCCAGCGCTCCCGGAACTTGATCTGTTCGTTGATCTTATCAGCGATGCCAGGATGACTCGGGTTACCCAGGATGCTGCGGCCACCGAGCGCTCTCGGTCCGAACTCCATGCGGCCCTGGCACCAGGCCACGGGATTACCTTCGTGCAGCAATGCCGCAGTTTTCTCAACAATGTCGTCGTAGCGTTTGAACACCGGTTTCTCAGGATGATCTTCGCAGGCGTCAATACATTGCTCGGTCGAATATTTAGGGCCGAGGTAGACATGTTCGAGTGGCGCCGGCGCAACCCCGCGTTTCCAGGAGGCATATGATGCGGCGCCGAGGGCCGTGCCCGAATCCGCGGCGGCAGGCTGGACGAAAAGCTCTTTGACGTAGGGCAGATCGAGAATCTTCTGGTTGAGCTTGACGTTGAGTGCACCGCCACCAGCAAACACTAGCTTGCCCGATTCCAGCAGGACATCCTTGAGGTAGGTTTCGATCAACTGGAGCGAGATATCCTCGTACATCTTCTGGATAGACGCAGCATAATGAATGTAAGGGTCGTCAGCGATGTCTCCCTGGCGCTTGGGCCCGAGCCAGTCCACCAGTTTCTGCGAGAAATAGTAGCCCTTGCGTTCTTCTTTGTAACGACGCATACCAATCGTGTTGACCAGCTGAGTGTTCACGGCAATCTCTTTCCCATCGAACTCAATCAAGCGTGACAGGTCATAAAGACTGGCATCGCCATAGGGCGCCATCCCCATCACCTTGTACTCACCGTCGAGCATCTCAAAGCCGAGATACTCGGTGAAAGATGCATAAAGCTGACCGAGCGAGTCAGGGTCGTAAAATTCCTTGATCTTGTGGATCTGGCCATGCTGGCCGTAGCCAAAAAAAGTAGTGGCGTACTCGCCCTTGCCATCGATACCAAGAATGGCCACTTTCTCGTTCTCATCAAACCCTGAGAGATGGTAGGCACTACTGGCATGAGACAGGTGGTGCTCAACAGCATCGTACTCTATGTCATTCCAATCGATGCCGAGTTCATCGAGTAATCCCCGAACTTTTTTAACGTTGCGGCGATAGTGACGATTGCCATTAAAAATCGCTCCGAGCGAGCGTTCGGGTGCATACCAGTACCGCTTCGCGTAGTGCCAGCGGGCCTTGCTGTCAAACAGGCCTACCTTAGCAAAGGGAAAGGCCACAACATCGACATCTTTCGGTTTCAGACCCGCTTCTTTCAGGACGTACCGTGCCGCGTGCAGCGGCATGGCATTCTTGGCATGCTTCTGGCGCGTAAACCGCTCTTCTTCAGCAGCGGCGACTAACTCACCTTCAACGTAAATCGCAGCTGACGGATCATGAGTCAGCGCACCGGATAGGCCTAATACAACGAGGGGCAAACTGGGATCTCATACCTGACAGACGCAGCGTATTCTAACAGTCTTGCGCCGATTGACGCAGCCTTGAGCGAGGAGCGAGTTAACAGCCTTGAGCGAGTTAAGAGCCTTGAGCTAATTAACAGCCTTCGGCGGGGCAACAGCTGAACCACCCCAGACACTTAACCCTGCTCAATAGGACTCAGGTCGTCAGCATTTCCTCGAGCCGGGCGCAGGATGCCGGTGACGCATCCCAGTTTCGAAGAAAGCGCTCACGATCTCTTTCGATCAAACCCCGGTTGTTCGTCTCCTGCATGGAGTCAAGGTCAAGGATCACAACCCCTTTAGCTGTCAGCAGGAAATTGCTGGCCTTCATATCGCCATGCGACAACCCCGCATCAGCCAGGGTTCGGACAATAGCCGCCATGCCTTCGACATCTTTGAACTGGCTTTCGATTTCAGTGACGCTGTCACCCGTTTGGCCTTCAACATATTCGGTGATGAAATAAGCACGCCGGCGCAGGGGACCAATGCGCTCTTCAACCATGGCTACCGGGGGAGGCGTTTTGACGCCATGAAACTCAAGGCGAAAGGCATTGGCCCAGGAAGCCCAGGCCCGGCTTGGCCTGAAGATACGTTCTAGCCCGTGCAGCCAGTTCTTAATATTGTAGCGCTTTATCACCAGCGGGCCATCCGGACCATCAATCTGAACGACCGTGGACGTGTTGCCACTCTTCAGTATTCGCCCGGCCTTCATCGCACTGTCAGGGTCGGCGAGAATCTGCCGCAGCGCCGGAGAATCGTACTTTCTTTCACAGACCTGGAAACGGTTGAGTTGGCGGCGGCAGGTGAACCGCGTACATTCACGGAATGCTTTGCTGATGTAATCCTGTTTCCTGATATCCCGCTGTTTGTCGACAATCGCGAGCAGGCTCGCCAGTTTACGTTCAGACGTTGGCCAGCCACGCTGACCGCAATACCTTGAGAAAAGTTCTGGTACCAGCGAATCAATCTCAGTCTGAAACTGTGCGAGGAAAAGACCGAAATTTTTCAGACTCATCAATTCGTTCAGCGGGCCGGCACCTCGCCGTCTGATATCACCACCGTCAATCGCCAGGATGCGCTCGCCCTGGAGCAAAAAATTCTCGGGGTGGATGTCATGCTGGACGACACCCGCGTTGTGCATAGAAGCCACCTCAGCCGTCACGCGCTGCAGCAGCTGTAATCTCTCGACCCCGCGGCTGTCCGACCAAACCTCTGTCAGGTTGCTAGCACCATTGATAAATTCGAAGGCGACGACCTTGCCGCTGCCTTCTGGCAGTTCACCCTGCCACAGTAATGCTGGCGTTTCGACACTGGCTTCCTTCAGTGCCGACACGCCGTTGACTTCCCTGCGACTGTACCTCGCCGCCGACCGCCCCACGAAGATCTTGACGAGCACCTCAAGCCCGTCGATTTCTGCGACGGCAACAATCCGCCGCGCCGGCAGCAGCCGCAGAACCTGCCTGATCGTGACCTCCACAAGCCCGCCATCGGAACGCGCCACGCCAAGCTGGAAAGACTCGGGCACTGAGCGTCCTGCACTTATCAGGGCTGTCGCATTCAGGTTATTCATCACATCTCATGCTTCAAGATTACTCTCTGCCATCGAAGAAGTGAGAAATCTTGTCGATTTCTCTCCGGTCCGCCCGGGTCAGTTTGCGTTTCTGTCTGTATGCCAAGTAAAAACGCAGCCTGTCAGGCCGATTCAGCGCTCGTCGCCCTACCTTATCGAGGCAGGCAAGATCTTTCACGATACCGCGCGTCAGCAGTGGCCCCGGGAGATACCGTCCCATCGGACAGTCGATAATATAGATATCGGCTTCCGGTCCACTGGCAACAAGAATATTACGCCATTTCAGGTCATTGTGGACAAATCCATTAAGGTGCAGGCGCCGGACGGCATCAGCCAGCTGACCAAGAACCTCTCTGCGCCAGTAGCGATCCGCAAGAGAGGCATGGCCTTCTGCGGCGAGGCTGGCGAGATCCCTCGTCCCCGCCAGCTCACGCGTTACGATGACGCCCCGGTACTTCCCCGACATCCATGTTTCGCCATAAGCGACCACCGGCGCAGTCGGCACCGCCAACTGTTCAAACAGGAGCTGATTTTCCCATTCTGCGCGAACGCGGCTGCGACCGAGCCAGCGCCGCAGACCCCGACCACGACTGGCGTAAGTTTTGACGTAGTAGCAATCACCAGCAGCGCTAACCCTGACCAATCGGCTCATCCAATTGGCATTGACCTCGTCTCCCGCAAGCATTGCCGTCGTCTCTAGGTCTGGGAAAACATCGCGGAGTTCTTCAGATCGGACCGTCCAACTCATCATGCGGCAGTAAGCAATCGTTCAATCTGCGTGGGGACCGTCTTGTGGTCCTGGAGATAAAGCCGCCGGGCCCTGGCAATGACCTTGAGCCAGAACCGCCTGTCAGCCGTCAGCGCCTGCCGCAGACCGCCAGGTCTGTAGACCCGAACGAATCTGAGCAGATCACGCCGGGTCAGTGGTTTGTCGAAGGCGGAGAACAACAGCCCGCCAAGATCCTTGACAAGCCAGCGCTCCGGCACGCTTGACCGAATCTGGGCCCGATGCAGATCAATCAGGAAGAGCTCCGGACTCTCCCTGTCAGCCTGGCCCATGAGGAAATGACACAAATAAAAGTCGCGGTGATTTACGCCAGCCGCATGCATCTTCCTCGACATGTCGGCGACCTCGTTGATAAGCCTGCGCTTCACCTGCAGATTCTCTGGCACATAGTCCTCGAGCGAGACTCGGTCGCCCAATGACTGAGTCAGGATAGCCGAGCGCCGCGTCGCCGGGTTGATGCCACGCTCGCAGAACAGCACCGCGGTCATAGTCCTCACATCGGCTGCTGTCAGGTGCTGGATTGCCTGCCATTCATTGCGCGCGCCAAGGACCGGCAGGCGGAACTGAAACAGATTCTTAAAAATCTCACCCCAGCCGACCCCGTGGTGAATCTTCGCGAAATAGTCATGTTCACCAAGCGTGACCCGCAGAGTCCGGCGGTTTTCTACCTGCCGATAGACTTCCCCGCAAAGACCATCAACGGCGGTCAACATGTCTGCTGTATCGAAATAGGGCGCCACTTCCGCAGCAATAAACATCTTGGTCATTTTGCTGCTGTCTTCTCGATAAAGTCGGTCGCTCGATCAGGCATGTCGTAGATGTCTGCATGACTGGCAAAACTGATGCCGTTTTTTGACCACTGCTCGCGATCACGTGATTGCAGCATGGACTGCAGCATCGTGTTAAAGGTTTCCTGCGCATAGGGGGAAGGTATCAGTTCGCCTGCACCCGCCTCGGTGATGTAATGGGCATAACCACAGACGTCCGTCGCGATCACTGGCAGGCCTGCGACGATCGCTTCAAGCAGGACAGTGCCGGTATTCTCAACATAAGCCGGGTGGACCAGCAGATCAGCTCCTATCAGGAACCTGGGTATGTCATCCCGACCCTTGAAAATCGTCAGGCGGTCAGCGATGCCCAGCCGATTGGCCATCGATACAAACTGTCGTGGTGAATCCTGACCAATGACGAAGAAACGTAACTTCTGCCTCAAAGGCAACGGCAACGCGCTGATCGCAAGCAGGGCACGGTCGAGTCCCTTCGTTATAAAGCCAGAACCAATCAGCAGCAGCAGGTACTCATCTTCCGCGATATTCATCTCCGCCCGAAACTCGGCCCTGATTTCCGCTCGATTCGGCGGCGCAATCCGATCCCTGGCAATACCCGGCGCCAGCAGCTGTATTCTGCCTGGTTGCGTATCGTAGTAGCGTCTGAAGAGAGGAATCTGCACCGGCGAGATCATCAGCAACTCTGTCTTTGAGGAAAAACCAAAGACGGCTCGCTCAAATCCCGAGAACAGCTTGTAGCGCGGCAGCGCTCGATACAGGGCCGACCGCTGGGTCCTCGCTTTGTCTTCGTAACAGCTGTCAGCGGCATAGTAGACATCGAGACCGGGCATCTTATTGAAGCCAACCACGCAGCTGACAGGCCAATGCAAGAGGTGATCACTGACCCAATGGTGGAACCTGCGGTAACGGGAGTGGTTTGTCAGCGCCTTCACCGGTACGGTAATGATCTCGAATCCAGGTGGGATCTCGCCCTGCCATTCAAGTGTGTAGACCCTGATTCGATGGCAGCGCCGCTGAGTTTCCAGTGCAATACGCAGAAAGTCACGCTGCAAACCACCGTAGGGGAAATACTTGAACAGCGTGAAGGCTATCGTCTCCGGCGCCTCGGCGGCCTGTTCAAGTTTTCTCAAAGCAACCCGCTCGATCTTCTCCGCCGCCTGCGAATGCAAGGAGTAGATGTCGGCGTGTTCAGCAAACTGCCTGCCGACCGCGTACCATCGCTCTCGGTCGTCATCATCGAGCATCGAGGCCAGACGATTGTTCAGCTCAACCTGCCGGAACGGTGCGCGGACCAGCTGGCCCATGCCGGCCTCTTCGACATAGTGCGCATACCCGCAGTTCTCCGTAACCAACACTGGCAGCCCTGCCACTACGGCCTCAAGCAGGACAATACCCGCCGCCTCATCAAGCGCTGGCAGGATAAGGAGATCTGAGGCAAACAGAAACCGCGGAACATCATCGCGCCCCGCAAGTATGGTGACCTGTCGGCTCAGACCGAGCAAACGGATCAGGCGCCTGAAAGGTTGTGGGTTGTCTTCTCCCACGACGAAGAAGCGCGTCTTCTCTCGTTTTGCACGAGCCAGTGAGCGCAGGGCATAGAGCGCTCTCGACAGACCTTTCTTGACGAACCCGGAGCCCAGCATCAGCAGCAGCTTCTCGTCATCGGCGATGCCGAGCTCACGCCGCATAGCCACACGAACATCCCGCACGTTATCGGGCGCGATCCGGTCGCGACTGATACCCGGCGGCAGGAAATTCAGCCGTTCTGACTGAGTGCCATAGTGACGATCAAAGAACGCTTTCTGCACCTCCGAGATCATGAGAATCTCAGTGCTGCTGTCGCGGCCAAAAACCGCCTTCTCATAACGGGAAAAATGTTTGTAACGTGGCAGCAATCGATACAGCCAGCTGCGCTGACTGCGGGCCTTCTCTTCGTAACAGGAATCAGCCGCGTAGTAGAGGTCAAGGCCAGGCATCTTGTTGATGCCAATCACCGTGTCCACCGGATCTCGAACAAGCTGGTTTTGCACCCATGCGCTGAAGCGCTCGTAACGGGTGTGGTTGGTTAATGCCGTGACCGGGACGATCGTGACCTCGAATCCCCTTGGAATCGCGCCCTGCCACGACAAGGTATACACTCGGATATCGTGCCCCAGCCGCTGACACTCTTCAGCGATCCGCAGGAAATCACGCTGCAGACCACCGTGCGGGAAGTACTTGTAGAGGCAGAAGGCGAGCTTTAGGCGGGTCTTGTGCCCTTGCTGCCAGTCTGCAGCTGAAACGCTTGCCACACTTTCTCCGGCGTTGTTCTGTTGAGGCAGGGAGGGTAAATATTACTCGAATCACCGGGATTGGGGTACTGACAATCTCTTTTCTTGCAGGGAATGCAGGGTAAGTGACCACTCACAATTACCTTGACCTTCGGTCCAAACATGGCCGTCAAGTCGGGGTCAGTAGCGCCGAAAATCGCTGTCACCGGCAGGTTCATTGCCGTCGCGAGATGGCCGAGACCGGTGTCGACCGAGACTGCGCCAGCACAGCGGGCAATCTCATCCATCAGCTCGGCAAGCGGCGCCTGCTCAAGAATACGACCGTGGTGGCCTGCGAGAATCTGATGGGCGCGCTCGGCTTCGATAGCATTACCTGCGGGCAGCAGAATGTCATATCCGCCCTCATTCACCAGCGTCGCCAGTTGCTGCCAGCAGGCTAGCGGCCATTCCTTGCTGGCCCAGCTCGTACCGTGGAGGAACACCAATGATCGCTCAGCCCTCTGCTGCTGGGCGAGGCCATAGTCGACCTGTTCCGAAACTGTATATCCCAGGCTCGCCGCAAACAGCTGCTTCTGCCGCATGACGGCATGCAGACGCCTGTCGACCGGTGCATGCTGCTGATAGAAGGCAGCTGCTAAACCCTCCCTTGCCGAGTGACGGTCATAACCCGCAACCGGACCCCGGGCGACAAGCGCAATCACAGCGCTTTTCAGCAGTCCCTGAGAATCGAGCACCAGGTCGTAAGTTTCTCCCCGCAGGTCTCGGAGAAATCGACTGACTTCCTGCTGCGCACCGATCCAGTTGCGACGCCAGCGCCGAACAGCAACGGGCACTACCCGTTTCACCGCAGGATGCCGGGCCGGAATATCGGCGAACCCTTCTTCCACAACCCACGTCAGTTCCATATTCGGCATATTCTGTGCAGCTTCTGTAACAGCAGGAAGCGCGTGAATAACGTCACCGAGCGAGGAGGTTTTTACCAGCAGGACTTTCACACGTGCGCCCTAACTTTGTCCGGCGTCAACCTGTTCAGGCAATCCTTGTGACCAAGTGGGCAGACTCTCTTAAAGCAGGGACTGCAATCCAGATTGAGACTGACAATGTTGGCTTTATCGGAGAGTGGTGGCGTAAATCCTGGCGAGGTCGAACCATAAACGGCCGTGACAGGGACACCAACAGCCGCCGCGATGTGCATCAGCCCCGAGTCATTGCTGACGATGTGTCCACACAGTGACAGCAGGTCAATCGCTTCCGGCAGTGTGGTCTGGCCTGCGAGATTTGAGCAGCCGTCGCCAATCGCGGCTTTGATTTTCTCACCGGTCGACTGATCCGCCGGCGACCCAAAGATCCAGACTTGTCTGCCCTCAGCTACAAGCTCTCGGCCAACGGCGGCAAAGTGAGCCTCCGGCCACTTCTTGGCATCACCAAACTCAGCGCCTGGGCAGAACCCGACGATCTCCGCTTGTGAGTCCAGGCCGAACTTTTCGCAAACTTCTTCCTGGGTGTCCGCATCTGTCATCAATCGCGGCTGAATCAGCTCATCGCCGGTTCGATCAACCAGCGCCATGAATCGGTCCGTCATCAATGGCAGCTGTTTCTTATTCAGTAACTTGATGTCATTCAGCAGAAAGTATCGGTATTCACCGAGGAAACCTGTCCGTCTAGGGATCCCAGCGAAGCAGGGTACCAGGGCTGACTTCAGGGAGTTGGGCGTGATAATCGCCTGATCGTAACGTTCCTCGGCAAGTTTCCGGCCAAGTGCATGTCGATAGCCAAGGCCCAACTCGCCATGCCCCTGGTTGATGAGGATGCCGCGGTTAACCTCGGCCATGCGTGACACGAGACTGAGCGTCGCCCGCGGCGCCAGAACATCGATATGGACATGAGGATCAGTCTGCCGCAGCGCGCTGTAGATCACCTGAGACATTACCATGTCGCCGACCCAGGCAGGCCCGACAACGAGGACACGGCGGGATTCTCGAGACACGGAGAATCAGCCTCTTTGGTCTAATTGACGATGGTGGACCACTCAGGATTCTCGGCGCGGCGTCCCATGACCTGGTCAAAGTACATGGTCTGGAGTTTCTCGGTGATCGGTCCACGGCCGCCAGTGCCGATCATCCTGCCGTCCAGCTCGCGGATGGGCAGGACTTCGGCCGCTGTGCCGGTGAAGAATGCTTCGTCGGCGACATAGACTTCATCACGGGTAATACGCCGCTCAACAACCTCAAGGCCAATTTCAGCCGCAAGGTCAAACACACTCGCCCGGGTGATGCCCTCAAGGCAGCTGGTCAGCTCCGGCGTAACCAGGCGCCCTTTCTGAACCAGGAAAACGTTCTCGCCACTGCCTTCAGCAACATAGCCTTCATTATCGAGCAACAGGGCTTCTTCACAACCGCTGTCAAGCGCTTCTCTCAGCGCCAGCATTGAATTGATGTAGTTACCGTTGGCCTTGGCCTTGCACATCGTGATATTGACATGATGACGTGTATAGGAGGACGTGCGTACCTTGATGCCCTGCACCCGCGCCTCCGGTGTCATGTAGTTCGGCCACTCCCACGCGGCAATGATACAGTGCATGCTGAGACCTTCGGCGCGCAAGCCCATGGCTTCGGAGCCGTAGAAACACATCGGCCGAAGATAGGCTTCTTTTAAACCGTTTTCACGAACGACTGTTAATTGCGCCTCGTTGATTTCATCTTTTGACCAGGGAATCTGCATACCGAGGATATGCGCCGAACGGAACAGACGATCCGTGTGTTCACGCAGGCGGAAAATCGCCGGCCCCTGGTCAGTGGCATAGGCACGCACACCCTCAAACACACCCAGACCATAGTGCAGGGTGTGTGTCAGGACATGCACCCGTGCATCGCGCCATGGAACCAGTTCGCCGTCGAACCAGATTACACCGTCTCTGTCTGCCAGGGATTCCGCCATCTTTCTATCCACCTGTTATCAGCATTTTACTGTACCGCCTGTCTCTGCCTCACTGGAGATACCGGTCTGACATAGTTCGAACTGCCGTCGCATAACGTCTATCCAGCGACTCAGCATGAGGCAGTCCGGGGTCCAGCCGAGGACCGCGTATTGGACCATATATTCTATATCAACAATAGCCCCGGGTTCGTGTTTCAAAACGAAGCGAACAAGGATATCGCGCCCGCGCTAGTCTCTGTTGCCTCCGACTCCAAGCGCCCCTGGCAATGAGCTCAGCGAGAGACAGAATGGATACAGCGACATGGCCTGGCGCTATTGCGTACCAGAGAAAGGCGCGACCCGGAGCACTTCGGCGATGGTGGTCTCACCATTGACGACCTTCAGTGCTCCGCTGAGCCGCAGGGTTTTCATGCCTTCTTTCATCCCGGCCAGTCTGAGCTTGCCAATCTCAGCCTCATCGTCCAGCAGTTCCTTGATGGTGTCGGTCATCGGCAGCAGTTCATAGATGCCCTGGCGCCCCATGTACCCGGTATCCCGGCAGTCAAGACAGCCCACCGGGTGATACATATGCAATGGCATCTTCATCTTCCAGGGTGAGGTCACCGCCTTCCAGCCATCCGGGTCAGGGTCACCGTGATGCTTGCAGTTGTTGCAGAGCGTCCTCACCAGGCGCTGCGCCATGATCCCGAGCACTGTTGCCTTGATCAGGTAGGGAGCAACCCCCAGTTCCAGCAAACGAGTTATCGCCGAGGGCGCATCATTGGTATGCAGGGTTGAAATCACGAGGTGACCGGTAAGCGCCGCCTGAATCGCCATCTCAGCCGTCTCGAGGTCCCTGATCTCGCCGACCATAATAATGTCAGGGTCCTGCCGCAGTAGTGCTCGGACACCGTCAGCAAAGTTCAGGTTGATATTGTGCTGCACCTGCATCTGGTTGAAGCTGGGCTCAACCATTTCGATCGGATCTTCGATCGTACAGACGTTCACATCTTCTGTCGCCAGGTGCTTCAGGCTCGTGTAAAGCGTTGTGGTTTTGCCGGAACCCGTCGGACCCGTCACCAGCACAATGCCATTGGGGTTACCCACCATGGATTCCCAGCGAGCATAGTCGTCGTTTGCCAGACCAAGCTGCTCAAAGGACTTAAGAAGGATATCCGGATCAAAGATCCGCATGACCATTTTCTCACCATGGGCAGTCGGCAGCGTCGACAGACGTAACTCGACCTCGTGTGCTTCAACCGTTTTGGTTTTCAGACGACCATCCTGCGGCCGACGCTTTTCAGCCACGTCCATTCTGCCCAGTGTCTTGAGTCGGCTGATCACCGCTGTCATCACCGGCGAGGGCAATTCGTATACCAGGTGCAGCACGCCATCAATACGGAACCGCACCCGTCCCTTCTCACGTCGAGGTTCGAGATGTATGTCACTGGCACGCTGGGTAAAGGCATAGTTGAGCAGCCAGTCGACAATATTGACGATATGGGCATCGTTCGCCTCCATCTGGTCGATCTGGCCAAGTTCGAGCATCTGCTCAAGATTGGTCAAAGAGCTGGAGGAGAGGCCAGCCGCAGTCGCCTTGTTAACCGAGCGAGCCATGGTGTAGAACTCGGTCGTGTAACGACGGATGTCAGCCGGGTTCGCAATCACGCGAGTCAGCACCTTGCCCGGCTGGGACTGCTCAATCGTCGCTTCCCACGCGTGGACATAGGGCTGGGCACTGACGACGACCACCTCGTCATCCTTGGTCTCGAGCGCCAGGATCTGGTGCCGCTGGGCGAACTCGTGTGACATAACACGTGTCACCAGGACAGCATCAATTTTCAGCGGATCAATACGGACGTATTGCTGCTGCGCCCGCCCGGCGAGCCAGATAGTGAGTGTTTCCAGATCAAGAAACTTGCCCGGGTTCGCCTGGTCTTCGTACATCTCTTCGGCGATCAGCTCAATCGGATTCCAGTTCAGCTGGTCCTTACGCCGGGTTTTCAGCGTTAGTTGCTCGGCATCACGAGCCGACAGTCGCAGGTCTGAAACCAGGTCATCGGCAACCGTTCTGAGGTTAAGAGAGATGTCGGGTTTCTTACTGTTGGCTTCCTGGATGCTCAAAGGGCTACACAATTTCTCTGCGTCAGACGTAACTTTACACTGTTTTACCGCCCATTTGACCTGCGCCGGTAAGCTGCCGGTGCCTGCGAGCACGGCATTCACCGTGCCATCTCGACTCTTTGCAGCAGCAGTCGAACTGTTATAATCCGCGGCCATTTTTCGAGCCAAACCAGCGCGATGGCCTTCAACGCAGAACACATCAAGTGGTTCAGGGACTCATCCCCTTATATCGACGCCCATCGTGGCAGGACGTTTGTTGTCTGCCTGAGCGAGGGCGCGCTCGATTCGGGTAACCTCGGCAATATCATCTCTGACCTGGCGCTGCTCAACTCTCTTGGTGTCCGTCTGGTGGTGGTCTATGGCGATGAGAAAGGGATCGCGGGCCTGGGCGGTGAATGGCCAGCCAGCGGCGATCGCCGCATCACCCCGTCCGGTGTCATGGATCAGGCTGCAAGGCAGCTGGGCAAAGTGACTTTTGAGCTCGCGAGTCAATTCTCGGCAAGTCGTCCCGATTCCCCGGTCAAAAGGCAGATATCCGTGACGACCGGCAACTTCCTGAAAGCGAGACCCCTGGGCATCATCGACGGCATCGACCATCTACAGACAGGTGAAGTGAGGCGCGTTGATGCAGACGGATTAATGCATCAGCTCGATGGGCACGCGATTGTCCTGATACCACCCCTGGGGTATTCGCCTTCCGGTGAGGTTTTTTATCTGGAAACAAATCAGGTCGCGAGTCACATCGCCCAGTCAATCAGCGCAGATAAACTGATCGTCATGACCGGGGATGAAGGGTTGCGGAGCCACCAGGGCGATATCATCAATGAAATCGACCTCAGCCGAGATACAAGCGAACTACTTGCCGATGATGCTGACGCTGCCAGTCTGTTGACCCTGTGCCATGGTGCCTGTCGCAACGGCGTTGCCCGCTGTCACATCGTCAGCTTTGAAAGCGATGGCGCACTGCTGGAGGAGCTGTTCACCCGTGACGGCTGCGGCACCCAGGTGATCGGCCACAGCTACGAACAGGTCCGCGCAGCGAACATCGACGATGTGCCGGGCATCCTGCGTCTGATTGAGCCGCTCGAAGCTGAAGGGGTGCTGGTGAAACGCTCGCGGGAACTGCTTGAATCGGAGATTCATCGTTTCCTCGTGATCGAGCGGGACGGGCTGCTGATCAGCTGCGCCGCACTCTACCCTTTTGACAATATGGGGGAACTGGCCTGCGTCGTGACCCACCCGGACTATCGCAAGGGTGACCGCGGCGACCGACTGCTGGAAGCAGTGCAACATGCTGCGAGGGCAGCTGGCATGGAGCAGCTGTTCGTACTCACGACCCAGAGCGCCGACTGGTTCAGGGAAAGAGGGTTCAGCGAACGTGACCTTGCCGACCTGCCAGCCCAGAAGCAGGCATTCTACAACTACCAGAGAAACTCGCAGGTATTGATTCGGCCCGTTTGAAATCCCTGCCCGCGGGCATCAATAGTTGTGAACGAAGTCCACCAGCGCTTTGACGTTGTCAACCGGTGTCTCCGGTAAAATGCCATGACCCAGGTTGAATATGTGTCC
>Ga0181574_10002731_pt1 | contig 15905 bp, 10 predicted proteins | sample 101ome_24_FD_145600 | JGI IMG/M metagenome (GOLD analysis project Ga0181574, IMG submission 145600) | Coastal salt marsh microbial communities from the Groves Creek Marsh, Skidaway Island, Georgia - 101410AT metaG (spades assembly) | ecosystem: Environmental > Aquatic > Marine > Intertidal zone... | reverse complement strand
TCCGGAAAAAGCATCTAAGCGAGAGAAGGTAAAGAAAAGAAAGGGAACCAGTAAAATAATCGGCAGAATTGCCGCCCACGTCTGCGGATTGTAAATGCCCTTTTGGAATGACAAGCAATGCGGGCACTTCTTCGCCCTTTCATCGATTTCGGAGAAGCAATACTGGCAAGTCTTGGTGGGATCGCTCATGACAGAGATAGTAAGGTAACTAAAGGGTTTAGCGAGCCGTAAATCACTGTGCATCTGTTGCCACTCCTCAGAGTATCTCCCATAAGTTCACGAATCGAGGTCCTTCCACACCTCCCCAAACTGCGCCGAAGCAAACGCCAGATCCTCATGCGAATGCGCAGCCGACATCTGGGTCCGGATCCTGGCCTTGCCTCTCGCGACCACAGGGAAAGAAAATCCGATCACATAAATTCCCCGCTTCAGCAGCTCCTCAGACATCCGCGTAGCCAGCTTGGCATCGCCCAGCATCACCGGAATGATGGGATGCTCTCCGGGCAAACTACTCAGTCCCGCCGCTTCGAGCTTCTCTCGAAAGAACCTCGCGTTACCCCTCAGGGAATCAACGAGCGAGGAATCTGCCTCCAGCAAATCGAGCGCCTTCAGAGAGGCTGCGGCAATTGCTGGAGCAACGGAATTGGAAAAGAGATACGGTCGCGAGCGCTGCCTCAGCAATTCGATGATTTCCTTTTTCCCGCTGGTGTAACCGCCACTCGCACCACCGAGAGCCTTGCCCAGTGTCCCGGTAAAAATATCGACCCGCCCCATGACACCGCAGTGCTCGTGGGTTCCACGACCGTTTTCTCCGATCACCCCGACGCCATGCGAGTCATCGACCATGACGAGGGCATCGTAGCGATCGGCGAGATCACAGATCCCGGCGAGGTCGGCGATGGAACCGTCCATGGAGAAAACGCCATCCGTGGCAATTAGTCGAAAGCGCGCTGACTCCGCTTCCAAGAGCTTCGCCTCGAGATCGGCGAGGTCGTTATTCTTGTAGCGAAAGCGCTGCGCTTTGCATAGTCGGACGCCGTCAATGATCGAGGCATGATTCAGTTCGTCGGAGATAATGGCATCCTCCGGTCCGAGAATGGTCTCAAAGAGGCCCCCGTTTGCATCAAAGCAGGAGGAATAGAGAATGGTATCCTCTGTGCCGAGAAATTGACTGAGACGTTCCTCCAATTCCTTGTGGATTTCCTGAGTGCCGCAGATGAAACGCACCGAGGAGAGTCCGAATCCCCAGCGATCGATCGCTTTAATCGCGGCCTGCTTTACTTCCGGATGATCGGAAAGCCCAAGGTAGTTATTGGCACACAAGTTCAAAACCTCATACCCACTCGCCACCGCAACATGCGGCGACTGCGGTGTCGTGATGACTCGTTCCGATTTGTAGAGCCCCGCAGCCCGAATCTCATCGAGAGTCGTTTGCAGGTGAATTTCAAATGCGTTGTTCATAAGGAGATAATCAGCGTTTTTCCGGCTTGATATACAGTTCCTTTTTTACCACTGCAGAATCACTTTCCCGCTTTCCCCGCTATTCATCACTTCAAATCCTTTTTCAAAATCTTCCGCGGCAAAGTGATGGGTAATGACAGGTGAAATATCGAGCCCTCCCTGGAGCATCACTGTCATTTTATACCAGGTCTCATACATGCGGCGGCCGTAGATTCCCGAAATCGTTAGCATGTTGAAGACGACAGTATTCCAATCGATCACAATTTCTTCGGACGGAATGCCGAGCATCGCGATTTTCCCTCCGTGACACATGTTAGCGAGCATGTCGCGGAAAGCGGAAGGGTTGCCGGACATCTCCAACCCGACGTCAAAGCCTTCGTGCATTCCCAGCTCTTTTTGGACCTCTTCGAGGGTTTCATTCCGCACGTCGACGACACGGGTAGCGCCCATCTTTTTCGCGAGATCGAGCCTCCAGGGATTCACGTCAGTCACGATGACGTAGCGTGCGCCGGCATACTGGCAAACCGCTGCTGCCATGCAACCAATTGGCCCGGCTCCGGTGATGAGAACGTCCTCTCCAAGCAGGTCAAAAGTCAGCGCGGTATGAACGGCATTTCCAAAGGGATCAAAAATCGAAGCAAGATCGCGATCGATTTCGTCATCATGATGCCAGACATTCGCCATCGGCAGGGCGATGTATTCGGCGAAGGCCCCCGGGCGATTGACTCCGATCCCTTTCGTATCAGCACAAAGGTGACGACGCCCTGCCATGCAATTGCGACAGCGTCCACAGACAACGTGCCCCTCCCCCGAAACGATGTTGCCAGCAGAGAAATCAGAAACATTCGATCCGACCTCAACAATTTCTCCAACGAACTCATGACCAATCACCAGAGGAACCGGCACTGCAGACTGTGCCCACGCATCCCAGTTGTAGATATGCAGATCCGTTCCGCAGATACCGGTGCGATCGACCTTGATGAGAACATCATTGATTCCAATCTCCGGTATTGGGACATCCTCCATGCGGAGGCCCGGAGCAGATTCGTGTTTGACGAGGGCTTTCATGATCTGCGGGAAGATTGCAGAAAAACAGGGAGATCGTCGAGCGGAGCGTTCGTCATACGGAAGATTTTTCAGCAGTGGCGGGGAGACTGTATGGAAATCCAGCGAAGCCCACCAGATTATTCTCATTCGCGGGTATTCTCGTCTCATTCGCGCTCACCAATCATCAAGGGCAATAGGAAGGAGCGCGAATGGAAAAGAATGGCCTGCGACCTCGCGAACGAGCAAGATTTTCTCATACTGAATGGTGTGCGCTACGCTGCCCCCTTTGCGCCGGATTTCCTCTTGAGCGCTTCCCCTGCCTACCGCTACTCTTCATCTTCATGAGAAGTATCCTGCCCATTCTCTTTTTCTCCCTGTTAACTTACATCGGAATGTCCAACGACTTCCGGGACATCCCGACCGAACCGACGCCCGGCGATAAGATGCTGGAGGAGTATTTCGAAATCGAAACACGTCGCGTCACACAGCGGACGGCTTCCATCGTCGACAATATCGAGGATTGGTCGCGGACTAAAACAGACCTTCGTCGCCAACTCTACGAAATGTTGGGACTGCAACCACTCCCCGCCCGGACTGATTTGAAGGCGCAGGTCACCGGCTCCATCGAGCGGGATGGCATCATCGTAGAAAAAGTCGTCTTCCAGTCCCGTCCCGGTCTTTACGTCACCGGGAACTTCTACCGCCCCGCCGAACAGGACGGGCCATTGCCAACCATCCTTTATGTTTGCGGTCACGGGCGGGTCAAGATCGACGATGTCAGCTACGGTAATAAGTCTCACTACCAACACCACGGAACGTGGTTCGCCCAGAATGGATACTGCTGCCTCACGATCGACACTCTCCAGCTCGGCGAGATCGAGGGAATCCATCACGGCACTCATCGTCTCGGTCGCTGGTGGTGGAATGCACGCAGCTACACACCAGCTGGTGTCGAAGCTTGGAACTGCATCCGCGCCCTCGATTACCTCGAAACGCGCGAGGAAGTCGATGTCGACAAGTTCGGCGTTACGGGCCGATCAGGGGGCGGAGCTTACACATTCTGGATTTCGGCACTCGATGAGCGAATCAAAGTCTCCGCTCCCGTTGCCGGCATTACTTCGATGAAAAACCATATTGTCGACGGCTGCATCGAAGGCCACTGCGATTGCATGTTCATGGTCAATACCTACCGATGGGATTTTCCGCTTCTCGCCTCGCTGGTCGCACCTCGCCCTCAGTTGATTCTTAACACGGACGACGACCGCATTTTCCCTCTCGATGGTGTTGTAGATGTCTTTCAGAAAACGAGAAAAGTTTATGAGTCACTCGATGCCAAGGAAAACCTCGGACTTGCTCTCTATCAGGGTGGACACAAAGACACCCAACCTCTCCGTGTCCCGGCTTTTCACTGGTTTGAGCGTCACCTCAAGGGAAAGTCAGCAGACGAAGAACTGGCCGATGCCGTCGCCGAAAAGATTTTCGAGCCACAGGAACTCAAGGTGCTCGACGAGATCCCCGGCAATGAGCGTAATACATTTATCGACGACTACTTTACGAAACGCGTCCCCCGCACTCTGAAGGTAGCCGAGAGTGCTCCTGACTGGGCCGCCGAACGTTCCCTGCTTCTCAATCGCCTCCGCAGTCGCAGCTTTCGAGGTTGGCCAACCGGTTCCGAGGAACTCGACTCGACGGAAGAATACCGAAGCTCCGCCGACGGAATCGCATTCAGCCGCTGGAGTTTCACAAGCCAGAATGGCGTTCGCCTCCCCTTTTACCTTGCCCTTCCGGCGGGATCCCTGCCCGCTGATCTTGATCTTGTCGTGATCAACGCTCTTGATGAAGAAGGATGGAACAGCCTGCTCGCCACCTACGGAGGAACCTTTCCCGAAGCTTTTCCCGGCGCGGATCTCCCCGAAGCCGATGAAGAGGCCTATGAGGGAGAGAAGAAGATGCACAAAAACATGAAGTGGGGCATGATTTACCTTGCGACCCGCGGAATCGGACCAACTGCGTGGACCTCGGATGAACGGGAAGGCGTTCACATTCGCCGTCGCTTTGCATTGCTCGGTCAGACCATCGACACCATGCGAGTCTGGGACATCCGCCGCTGTGTCCAGGCTTGGCGCGAACTCGAAGGCGCCGATCAGCCGAACCTCTGGATGCAGGCCAGCGGGATCATGGCAGGAAACGCGCTCTATGCCTCGCTCTTTGAAAAAGATATTCACACTCTCGATCTACACAACATGCCGGTCAGCCACCGCGAAGGCCCCATCTACCTCAATGTGCTGCGCTTCACCGACATTCATCAGGTTGCCGCAATCGTCGGTGAAAACACCCGCATCCGTATCTACAGCGACAAGCCAAAGGACTGGAATTACCTGACAAGCCACGCAAAGAAATTCGAGTGGCCCGAAAAGCAGGTGCAGATTCGGGAAGCGATGGGCAAATAAGAAATGCGTCTTCCATCTCACTACGCTCCGCTGTAGCTGGCCTCTGTCAGGCCGGAATGTGCTTGCATCCTCCAACTCACAAACATTCCGAGGTCACACACCTCGGCAACAGAGCTATCCTCCTTGACCCTCTCGCCATTTGCGGCACCTTCCCGCGATGACAGTTCGCACCCGCTTTGCTCCTTCGCCAACCGGCTTTCTCCATATCGGAGGGGCTCGCACGGCGCTTTATAACTACCTCTACGCGAGGAAAAACCGAGGCTCTTTCATTTTGCGTGTTGAGGACACTGATGCAGAACGGAACACCGAATCGTCGATGGACATCATCCTCGACAGCATGAAATGGCTTGGTCTCGATTGGGACGAAGGGCCGCGCGTTGGTGGCGAATACGGTCCCTACAACCAAAGCGAACGAAGCGATATCTACGACCGCTACCTAGGTCAATTGGAGGAAAACGGACATATCTACGAAGATGATGGCGCGATTCGCTTTCGCGTCCCTGACAAAACCATCACGGTTCACGACAAGATCTGTGGAGACGTCTCAGCAAACCTAAAGGAACAAGGCTCCCTTCGCTACAATCAGGAGACCAAGAAGGAGGAAGAAGCGAATCCTGATATCGTTATTCGTCGTCCTGATGGGAGCTATATCTTCCATTTTGTGAACGTTGTCGACGACATCGAGATGGGGATCACAAACGTGATTCGCGGAGAGGATCATATTTCCAACACACCAAAGCACCTCGCCCTCTTCGAAGCCATCGGAGCCACCCCACCCGTCTTTGCTCACATCCCGCTCAACCTCAATCCAAGCGGATCGAAAATGGGAAAGCGCGACGAGGGTGCCTTGATTCACGAATACCGCAACGGAGGGTTTCTTCCGGAGGCGGTAAACAACTACATGGCTCTACTCGGCTGGTCCGCGAAGGACGACACCGAGATATTCACGATGGCGGAACTCACGGAACGCTTTGATCTACCCGGAGTCACCAAATCCAACTCCAAATTCGACTTTGCCAAATGCAAATGGGTCAATGCGGAACATCTCAAGCGACTCAGCCCGGAAGCCTTGCTCGAAGCGGCACGTTCTTTTGTCGATAATGCTGACCTACCCGCTGACGATCCCAGAATGCCAGCAGCATTGGAGTTGGCACGCGAGCGCGCGGAAGTCCTCGCTGAAATTCCCGACGTGATCGAAACGATCTTTGCCGACGAGGCGACCTACGACGATGCTTCCGTTGAAAAGGTGAAAAGTCGCGAGGGAGTCGCTGATGTCGTCAAAGCTCTCCGCGATAGCCTCACCGTAGTTGATGATTGGAATGTCGACAGCATCAAGGCAAGCCTCGCCGCAGCTGCCGAAGGAATCGGAGCGAAAATGGGAGCTCTGATGCTTCCCTGCCGCGTTGGGGTCATGGGCAGCACCAGTGGCGCCGATCTCATTCCTGTTCTCGAACTGATCGGAAAAGAGGGAGTGCTGAAGCGCTTGGATATCTTTGTCGAGAAACTGGCCTGAAATGTGGTAGGGAGAGGCATCCCTGCTAACCATACCCTGTTAGATCAGGCACCCACCCCTGTCAGTTCAACAACCAAACAGGATAAGGCGTTTCGTAGCGCCAACAGCGCGACTCTCGCACTTTCGCTTTCCACACACGCACCGCGCACCGGTTGTGGGTTTCTTTTTTACGGCGCAACTCGCTCTTGCTGGATCGCTTCGTCTCTCTAGAGTGTCGCACATGAGTTCAGATGCTGTTTCGGAAATCCCCGTCGAACACGACGATCCTATTAATATGCAAATCCTGGAGGTCTCCGAAGACCTTGTCAGTGGCTTTCAGCGCCATCCCTTCCAGAATATTGCGGAAAAGTCCGGCGTTGATCTCGAGACCATTCTAACCCGTATCCGGGCGATGCTCGAAGCGGGAGTGATTCGACGCGTTCGCCAGACTCTTCTCGCCACGAAGCTAGCCCACGGTGCTCTCTGTGCATGGAAAGTCGACAATGACAAACTCGACGCAACCTTCGATTTCATGTTCAAGGAAGATCCTTTCAGCGGCCACGTCGTGACGCGCTCGACTGATCGCGAGATTTCCGGAAGCGATTACAAACTCTGGACGACGCTAAAGGTTCCGCAGGGAGAATCCCTCGAAGAGCACGCGGAAGTGCTTCGACGCCTCACAGGAGCCCACGAATTTGTCCTCATGCCTGCGAACGGAATTTTCGCCCTAGGCGTCGGTCATGTCCGCCGGAAATCGATGGAGCTGGGCGCCAAGTCAGATGAGCCCGCTGTGATGAACACGACCACCACTGTTAAACTAGACGAGACCGAGTGGAAAGTGCTTCTCGCGATCAAAGAAGAGCTTTCTCCGGAAGAAATTTGCGAGGATCCGTGGGGTCCCCGGGCCGAAGCGATTGGGATGGACGTGGAGGAATTTTACAAAATTGCGGAACAACTTGATAGCAAGAAGGCTATCGGTCGTTTTTCCACCTTTCTTGAGCACGTAAAAGCTAGTTCAAGCGGCAAGAAAGTGACTCGATTCAACGCTCTCTTCCACTGGAAAGTTCCGGAAGGAATGCAGCCACAGGCTGGTGGCGAAGTGGGACGCCACAACATCATGACACACGCCTACTGGCGTGAAGGTGGACCACGTTTTGGTGGGGTGAACATCATGGGCGTCGTCCACGGAACCGACAAAGGTCGCGTTCTCGAACACAAGGCAGCAATCGACGCTCATCTCGCTGAAAAGGGTATCCCTGTGGAATACACAAATGTTTTCTGGGGCGGTCGAAGTGAAATCAAACCTTCGGAGATTTCGCCAAAAGTATACAAGGAGTTTCACGAGAAGTGGAAAGACTCCGGTCAGGTGCTATAGAAAGGAAGCCCGAACCGTAGCATCCTTTTTCTGAATCCATGAACGTTCGTGACGTCGCCCATCTCGCCCGTATTCGCCTCACCGATGAGGAGGCTACGGAATACCAATCTCAGCTCGACCAGATCCTACAATACGTCGAGCAGCTGAGTCAAATCGACGTCGACGGAATCGAGGCCACGGCACATGCTGAAGACATTTTCGATGTCATTCGCGAGGATGCAGCGATCGCTACGCATCAGCTAAGCCAGGAAGACGTGTTGGCAAACGCTCCCGAGACGGCACACGATCAGATCAAGATGCCGAAAGTCGTTGAGTAGAAGATTCTCTTTCCAATTTCACCTTTTGCCCCTGTAGCACAGTGAACGCCGCTGAACTTACTATCGCCCAGCTCCGCGACGCCTATTCTCAAGGCGATCTCACCCCGGCTGATACTCTTCAATCACTTGCCAAGGCGATTGACGAAAAGGACGGCGACATCGGAGGTTACCTTTCCTATGACCTTGACCGCGCTCTCGCAGACGCAGAATCGGTCGATATGTCAAAGCCCCTGGGTGGTATTCCGATTGCAATCAAGGATCTCATCAATGCAGAAGGCCACCCCTGTGCCGCGGCATCTAAGATTCTCCATGGAAAATACATCTCCCCCTACGACGCGACTGTAGTGAGAAAACTCCGAGAGGCCGGAGCGATTCCTTTCGGCCGCGCGAATATGGATGAGTTTGCAATGGGTTCTTCCAACGAGAACTCCGGAATCAAACCCTGCCGCAACCCCCATGATACGGACAGGATTCCAGGCGGATCGTCCGGCGGTTCGGCTGCCGTAGTCGCCGCTAACACCTCGATCGCAGCTCTCGGAACCGACACAGGAGGATCCATTCGCCAGCCCGCAGGTCTCTGCGGAGTGGTTGGGGTGAAGCCCACTTATGGTCGCGTTTCCCGTTACGGACTCATTGCTTTTGCCTCTTCACTCGACCAGTGCGGACCACTCACGAAAACGGTGGAGGACGCGGCTCTCGTCCTGCAAATGATCGCCGGACCTTGTGAACGAGACTCGACCTGTTTGGATCAATCCGTACCTGAATACACCGCTGCGATTGGACAGGACATCAAGGGACTGAAAGTCGGACTGCCAAAAGAGTATTTCGCAAAGGGTCTCGATCCCGCGGTGAAAGGGAAAATCGAAGACGCGTTGAAAACGCTCGAGAGCCTCGGCGCGGAGACCGTGGAAATTTCTCTACCGAACACGGAGCATGCGGTTGCGACCTATTACATCATTGCCACCGCAGAAGCTTCGGCCAACCTCGCCCGCTTTGACGGAGTTCGTTACGGGCACCGTTCGGCTGAAGCCGACGACCTTCTCGGTGTTTACGAACTGTCCCGGGACGAGGGTTTCGGCGCGGAGGTGAAGCGACGAATTCTCCTGGGAACCTATGTTCTCAGTTCTGGTTACTACGACGCCTACTATCTGCGAGCACAGAAGGTCCGGACCTTGATTCGCAGGGACTTTACCGAGGCATTCAAGCAAGTCGATGTGATTGCTTCTCCTGTCTCCCCCACTCCGGCTTTCAAAATCGGTGAGAAATCCAGCGATCCGCTGGCGATGTATCTTGCCGACATTTACACCATCTCGGCCAACCTCGCCGGAATCTGCGGAATTTCTGTACCCTGTGGCACGGTCAACGAAGGAGGCAGCGATTTACCTGTCGGGCTGCAGCTACTTGGCAAACCACTCGGTGAGTCTGGGTTATTCCGGACGGCACACGCTTTTGAGCAGGCTTGAAGAACTATCGCCACCGGGAAACGAATGTAACCAGATTTGATGGTCGCTCGTCTTTCTCCGTGAATGTCTTACGTTTCAGAAATGGCTCCACCTCTGCTTGCTGCTGACGAGGAGATCACTCAAGCTTCTCCTGGGAAACAATTCTTCGGGTGGTGCAGGAGGGTGGCGAGAATTCTTTTCGGATTTGCGACACTTGTTGTCTGCCTAGCTCTCGTCTCTGCCGTTCCGATTCTCAATTTACTGAGCCTCGGCTTCTTACTCGAAGCCTCTGCCCGAGTCGCTCGGGGTGGTAAGATTCGCTATGGGTTTCTCGGGCTTTCGCAGTTCACCCGTATCGGAACGATCGCTCTCTTTGTCTGGCTCTGGACCTTACCCGTGCGATTGATTCATGATTTCTGGCAGGATGCCGAGCTGATCGAGGCAGGAAGCCAGCAAGCCGATCAGCTTCGGATCTTTCTGGCCTTTTCGATTATGGCTGTCGGTTTTCACCTGATCTGGGCCATCCTTCGTGGTGGTCGATGGTGGCACTTCCTGTGGCCGGCGCCAGTTCGATTCGGAAAGTGGCTCATTTCAGATCAGAAGGTTTCCCGCATCAGCGATAGTGTGAAACAGTTTTTCGGAAGCCTTCCGATCCTCGACCTCTGGATCCTTGGCGCCAAGGGCTTCGCCGGAGCTGCGATCTGGCTGGCAATACCGACTTTACTTTTGATTGCCGCCGGGGGCATCAAAAACCCCGGGCCGTCCTTTCTCGTTTCCCTGCTCGGCGGAATCCTCCTCGGAATCGCAGTAATGTATGTGCCCTTTCTCCAGACGCGCTTCGCTGTGACACGACGGTTCTCGGAGTTTTTCTCAATACGCGAAGCTCGCAATCTCTTTCGCCGCGCTCCTCTCGCTTTCTGGCTAGCCCTCTTTGTGACGCTGCTCTTCGCCCTACCTCTTTATCTATTGAAAATCGAGCTGACTCCGAATGAAGTCGCGTGGCTCCCAAACTTGCTTTTTGTTTTGTTTATTTACCCGGCGCGCCTTGTCGTCGGCTGGGCCGTTTCGCGCTCGTTGCGGCGGGAGGAAAAGCGAATCTGGGTTTCCCGATGGGTTGCTCGCCTCGCCGTAATCCCCGTCGTTGCTGCCTACGTGTTCCTCGTTTGGCTCACCCAATACCTAAGCTGGCACGGTTCTTACAGCCTGATGGAGCAGCATGCGTTTCTGGTGCCTGCGCCACTGTTGGGGTTGTGAGAGGCGTTCTTATTCGCTAGCAAGACGCGGTGCCGAGTGGCCTTGTTCCCGAATCGTGGTGAGAAGCTTTTTGAGCTCGGCGACTTTTTCAGGATACTTACCTGCGAGGTCATTTTTCTGCCTGATATCTTCTGCCAGATTGTAAAGTTCGACATCAGCCTTGTTATCCGCGGGGTAACCGCGCCGTTCCTCCCATTTCGAATCAACCTTGGAGTGGTAGCCACTCTTACCGACGACCAAAAGCCAGTCACCCACACGGATTGCCCAGCTTTCCTCCCGGGTATTGTGGATGTGTGAGGTTCGAATCGCGACGTCCTCACCTTTCAGCACAGGCATCATATCGTGGGAGTCTTCTGCTGCATCCTTCGGCAGCTCGCTCCCTACGGCACCGGCGACGGTCGCCATGATGTCTATTTGAGAAACAAGAGCATTAGAAACGGACCCTCCTTCGGTAACGCCAGGCCATTTCACGATGAACGGTACGTGGTGACCTCCTTCGTAGATGTCGCGCTTCAGGCCCCGCAGTGGGTGCGCCGACCAGTGCCCAAATTTTTCATCGCGGGCGTAGGCATATTTCTCTGGGCCATTATCGGCAGTAAAAATCACGACCGTATTATCGGCCTGCCCCGAATCTTCCAGCGCACGCAAGAGCCGACCACAGGCGTCGTCGGTTTCGTAAACAAAATCACCGTAGGGTCCGGCTTCTGATTTACCGTCGAATTCGTCGTTCGGAATGATGGGAGCATGCGGTGAGGGAAATGCAAAGTAGAGAAAGAAAGGCTTCTCAGAGCCTTTCTGCTTCTTGATGTATTCGACACCTTTAGCCGTGGTCGTCGGAATATTTTCGTAGGGATCCCAATCATCGGTCATCGGTCCGGGTCGGCATTCCCATCCTCCTTCTTTGATCTTCTTCCACCTACTCGTGTCCATGAGCACGGTCGGAGCTTTGACGAGCTTGTCGTCCTCGATCCAGGCGTAGGGCGGGAAATTGATGACGGTGTCTCCAAAGTAGTGATCGAAACCGTGATCGAGCGGGCCATTGGGAACGCTCTTCGACCAATCAAACGCCTCCGGCCCCCAGCTCTTTCTGCGTCCCTCTCCGATCTGCTGGGCATCAGGCTTGCGAATGGCAGCCCAATTCCAGCCGAGATGCCACTTGCCGATAACAGCGGTTCTGTAACCTTTTTCCTGTAGCATTTCGGGCATGGTGAGGCGCTGTGGGGAAAAGACGGAGTCTCCGAACGCATTCACGATGCCATAGAATTTGCGCCAGTGATGCCGCCCTGTCAGAAGCGCATAACGGCTCGGCGTGCAGATCCCGGACGAGGAATGACCATCGAGAAAACGCATTCCCTCACTCGCAAGCTTGTCGAGATTCGGCGTCGGGATTTTTGACTCCGGATGATAACACTGCAAATCTCCAAACCCGAGATCATCGGCATAGAGAATGAGAACATTTGGATGTTTTGACTCGGTCGCTGCCTCTGCGGGAAACAAGGAAAGCAGGGAAACGGAAAGGAGAGCTTGCAGGAATGAGCGCATCACGGAAACAGACTTTTCAAAAGGATTCAAGCAAGGAAGAAACTACGCCAGAATGTCATTCACGATATGGGCCTCTTCCACTCCGGTGAGGCGTTGTTCCAGTCCCTGAAAAGGATACGAAAACCGATTCGACTCAATACCCATGCAATGCATGATGGTCGCGTTCAGGTCATTCAGATGCACTCCGTTCTCGACAACATTGTAGCTGTAATCGTCGGTCTCGCCGTAGGTCACACCGGATTTTACACCCCCTCCGGCCATCCACATGCAGAAGTTCCGTGGATGATGATCCCGCCCATAGTTGTCTTTTGTGAGGGCGCCCTGTGAATACACGGTCCTTCCAAATTCTCCACCAAATACCACCAGGGTATCTTCCAACATGCCGCGAAGCTTCAGGTCCTTGATGAGCGCGGCAGTTGCCTGATCGACATCCTGACACTGGCCTTTGATCAGCTTAGGCAGACGGTTGTGCTGATCCCAGCCACGATGGAGAATCTGAATTACCCTCGTGCCGCGTTCCGCGAGACGGCGCGCCATGATCGCACTGTGAGCGTAGGTACCTGGCTTCTCGACCTCCGGGCCATACATGTCCAGAGTGGCCTTGCTCTCTCCCTGCAAATCAGTGAGCTCAGGCACGCTGGTCTGCATGCGAAAGGCCATCTCGTATTGCGCGATCCGTGTCTTTGTTTCGGGATCTTCGTAGCGGGCAAAATTGCGTTCATTGAGCCGGGCAAGCGCGTCGAGCATCGTCCGTCGATCCCCGCTATTTACACCAGGAGGATTCTTCACATAGAGAACGGGATCGCCCTGTCCACGGAGAGCGACCCCATCATATCTGGTCGGAAGAAATCCGCTACTCCACATCCGTGTGAACAACGCCTGTGCCTGACTCTCTTTCGGAAAAGAAGGAGTAAAAACAACGAATGCAGGCAGGTCGTTGCTTTCGCTACCGAGCCCATAACTGAGCCAGGAACCGAGACTGGGCTTACCGGGAACCTCGCTGCCGGTCATCACAAAGGTGCAGGCCGGATCATGATTGATCGCATCGGTGTGCACCGTTTTGATCATCGCGATATCATCGGCAATGCCGTGCATGTGCGGAACGAGCTCACTCATCCAAATCCCGCTTTTTCCGCACTGCGAAAACTCAAACATACTTGGCGCAACCGGGAGCCGGGACTGCCCACTCGTCATTGTCGTGATGCGTTGCCCGTTGCGAATCGATTCCGGCAGTTCCTTGTCGAACTGGTCCTTCAGCCCTGGCTTGTAATCGAACAAATCGAGCTGCGAAGGTGCACCGTTCATGTGCAGGTAGATCAGTCGCTTGGCCTTCGGAGCAAAATGGGGAAATCCCGGTAGCGGAGGATGCACGAGATCATCTGACGCGACCGGCTTTGGTGCCGATGCGACGAGTTTCTCCCCCATCAACGAGGCAAGGGCGATACCACCAACCTTCAGGCCGGCACCTTCGAAAAAGCGGCGACGGGTCAGGGATTCGTGAAATTGAATAGCCGGGTTCATTCTACTGTCGTCACTTAGTTTTTGCTCACCACTTCATCTAGGTTTAGCAGCAGATTCGCCACGAGGGTGTAGGAGGCGAGTTCGATAGGATCAACCTTCTCTTCGACGGAACTTTCCCCAAAGCTGATCAATTCTTTCGCAGCCGCTTCATCAGATGAATAGCGATTGCGATGTTGTGTCAGGACATTTTGCACGGCCTCGGCCTCTTCTGCCTCGGGCCAGCGCGCTGTCGCAACCCGCCAGGCCCAGCGAATGCGATCCTTATCGTTGGCACCGCCTTCTTTTAGGATTCTGTTCGCAAGATTTCGCGCGGCCTCGACGTGCTGAACGTCATTCATGAGCTGGAGAGCCTGCAGAGGCGTGTTGCTCCGCCCACGACGGGAGCAACTTTGCTCGCGATTCGGCGCATCGAAGGAAGCCATGAATGGCGGAGGCGCTGTTCTTTTGAGAAAGGTATATAGACTCCGCCGGTAAAGTGCATCACCGGTATCCTGCTTGTAGTAGCGGGTGTTGCTGCTACCAAAACCAACCGGCTCCCAGATGTTGGGCGGTTGGTATGGTTTGACGCCTTTCCCGCCAATTGTCGTCACCAACAAGCCGCTGAGAGAAAGCACCTGATCGCGCAAAACCTCTGCATCGAGACGAAGCCGCGGACCTCGCGCGAGCAGACGATTGTCCGGGTCGCGTTCCAGCAACTCCGGATTGCTTTTCGAATGCTGCCGATAAGCCTGGCTCGTCACAATTCGGGTGACCAGCTTGCGCATATCCCATCCATCCTCGACAAACTGAACGGCAAGCCAATCAAGCAATCGAGGATGGCTTGGCGGCTCCCCTTGTGACCCGAAGTCCTCGCTCGTCTTCACAAGCCCGGTCCCAAAAAACTGTTGCCAGAAACGATTCACGGTTACGCGAGCAGTCAAAGGGTGATCCCCACCAACGAGCCAGTTTGCGAGATCGAGACGATTGTAATCGCGCCCCTCGGGCTTTTCCCCCAATCCTGGGAGGAACTCGGGCACATCGCGACTGACCTTTTCGCCAGGGTTATCATACTGTCCCCGCTCCATAACAAAGCTCTCACGCGCTTCCGCCAAATCCGCCATCACGAAGGTAATCGGCGCGTCTTTTTCGATCTTCTCCTTTTCCTGCTCCCAGGGAACTTTCTCTGCCTTCAACGGACCGAGCGCATCCTGAGCACCGGCGTAGAAATTGGTTAGCCAGAAATCCTTGATTCGTTTCTGCTCGGCTTCCGACCATTGATCCGCGCGCTTGCCTCTCACGAGCTGGCGAAGTCCCTCCGGCAGCGCATTGTTGCGCTTGCCCTGGTTCTGCTCTGTCCAAACTTTCCACGACCACATCGGATCTGTTACTGGGTTGGTTTCGGAACTGATCCCGAGCCGATCCCATCCGACCGTCCCGCCGAATTGGGTGAAAGCATAGCCAGTGATTTTCGTTCCTTTCTTCAGCCCCAGTTTCGCTGCAGGAACTTCCAGCTTCACCCACCTACCCGTCTCCGGAAGAGCCCCGATGTGAACCTTCTCAACTGTTCCCAGCTTGCCGAAGCCAATCTTCTCCTCAGCCCCCCACACCGCGCGATGCTTCCAGCCACCCGCGTGGAACTGGATCATAATCGCCTCCGGTGGAGCCTTCGGATCGAGAAAGGCATGCACAAAGATAGTGCCTTTGTCAGGAACAACAAACTCAGCTCCTCCGGAATAGAAATCCTGGGCGAGCGCATTCGGAGCACTCCGGGAAATCGCAATATTGCCAGAGAACACCTCACCTTCTCCGCGCTTCACGAGTTTCAGCGGCGCTCCTGCGACTTGCGGATTCGTTCCCTTGGGGAATCCATCTTCGAACCAGACCGCTTCCGTTTTCTGAACTGGCGGAGCCGGCTTCTGCTCCGCAGGATCGATATAAGTCATTTTCGCCACCGCATCGGCAATTTTTGCGTCTGCTGCCGCGATTTTCTGATCCAACTCAATAATACGCTTCTCGTCTTCCGGC
>Ga0181574_10002727_pt1 | contig 15933 bp, 12 predicted proteins | sample 101ome_24_FD_145600 | JGI IMG/M metagenome (GOLD analysis project Ga0181574, IMG submission 145600) | Coastal salt marsh microbial communities from the Groves Creek Marsh, Skidaway Island, Georgia - 101410AT metaG (spades assembly) | ecosystem: Environmental > Aquatic > Marine > Intertidal zone... | reverse complement strand
CATCGCCAACTGCAGTCCTGGCAGCAAGCGACCGGTGCCGCGATGCCACGCGGTCCCAACCCGGAGTATGATCCCAAGGCCGTGCCCACGAAGGGCTCGAAGGGTGAGAAAAATAAAGGCCGCAAGGGCGGGAAAAAGCGTGTGTAAATTTTCAACCAAGGTACGGAAAATTGCTCTCATGAAAACCTGGATGACCTTCTTTTGTCTGTTAACGATCGCCCAGGCGGCTCCACCGAATTTCATCTTCATGCTGTCGGACGATCAGGACTGGACCGGATTGTCGGTACAAATGCATCCCGAGGTTCCGAACTCGAGAAGCGATGTCATCGATACCCCGCACATTGCCCGCCTGGCCCGGGAAGGCATGCGCTTCAGCGCGGCCTACGCCCCCGCCCCGGTGTGCTCTCCGACCCGGATCAGCCTCCAAACGGGCAAGAGTCCGGCGCAGTTACACTGGACCAAGGCCGGTCCCAGCATCACCGCATCCGCCAACTACAAGATGATCGCCCCCCGACTAAAGCGTGCGCTGGATGAAAAAGAAACCACGATTGCCGAGCTGTTGAAACCGCTCGGATACGTCACCGCGCACTATGGCAAGTGGCACCTCGCTGGCGGCGGTCCGGAGCGGCATGGCTATGTCGAGAGCGACGGCGACACCAGCAACGGGGACGCGGCGCCACACAAAGACCCGAACCCGGTGGACATCGTCGGCATGGGCAAGCGGGCCGCGGCCTTCATGCAGAAACAGCAACAAGCCGGAAAACCGTTTTTTATCCAGTTGTCCTATCACGCCCTGCACTATCCGGAAAACGCATCGAAGGACCTTCTGGAAAAATACCGGGCGAAGCTCCCCCGCGGCAATGAAAAGGAATACCAGCGCGCGGCCATAAGCGAAGACCTGGATCGCGGGGTGGGGATGATCCTGGCCGCGGTGGATAAACTCGGGCTGAGGGACAACACCTACCTGATTTACATGTCGGACAACGGTGGCGGTGGCCGGCGCAGCCGACCGGTACGCGGCGGAAAGGGATCGGTATGGGAGGGTGGCATACGCGTCCCCCTGATCATTCGTGGTCCCGGTATCGCGGCCAACAGTTGGTCACACCAGCGGGTGGTGGGTTATGATCTGCTTCCCACCTTGTACCGCCTGGCCGGTGGACGGTCCTCCCTGCCGGATGGCATTGAAGGCGGCGACTTTCAACATTTGCTTCGCGGACAAAATCAACCCGTTCGCCGCCCCCGTCCGGAAATGGTATTTCACTTTCCGCATTACCAGGGCGCAGACGGACCGCATACCGCCATCATCCTGGACGATTACAAGCTGTTGCACTTTTACGAGACCGGCGAAGACAAGCTGTTCCAGCTGAGCAAAGACCTCGGCGAGGCGGAGGACCTCTCCACGCAATTGCCGGAAAAAACAACCGCACTGCGAAACCTCCTCGATGCCCATTTAAAAGCGATCAAAGCCCAACTCCCGGTCGTGAACACGTCGTATGACCCGAACCGCCCCTCTGCGGAGCGAAAGAAAGGGAGCAAGGGAAAAAAACAGAAGCCATCCCGGAAAAAACGCAAAGGCGTGTAAAAGATTGGTATCCATAGCTGGCAGCAACACAAAGTCGGGACAAACGTTGCCACCTGAGTTGCCTGGTTAAAGCCTGCTCAGGACTATGAATTGCGGCAGGCAGGGCATCCATCGCGTTATAGCGAAGATATAGGTATGCCCGCAGCGAACTCAAAAGCACCTAGCCCACGCCCATCAACTCCCGTACAAGATCCGGCCCTGCTTGGTCAGCAAGCAGCGGAGCTGATTTTAGTCATGCTTCAGACGACCATTCGCCTTTCTGCGGAAAAGGTATCATCGATGGGCTTAGAAGACAGTGATGTAGCGCCTCGCCCCTAACAGGCATCTTCTACCGGTAGAGTTGTTCAGACCAGTCTCAACAGCCCGCGACGAAAACGCCCAGCGTTCACCCCCATGGCCCCCGACTCGGGACGGAGATGTGATCCACTATGGGGTCCGCAGAAAAAAGTGATCATTTTTTACACTTCAAGGTAGGTCTTCAGGCCTCCGCCTCCGGTAGTAAGACAATGTACAACAAACGGAGGTAACGTGAAGACAGATACGAGATATTCACAGAACAGGAAGAAGCTGGTCAACGCGCGGATGACGGACGGGGAATACTACCGCCTGCGTCGTTACGCTCATGCACATGGGCTGAGCCTTTCGCATGTCATGCGGGATAGGCTGTCAGACATCATCCGGATGCCGGCTTCGAGCACCAGGTCCCCAGCAACCGGGAGAGGAGGCAAGAAATAAAAAAAGCCCCCCAGGACGGAGGGCATAGGAATTATCATGTCCACCCACTTATTCGGCGCATCCCACACCGGTACCTCTACAAAACCACTACTTTTTCATTTTCAGGTAGCCATGGTGGCGACCTGTTTTAACACAACCAACAGGAGAAAATTATCATGTCCAAGTTCAACTTTGACACGTTTAATACCAATCGCGATGAAATCCGAAAGGAAGTCACCGCATTCGACCTCATCCCATCCGGCAAGTATACCTGCCGCGTACGAGATGCGGAAATCCGAGAAAACAACAAGGGCACCGGGGAAATCCTCAGCGTCCAGTTCGAAGTATCGGAAGGCGAATATGAACGTCACGTTCTGTTCGATCATCTCAACATCCTGCACGAAAATCCCCAAGCCGAGATCATTGGCCTAAAACGCCTGGATCGCCTTTGTCAGGCTGCGGGTATCCCGGAGTTCACTTCCGCGGATGAACTGCTGGATCAAGAGGTAACTTTGCGCGTACGCCTCCAGCAGAGTGATGAAGAGCGCAATATAATCACGCGTTACATCGTAGCCGATGACGCGGGCGAGGAACCGAAGCGGGAGGTGGCAAAACCTACACCCCCTCCACCGCCCGCTCCTTCGTCCGTGCCCGCCCCACCAGTACCGGCACCAAGACTTGGCAAGCCACCCGCCATTACGCCGTTTCGCGCCCTGTTCTAATCAGCGGCATCAAACACAACCCAAATAGCGGCAACAGGCCGACACGTAGTACTTCACCGATAGCACCGGCCTCCCCCGCGGGAGGTAACCATGAGGAAATTTGACTTACCAGACGAGCTATACGAACTCACAGAGTTCAACCAATGGGTCGTTTACCATTACAATGACGACGGCAGTCTCGATAAGACGCCCAGGCGACCCAGCGGATCGAATGCCAGTTCGACCAATCCCAGGACCTGGTCAACATACGATGCATGCGCATCCGCGCATGAAAACAGCGAGAGGATAGCCGGACTCGGCTTTGTCCTTACGGAAAACGATCCGTACGCCGTTATCGACCTGGACCATTGCGTCGAAGAGGAAATGGCGAATGATATGGCCGACAAGATCGTTCAAGCGATCGGCTCATATTCAGAATTCAGCCCCTCAGGTACCGGATTACACATCTGGATCAAAGGCGTGCTGGGTAGAGGCCGTAAGCGCGGCGATGTTGAGTGCTATGACCGCGGACGGTATATCACCATCACCGGGGATCGCTACAAGGGTGGTCCAATTGAAGACCGCCAGGATGAGCTTGGCGTTTTTATTGCCCAATGGCTTCCCGCAGATGACGCTGGAGGCCAAGCCCCACAAAAGCAAACCACATCAACCAACATTGCGAACTTCCTCGCAGCACGCAACCAGCATGGTCACAACGTACAGTTGCTGACCCTTTCAGACCAAGAGATTCTGGACAGGTGCAGAAGCTCAGAAGATGGCGAGCAGTTCAAGACCCTGTTTGATCGTGGGCGACTGGAAGAATCGGATTGTCCAAGCGGCAGCGAAGCTGATGCCTACTTGCTGGGCAAGTTCTGTTTTTGGACCGCTGGGAACTACAACCGGTCGTGGGACCTAGTCAGACAATCCGGACTACGTCATGACCCAAGAAGGCTCAAGAAATGGGCGCGTGGTGACTACCGAGAACGAACCTGGCGCCTAGTGGATGACGGCGAGTATCATAGCGAGATCGCACCGGCCGCCCCAATACCTGATGATCCCTCTCATCCCGCCGAATCAATCGTACAACCGGATAAGCAAGTTGTTGTATCCGCGAGCGAAGCAGGTACCACTCCGGCCCAGTCGCATGACCTTGTGTATGTCGATGATGCCGGCCAACCGCTGTACCGACAAACAGAGACCGAAGCAGGCAGCCGTATGTACGTAGATATGAGCAACGAGTTGGTGGCTGAGGAAGATCTGGTTCTCTACCGGTTGGATGATGTCACACGGGGCATACAGCATGGCGCACGCATCGCAATCTTCCCGGATGAAAGGCAGGCAGAGGCATTTGTCGGCCACGCGTTCGGCTTCGTTCCGACCACCGTACCGAACCTGTGGACGGAGAACATCGCGGCCAGCCTGGGAGATGCCGTGTCCGTGCTGCTCTTCCTGCAGGAAGATCTTGCGGGATTGGTCGCAGAAAGTCTGACGAAATTGGGTGTAGCATGCTTCTGGCCGGGAACCGACTGGGGCGAACGCCCCGCGAAGATGCTCCAAGCGCTCCTGGATGAACACCAGCATGAGGATGTGGTTGCGAAGATCGATGCCATAGCTTCCAGCGCGGTACGGCTTGATTATTCAAGCCCTCTCCCGCCGTTAAACGAGGAGATGGCGCTACCGGACTTTCCGCTGGAGGTCTTTCCCGACTCGATACGCCTTTTCGCCGTAGAATTAGCGGATGAACTCAAATGGGATACCGGCCCCATCGGAGCTGCGATGCTGGGCGTCGCCTCCTGTGCGGTATGCGATAAGTACGTTGTTCGGATTTCCGATACATGGGACCACCCGCTGACATTATGGACCTGGATCCTTGCGCAATCCGGCTCGAAGAAAACCGCCTTGGTCAACCATCTATCAGAACCTTTGGACACGGTGATCCGCGCGGAGCGAAAGGAGTACGAGATCCAGCGAGAGGCCTGGCAGATTGACCTTGAGGCGGCCGAAGCCGCCCTCGATACCTCCAAAAAGAAGTCCGGCAAGTCCGATGACAGGCGAAATGAGATTCGGGATAAACTGGAAGAACTGCAAGCGATCAGAGACCGCGAGCCGGTCGATCCCGATTACCGCGGAGAAGATGTTACGCCGGAATCCGCGATGACCGACTTGGTCCGACGTCAGGATGAGCATGGAATCTCGAAACTCTGCTTCGTCAGCTCCGAGGCCGATGCCATCGTGAATGCTTTTACGGGCCATTATTTCAATGGCCGTACGAACAACACGGTATTTTTGAAAGGTCGCGACCTGGACCGTTACAGCCGAACCCGACAGGCAGGGACCCAATCTGTCGAGCATGTATGCACATCGATGCTCCTGACGATGATATTTCAAAACTGGCTGGATCATCCTGGGATAGCATGAGGATGGCCGCCGACCACGGACGAGCCATACTCGTTCATGCTGGTGGTGGCTCTGACGCTTCAATCGTTTCCCTTGGCCCCCCTGCTAATGATGCTGCTAAACAGTTACCTGAATCCGAAGCCCATGCCGTGCGAGTCAGAGCTGACTTTATATCCAGTCTGCTTGGGGTCGATGGAAGAAAGAACTGGGAAAACATCAACCTCGATACCTACAGCACCATTGCCCAGCTGATCGGAAACACCGATCAACAAACCGAAGCTAAGGTCTGCGAAGCTAATTGGGAACCAGGTCGTGGTAGCGGCACAATCACTTCAGTTCAATATCGAATCTATCCGAGCCGAGAACATTGGGAGCCATGTAGATGGCACATCTACATCGCCCGCAAGAGTTCAAGGTTTTTATATGCGGGCGGATCTTGACGGATTCACTGCTGAGGTCGCCCTCGCCTTTGAGCACGGCGAAAAAGCGATTATAAAAGTCGTTGAGCGGTTCACAGGATTGATGAAATTTTCAACTTTATTTGCTGAAGCCCTCCGCTATCCAGTCATCCCAATGCCGTGGGCCGGTGACTGCGCAAATCTTATCATTCTGCCCGATCTCGCCGTAGGAGAGAGCTACACCCAAGCCAGGGGGCACGTTCCTCCCGAGGTTGCAGGCGAGTGGCATGACCAGACGGAAGGACAGGATCAATTCCAGCGAAAATGGAGAGATTTACTAGGCCATTCCGACTGGGTTGTGACCATGGCTGGCGGTGATCAAGAACGTGAAGGTTCAAACGGTTTCCTGCTTGTCGCCAGCATCCAAACAGGGACTAGAGCATTCAAAATTGCCGCAGGGTGGAGTGCCAAGCGTTCCCTCGATGCGCACGGTGCCGCAGGGTTGCGCAAGAACGATACCGTGGTTCCAAAAGTTGACTACGCCGCTTTGGATGGTGCGTACAAGCCGTTGTTCAAAAAGTTGGATTCGCGATTTTTCAGGGCAACAAAGTTGAGCGGTCGCGAACTCCGCAGGAAGGCAATAGATCAGGCAGCTGTCGCCGCTCCGATGATCATAACAAGCAAGGATATAGAAGGTGGGTCCATGAAGGTGCCAAAACCAAGACCACACTATGTGGGAGAGTAGTATGGGTCCCGACTGGCCGACAGCGCAGTTTATGTTTCACCTCCACGACAAACTTCAAGGGAGGCGTGAACTGGGCCAAACTGGTTTCGCTAATGATTTTTTCACATCAGGCATGCTCGAAATCAGTCGTGGTGTAGCTCATTGCCGTATTGAGATTTCTCGGAACTGGGTGTCCCAACCTCCCAGTGTATTTTGTACTGAACCTTGGATGAGGCAAGGGGCTGATTGGCATGCAGGATCTGACGGCCTGCTCTGCTACGTCTTAAAGTACCAATGGCGTGACGTTCTGAAAGAAACTCTTCATAAGAGCAACGTTCCTGTAACCATTGACGTCTCGTGCTCCTGGCTGTTGCGTAACGTCCAGTGGCTTCTGAACAAGCACCTTTTAGCTCATCAGTTAAAGATCGATGCGTGGCCGCCGTCCTGGGATTACTGGCCACATGGAGACAATGAAGCGTACGAACAGTACCTTGCTTCAGCTTGAATCAAGAAGGATGTCAACATGGATATACAAACTAAGAAATACGGACAAGCGTTGATGATGAAAAGCCGATTTGAAGGGCAGGAAGGGCGGTCCAGACTTGTTCATGCTTTAACCATGCAATCAATTGTAGACGGCGCAGAATCACTCGCGGAACAGATAGCTGATGAGGTTGAAATTATCGGTTATGAGGATGGAAACGTAATAATCGCTGAGGGTGGAGCAGACAATGAAATATTTTTCATACTCACCGGTCGAACCTCCATCCGCGTAAAGGGGCGCGAAGTGGCGCCACGATATGCTAAGCAGCATGTTGGAGAGATGGCGGTCGTTGATCCGACCGAGCCAAGATCAGCATCAGTTGTAGCAATTGGTGACGTAGTCGTTGCCAAGCTTTCAGAGGAGTCCTTTTCGAAGATAGCAGATGCAAATCCCGTGCTTTGGAGAAACATCGCTTGTGAAATGGGCAACAGGCTGCGCCAACGAAATAGATTCGTAGTACCACAGAACCCTCTCCCTGAGATTTTTATTGGATCATCATCAGAGTCTCTTGATGTGGCACGAGCAATTCGCGACGAATTGGACGAGAACACCGTAAGGAAAACGCTCTGGACTAAAGGAGTATTTTGGGCGTCAAACTTCCCAATCGATGACCTTTGTGCTCAGGTCACAAAAGCAGACTTTGCTATTCTTGTTCTGGGACCCGATGATGTGGTTGTTTCCCGGGATGAAGAATTCGCAGCTCCACGTGATAATGTTGTTTTCGAGCTAGGCCTATTCATGGGTGCGCTAGGCCGTAAACGATCTTTCTTAATTTCCCCAAGCGATATAAAAGTGAAAATCCCAACCGACCTCCTTGGCCTGACGACGTTACGGCTCGACTGGAACAGTAAGCTAGGACTCCCAGCACAAATTACCTCCGTAACTAACGAGATCCATAACTTGATTCTCAAGTCTGGCTGTCGGTAACAGTGGATCGGACCTCGATGCAAACTCGGGACAAAAGTTGCCACCTGAGTTGCCACCTGGACGAGCGGCCCAACATGCGGCCACGTGAAAAACTTGCGTAAACAACGCCGGGTGCGGGGGTAAGAATGGTGGGCGATACAGGATTCGAACCTGTGACTTCTACCGTGTGAAGCGAGCCAGGAAATTTTCGAGAACGTTCGGAAAGCAGTTAATTTATTGCGGATCAGTCGCTTACGCGGCTTGGTCAAATTCCCCAAAATCGCGCATCGGCATCAAAACGGGGCAAAAAACTACTGTCAATCTACCGAAGGTTTCGGCGCGATAGAAGTCACCCCCTGAGCGCCAAACGTTCACCGGGGTCTCACCGCTTCGGAAGTGTGCGTGGGAAAACGAGTTCCGCCCAGACCGGTTTGTGATCGGACAACGGCGTCTTGAGCTCGATGATCCCTCCCGCTTTGGCCTCGGCGCCGGATGACGCGTTGTAGAAGATGTGATCGATGACGCCCTCGTTCTTCTTGGGGTCCAGGGCGTTCCACGTGAATTGTTTCGTGAGATCGATCTTCAGATCTGTCCAGGTCGGTCGCATGCCCGCGACTTCGATATACTTCAGCGCCTGATCTCCGATCCTATTGTTGAAGTCGCCAAGAACCACCACCCTGCCAGCGGGTTCCTTCGCCAGGACCTCGGTGGCGAGATAATGGGCATGTCCGTCACTCTTTCTGGAACCACAAATGTGGAGCGAAAAGACGGTGATGCTCATGCCTTCTGTTCGAATCACCCCTTTGACCGCAGAGGCAGGATTCCAGCCGCGCCCTTTCAACAAAACCTCTTCCGTTTTCTCGATCGGCGTACGACTCAGGATCGTCTTGAACTTGTTCTTGTGGTTCGCCGAAGAAATTTTACCGACATAGCTGAAGTCCATCCCGAGCACCTTGCCAACCCGCGCCGTCCAATCTCCGTCGGGGGCTTCGTTGAAGCCAATCACGTCCAAATCGAAGGGCTTGAACATCTCCCCGATCTGCTCCGGAGTGGCGCTGCGGCTGAACTCCACATTGTAGGCTGCCACGCGCAACGTGACCGGCTCGTCGCCTGCAAGGGCAGTGACGGAGGGTACACCGAATATCAGAAGGACTAGCAGAAACGTGCGACCACGAATCATCTGCAAAGCTCCTACAGGATTTCCGTAAGCTCCCGGTCGCTGTCGCCAAAAGCCGGCGTCGGAACGCCAAGCCGGGTCAGGAGGGTGGTGTAGAGATTGCACATCGGCTGCTCTTCCAGTTGTAGATAGCGGCCATGTTTCAGCCCGAGATTCTTTCCGCCAGCCAGCAGGAGCGAGTTGTTCTTCAGATTGTGCGTTCCGGAGGGGCTTCCGTTCAGCACGATCGAACTGTCGAGAAGCGATCCCGCCTGGTCTTCTTTCTCCTTCAACTTCCCCAAGAAGTACGCAATGCGAGAAGACATCCAGCGGTCGTACTGCCCCCAGTAGATGAAGCTGTCCATGTTCTCAATCAGGACGGAGGAAAGATCAGCGGGTGCTGTGATGTTAACACGCGCTACCGGTGATTGCTTGCGTTTGAGGCAACACGGTAAAACATTGGGACAACGACGGCCGTCGTCGCACTCGTGACCACAATCTCGGAAAGAGTTGACCAGTCGCTGAACCATGGCCCATCGGGGGAGGATGCCCATTGGACGGTGCATGTAGCTCCGATTTCAGGACCAGCGAAGGTCAGATTACCGTTGTGATGAAACGAGGTGATCTCGAAAGGAGTAGGGAGAAAGTTCGTCGTAATGATCTCCGGAGAACCATACGCTGTACCGTCGTTCCCTGCAGGGGAACCGGTGCGGGCCGCCTCGGGTTGTGGAGTGTTTGCCTCACGCTGTTGCCGTGCACTGTGCGCTCCTTTGCCTGGGGGTGTGGCCCGCGGCTTTCCGCAATATGGACAGAAACGGTAGTCTGTGGGACAGACCTTGACGCACTGTTTGCACATTGGCGCCGATAGGCTCGCGTCGGTCGAGCCAGCAAGCCATCGGAAAGCACGGGTCCAGAAGATAAAATGGTCCGGAGCCCTGGCACGAACATGAGAACCCCACCAGAAGCCGGTGTCGGGAATCACAAGCAATCGTCCTTGGTCAGCAGGGCTACCGTCCCATGCCGCAGCCCAAGATTTGGATTCGCCGCGCTGGCCCAAAACGGGCGCGGCAACCCCCGTGCAAACGGTGTGCGCTCCTCTGCTGTTCTCAACGTACAGTGTGCCCAGGCCGTCCGCGACAGGATGCGATGCAGGAGTTAGGGAAATCTTGCCTGTTCCTCCGCCCTGCGTGATCCGAATTCCGAAGTCACCCGTCAGTTGGCGGGTCGCAATATCGGCATAGTACTCGTTTCCCGTAGAGTAGAAGTAGTCGGCGAGCACAAGCACTCCGCCGCCATTGCGGAGAAACTCACGGGCGGCGGCAAACTCCGCCTGATGCCTCGTACGGACGATCAGGATGTCGAACTCCCTTCGCAATGAACTTCGGTGTTTGCTGAGGGTGCCAAACTGGATGGTAGCTTCGGCTCGCTCGATAGAGTCAAAGAACTCCCTGAAAACTGGCAGATCTGGTCCTTCTGTGATCTTCCAGTCCTCGCCGAATCTGGGGTCTCCGTGATTCGTGATCCAGAGGATCCTTGTCGCTGCGTGCACGTCGGCGGCCACCAGTGCGAGCAATAGAGGCAGGAACATCACGACCCACAGTCGGGGCGACTGGCATCGATTCGTACGGTACTTCATGAGTTCTCTCCTTTATCGTCCATTATTTAACAAGCTTTTGCGGCTCAATGCGCTATCTGACCATTAATTTTCAACTTTTTCAGGCACATCCTCCTTGGAGAATATACCGCCGCTGAACATTCCGGATCCGGTTCGGAGGAGGTTACGTAAACATCGCCGCGTACAGCGGCAGTTTATCGAGAAATAGATCCGACCCTCGATGCAAAGTCGGGACAAAAGTTGCCACCTGAGTTGCCACCTTTTGAAATCGCTGGCAGATTGCCAGAGGAGACAGGATTCGCAAATCGTTTATGCAGAAGGAGTAAGAATGGTGGGCGATACAGGATTCGAACCTGTGACTTCTACCGTGTGAAGGCGGTTGAGGCGGTAATAGAAAGTGCCCGAGTTTACACAAGTTTCTGCAAATTCAATGGTTTGTGTCCGATCTCCAATTCCGCCAATAACGCCAATTCCGCCAAACCCGATGCAAGAGTTGCCACTGAATTGCCACCTTGAAGGTTTAGGTACTTTCCGACTACAAGCTCATGATGTTCGTACCACGGTTGGACAGGAGAGGAATACCCGGTATCGGTACGAACGGGTTTAGATTTCTATTCCGGACGCAATTTCGCGAAGTTTCACGGATTACATCCTTCAAGTTCTGCTCTAAAACGTCGGCAACTCGATTCGCGATAGCCGCGCATCACCCCAGTTATTCTTTCCAACGTAGACCCCGTTGTTCTCGCTGAGCGTAATGCGAATGACGTCGTGCGGATTCGTGACGGTCAGGACGCCATCTTTCACCATCCATACGCCATCCCAGGCTTTTCCCTTACGTGCCAGATGACTGCTGCCGTCGCCCTTCAGGTTGAGAACATAGGCGCTCTTGTTGTTGATGAAGCGGATATGCCATTCCCCCAGCATCGCTTTGGCTTCTTCGCTGGTTGGAGCCGTGGGTTGTGCGACGGGCTTTGCTTTGTTTTTGGCGACCTTGGGTGTCGAGACTGGAGCCGGAGGGGTTGGACCATGAGGCACGATCCAGATGTTGCGGTACTGTACCGTTTCACGGCGCCTCTGAAGTTTGATCGGACCCGGCGTTCCTTCCGGTGACTGGCGCACACCGTGCTTTGACTTTCCCGGGATCTCGAACTTGTCGTGAATCACCACCCCATTGTGACGCACCGTGATCACCGCGTCCTCCACCTTCTTCTCGTCCTTCACCACCGAGTTGGTGAATTCAACGTCAAAGGTCTGCCAGACCAGCGGGGGCAGACACATGTTCACGTCCGAGCCCTTGTGACTGTAGATACCGCCGCATTCATTGTGGGCGCCGTCCATGCCGAAGGAGTCCAGCACCTGGATTTCGTAATCGTGTACCTGGTAGAACCCGCTGTTGCCGCGGTCCTGGCTGCGCCACTCGGGCTGATACGGGAGCATGAGCTCCAAGTGCATGGTGTAGTTGTTAAAACTGCGCTTCGACACGAGGTCGCGCGGCTGCGGCATCAGGGTGCCGAATGGCTTGTGGATGCTGCCGCCGGTCCACTCGCCCAGGTCACTGCCATCGAACAGAACCAGGGCCCCGGAAGGTGGTTGCTTTCCAAGTGTTGGGCTCTTGCGGATGGTCTTGCTCAAGCTGAAGGCTGTTCCTTCAACATCCCCGTTCATAACCTCGCCCGTAATCCGCGCCGTACAAGGTCTATGACCTTCCGGCGGAAAGGTGGTTAGCAGCGACACCCGTGTCGAGGAGGGTTTCTTTTCCCGGCCACGCGTCGCCGCCACGTGCGCGCGCTTCCCGGAGGCCGCGGTAAAAACCACGTTGTCCCCGTCCAGTTTACCGTCCATGATGCTGCGATTCTTGCCGTCCCATCCGGCCCCGGGGAGCCCTCCGAGGTAGAGCACCGCCTGGAATTCACCCGCCCCGAGCGACACCACCTGGCAACCGAGCTTGCCGCCGTCATCGAGCGACCCGGTGTACTCCCCCTGGTATTTGAAATCAACCGGGATGGTCGGGTCGGCCGGGTCGATCCAGTGGCCGTTTTCATCCGCTCCGGCCTCCATGGCCCCGGCGATCAGAATTAGTCCGATGATCGCCGCGATCCGGCGGGCATGGAACGGCGGGCCGATGCCGCCGATCAAGAATCTGGAAGGTCTTTTACCCATTGGTGTAGTTCACGTCATCAACCGGGTACGCCGGGACCTGAAACGTCCCAAAATCACCGGAATCATACCATTACTTAGCGGAGAAAAGCCGAATCCCGCGACTTTATTACCTCCTCCAATTCCCCCAAGAACGTCAAATCCGATGCAGTTGCCGTTAAATTGCCAACCCGAACAGCCAAGATCGATGGATTTTCCACGCGGGATTTGCGGGAGATTGGCTAAGATAAGGTAAGCGAATCGTTTACCTATGGCAGAATCCGCAGAATTTGTAACGCAGATCACCAAGGTGCAGCGGCAGCTGCACGCGTTTATCCTTTCCATGGTCTGGAACCCGGCCGAGGCAGAGGATGTGTTGCAGGAAACCAACCTGGTGCTCTGGGAGAAGGCGGCGGAGTACGATCCCAGCCGGCCCTTCCTGCCTTGGGCAATGCGCTTCGCGCAATTCCAGGCCATGGCCTGGCTTAAACGGCACCAGCGGCAACAGCAACGGCTGGTATTCGACGACGAGCTGGTCCAGCTGCTTGCCGACGAGGCGGTACGGGATGAGTCGGCTTTCGAGGCGCGGCGGAAGGCCCTGGCCTCGTGCTTGCAAAAACTCCGGCCGGACCAACGGGATTTCATCGCCCGGCGTTATGAACCGGATGCCTCGGTCAACGCAATGGCCGAAGCCGCCGGTCTTACGCCCAAGGCGCTTTCGGACCGGCTGCGCCGTATTCGCCGCGAACTCCTGGAGTGTATTCAACGGACCTTGGCCCGAGAGGCTTCGGCATGAATCACGAATCGATCTTCAATCGCTGCGCGGACGGCCTCGCCTCCGAGACGGAGCAGCAGGCGCTCGCCGAGCTGCTGCGATCGGATCCCGAGGCGCGAAAGGCCTACCGGGAATTCATGGCACTGCATGCTGCGCTGCATTGGGATTACGTAGCGGCCGCCGCACCGTCCCCGCCGCCAGCCGCGCAATCGCAAACCACCCGCCCGGGAAAGTTCGTGGCCTTTGCCACCGGTGCGCTCGTCGCGGCCGCCGCGGGGTGGATGATCCTGTTTCTGACCGGCCGGATGGACGAGAACAATTCCTCGCCTGCTCCCGCGACGGTGGCCGCTATGCTTGCCAATGAATCCGGAGCGCAGTTCGCCGAAGGAAGGGGGCCCAAGGGCCTGCGCTTCGGACCCGGCGCATACGAACTGCTCCAAGGGGTGGTCCACCTGCGATTCGCGAACGGGGCCGACCTGACCCTGGCCAGCCCGGCACGCCTGGACATCCAGGACACACAGCACACCCGGTTGGTGTATGGCAAGGTCCGGGTCACCGCACCACCCTCCGCCCGGGGATTCACCATCGCGACCCCGGCCGCCGATTACATCGACCTGGGTACCGAGTTCGGTCTGCGGGTCGACCCACAGAGCGGAACGAGCGACTTGTATGTCTTCGACGGGCAGGTCAACGTCGCGGATCCCCGCTCCGGAAACGTGCTGTCTGAGTTCGTCGAAGGCGAATCGTCCCGCTATATCGATGGCGCAATCTCAGCGGCACCGGCCATCAACGCGGACGAGTTTCCCACCCCCGGCGCGATCGGCTTCGACCGCTGGAAGCAGTATGAACAAGCGATGCGGCAGGATCCCGGCCTGCTGGCCTTCTTCCCCTTTCACCGAAGCGCGGACGAACTCGTGCTGGCGAATGAGCACAGCGCGAAGACCATGCCCGATGGCCGGATCGAGGGGGCGCGGTGGGCTACCGGCCGATGGCCAGGCAAAGACGCCTTGCTCTTCGACCGCGATTCGGACTTCGTCGCGCTCGACATCCCTGGCGAGCACCCGGAGCTGACCATCGGAGTGTGGTTGAAGGTTGACCGCTTCGACCATGTTTTCAGCGCGATCCTGAATTCGGATGGCTATGAGCTCGGCGGCATTCACTTTCAGTTGACGCGACAAGGCGTTCCGCGTGGCGGGGTAGTCGTCAATGGCAAATTCCAGGATCAAGATAAGGTGCTGGATCCCCTGGTGCCCAGGGGAAGCTGGGTTCATGTGGTCTCGGTCCTGTCAACGCGAACGCGTTCTCAGCAGATCTACATCAACGGCGTTCTGGCGCGGGAGCGCCATTGGCAGAACGACGAAATCCTGCGGCCCGGCTCATGCCGTCTGGGCAACTGGCTGCCGGCTGCTGGCGTGGCCCCGGAGCACCGTGCCCTGCGCGGCCGAGTAGATGAACTGGCCTTCTGGAGCGTGGCAAAAACCGGCCCTGAAATCAGAAAATTCTTCGAAGCGGGCCGTCCCGGCTTGATCGGGAGTGTGGAGTAGCCATTATGAAAGACAACGAGATCGTTCCATGAATTATAATCCGTATTCACGCCGCGGCTTCCTCAAGGCAGGCACCCTCGGACTCGGCGGGCTCGGCCTACCCGACCTGTACCGGCTGCGCGCCGCGGCGAATGCACCTTCGATCGCCCCGGACACCTCGGTGATTCTGGTCTGGCTCGCTGGCGGACCGCCGCACATGGAAACCTACGACATGAAGCCGGACGCGCCATCGGATTACCGGGGCCTGTTCAGTCCGATGCGCACCAACGTGCCTGGCATCGACGTGTGCGAACTGCTGCCCCTGCATGCGAAGTGTGCGGACAAGTATACGCTGATCCGGAGTATCGCGCATACCTTCAACGACCACGGCGGCGGTAGCAAGCGCTTCATGACCGGCCGCATTCCCAAGACCCCGACCGGCACCAAGGTCGATGCGCCCTCGGTCATCTCGATCGTCAACAAAATGCGGGAGCAGTTCGATACCGGTTTGCCGAACTGTGTCTCGATTGCCAACGGCAGCCGGTCCAAGGTGCATACCTACGCGCAGGGCTCGGCCTACCTGGGCATGAAATACAATTTCTTTCCGGTCGGCGGCGATCCGAGCTCGTCGAAGTTCGAAGTGCGAAATCTTTTCCTCAACGAAAAAATTGCCGACCGGCTCGACGACCGCATGCGCTTGCTGGGCGAGTTCGATACCCTGCGTCGCGACATCGACACCAGCGGGTCGATGCAGGCCATGGA
>Ga0181574_10002712_pt1 | contig 15959 bp, 14 predicted proteins | sample 101ome_24_FD_145600 | JGI IMG/M metagenome (GOLD analysis project Ga0181574, IMG submission 145600) | Coastal salt marsh microbial communities from the Groves Creek Marsh, Skidaway Island, Georgia - 101410AT metaG (spades assembly) | ecosystem: Environmental > Aquatic > Marine > Intertidal zone... | reverse complement strand
AGATTGAGCATACTGAAGTTGCAAGTGTGCCAAAAGATTTTGAAAGATTTGAAATAGATCATTATGAACAATATAAAAGTGCCTTGGCAAGTTGCGGCACTGATATGTTTTGGATGATACCAAGTGATGTAGATATTGCAAAAGATTTTGCTTGGGACAAATACTTTCACAATCAAGAAACTTTTGATATGAAAACTAATCATGTTTTCTTAAATGGTAAATCATACGACGGCATTGTACTTGTATGCGCCAAGGCTGAAATTACAGAAAAAGAATTTGAGCATAGATTTTATGTAAACAAAAAAGAACACGAAATTGTAGCAAGCACACCAAAACCATATCAACGTTTTACAATCAATAATTATGAGGATTACACTGAAGCCCTATACAATTGTCATACAGAAATGTTTTGGGGTGTTCCAAGTGACGTAGAAGTTGCAGAAGATTTTGATTTTAGTTTGTATTTTGATCATCATAATACATACGATAGAAATATAAATCATGTATTTCTAAATGGTGAAAACTATGATGGTATTGTGTTATTCAGTAAAAATGTTTTAGTCAGTGAAAAAGAAATTGAACATAGATTTTTAATAAAAAAGAAAGAGCATGAAGTTGTAGCAAGCACTCCGAAACCATATCCTATCTATACAGTAAATGATTATACAGATTATATAAATGCTAAAAAAGATTGTAACTATGATATGTTTTGGATGGTAAATGACAATTTTTTACCAGTGCCGGATTTTAATTGGAACTTTAATATTACGCATCATAACCAATACGAACGTAAAATAAATCATGTTTGGAGAAACGGAGAATTTTTTGATGGTATTGCTCTTACAAGTAAGAAATTAAACATTAGTCAACGTGAAATAGACTATAGATTTTTTGTAACTAAAAAAGAATACAACGAAATAGGTAGTAATCCAAAGCCCTACGATATTGTTTTTATTAGTAATGGCGAACCAAATGCAGACGATAACTTTGATATTTTATCAGAAAAATTTCCAAGAACAAAACGTGTAATGGATATTAAAGGAATTCATAAAGCACATAAACGTGCTGCTGAATTAGTAGAAACTGACATGTTTTGGGTAGTAGACGGCGATGCAGAAATAATTGACGGCTTCGAATTTGATTACTATGTACCTGCATATGATATCGACGGTAAAGATACAGTACATGTTTGGAGAAGTTTAAATCCAGTGAACGGTTTAGTTTATGGGTACGGAGGCGTGAAACTACTACCTACAAATTTAACACGAAACATGGACGAATCTACTACTGATATGACTACAAGCATTAGTGATAAATTCAAAGGTATTGAAGAAATGAGTAACACAAGTGTATTCAATACAGACTCATTTAGTGCATGGCGCAGTGGATTTAGAGAGTGTGCAAAACTTGCAAGTCGCACAATCGCTAGACAAAAAGATGACGAAACTGAATTTAGATTAAATGCATGGTGCACACGAGGTGCTGACAAACCCTTTGGAAAAGCAGCAATTGCTGGTGCAATAGCCGGAAAAGCATTTGGTGAATTAAATAAAGATAATATTGAAGAACTTGCAAAAATCAATGACTTTGAATGGTTGAAAGAAGAATTTAAGCTATCATATCAATAACTTGTAAAATAGTTTGTAATTTATTTTGATTTATTTTACTTCGTAATGTATTTTGCAATCCGTGATGTAATGGCTTTGGCCAAGAACCAAAACTTACCCAAGAATATCCATTGTGTTCGCTGTTTAATTTAGGCATAAATTCTTTGTTTATTACACAAAGGTATGTGTGAAAATGGAAATGTTCGTCATTGCTTACAAATGTTTCTAAAGGTATTGTTTTTTTAATTTCAGGTAAAAACCCAATTTCTTCTTCTATTTCTCTTTGTAGTCCTTCCCATGGAGTTTCAGCACCTTCGTTGGTACCTCCAACTAAGCCCCATAAGTTTTTTGCTTTACTTTGTGTTCTATGCAGAAATAAAAATCTTTTTGTTTCAAGTGAATAGAACAATGCTCCACTGCATATAATCTTACTCATAAAAATAATTATCTTATAAAGTAATAGTCCAAGTACCTCTTGGATAATAACCATCTATGGCAGTCTGCCAATAATAATCATTCCAATAGTATTGCTGTCCTGTTGTAACATTTGTAACATATGTAGTATCGTTTGTAGTACTACCGTCCCAAATTATATGCCACTTAGATCCGTCCCATTCAACAATATCATTAGCATCCGCAACAAAATCACTGTTATCAGCATTCTTCCATGCTGCTGCGCCATCTTCGTTTAGGTTTAGAACATACTGGACACTATCACCGGCATTGTACGGCACATCTAATGTAATTAAAAATTTATCATTTACATTTGAACCTGTAGCAGAAACTTCAGTTCCGTTTACATAAACATCAAAACTTGTAACTGTTTGCTCACCTATGCGAGCACCCAATGAACTTCTTTCAATAAAGAAATCTATATCTGTGTGGATTTTATTATCACTGTAAGTTGCTGTAAAGTTTCTGTCTACTCTATAACCTAAAGGACCTAATAGTAGTATTCGAGTACCTACTGTTTTAACAGAGCTAGGATTAAACTCAATAGGATTTACAATGTAATCAACAGACCCATCTGTTTTTGTTGGACCTTCGATAAGTGTATTACTTGGTAATGTGTCAGCATCCCAATCTATATCCATAATGAATGCATCGCCATTTCTAATTGTAAATGTACCTACAATTTCTGAGTTTAATTCCGCTCTACGAATTCTTATTTGACTTATACCAGGCTGATATCTTGCAGGTAGTTCTGCTTCTAAAATATTCAGCCAACTAATTTCGCCTACACGTAATTTTCTATTCAATGCAAGTTGTGCAGTTTCTTCTTGTACAATAATATCAAAATTTCTATAACTTGTTACAAGAGGATTGGTGTTATCTAATCTACCATTTAATCCAATACCTGCTGTGCCTTGCGTAACAATAGTTCCATCTGGTAAAACTGTAGTTCCACTTGCAGCACCTTGATCGGTATCAGTTGGTGGATTAAATCCTTCTAAACTAATTGTACCGTTTTCTTGATTGAATATGCTTGTAATAATATCTGTAATAATACCAAGTTTTTTGACTTTGGTAGGAGGAGAAATATATATAGGTGCAGTAAACCCTATTGTAGCAACATCGATATCGTCCTGGGTTCCTACTGGTATACTTCTACTACTAAAATTTATATCTTCCAAATACAGTGTTGTTAAACTTGTCCAGTCAACATAATTGTCAGTTGTTTGAAATTCCAAGTCTGGATTAAACAACATAAAAATTTGTTCTAATATTTGCAGTTTTTGATCTGTACTGGTACTCCAAACATCGATATTTATAGCCAACGTGTAAGGTGTAGGATGCAATCTTTCTACTGTGTATCCTTTTGCTTGTTGAGCAAGATAACTGTTAGTGTCTGAATCAAACTCTTTTTCACGTAAATTTACTTTGCTGACAAAACTACTATCACTAAGTCTTGCTCTATCCATTTGTAAACTTGTAATGTAAACACCAATACGAGGAGCACTTGGCAATTTGTTTTCTGAGTTTTCTCTTATAATGCTGCCAACTTGTCTTGTAATATCACCGTACATACAAGGCACACGTCTAAGATCACCGTCGCCATCTTGATAACTAAAGTTGCTGAATACTCTAATAATTTGCGTTAGATATCTGCGTATTTGTCCGTCATAAAAAAACTGCATTAGTTACTTGCCTTTGCTCTTAGTGCTTTGCTTAGTGCTTGTCTTTCAACAACTTCTTCGCCACCGATTGTATTTACAGTAGTGTTATTGATAAATGTTCCTTTTAGAGTATCTCTAGTATCATCGTTTGTCATAGTTGTTCTTACAGCATCTTCTATTTTCTTCCAGCCGTTGCCATCATATCTAAACAGTCTGTTTGGTAATAGGTCCGTTCTTAAAAAATAAGTACCAGTATCGGCACCTGCAGGAAATCCAGTACCTTGGCCAAACGGCGCACCATTAGGAGGTATACCATCGCCTACTAGATAACCTTGATATCCGTTACCGTCAGGTGTAACAAAAACTGTGTCACTTGTAATAGTGCCATCGACTAATAGGTCTTGATAATCGGTACTTACAATTGCAACTTCTCCATTTTCTTTTACACTCAATGTATAAAATTGGATTGTGCTATACCCGCTTTGATTTGCATATTCTTCTGCTTGAGCAATAACAGCGTCATTGATTTGCATTTCTTTTTCATATGTACTTAGAACATCACGGAGTGTGTTACCTGCTTCGTCGCCTGCATCTAGATCAAGAATATCTTTGTATTCTTGCGAATCCATAATTTGTTTTACACGCACTCTATATAGATGAGGATACCAAGTTTGGCTAAATCCTTCTGCTGCTCTAGTTACTTCATCTACAACATAAAAACGTTTTAGCACTACACTAAAATCATTTGCTGCATATTCATCTACCAAATGAGGCAATTCAAAAACATCGCCTGGCATAATTTTTCTACCTAATGTTTTAACACTTGCATTTATATGCATTGTCATAAACAGTGTGTCATTTTGTAAAAATAAACCAAATTGGCTTAAATCAAAATCTTGGTCTTGTACATTGTAATGTGCTCGCACTGTATAAATGTCTTCGTCATATTTTCTATCACGATTTTCTAAAAATAGCAAGTCTTGTATATTTGTTTCTTGAACAACATCATATGCTGGTTGTTCTGGTGTAGCATCATCAGGACTAACTGATTTAGGACCTAGATACTTGTGTATCAACAAGTCGGTTCCACCTACAGTGAATTGTTCATAGATCATTTTGTCTAAGAATTCGTAATCATGTGACCTCTCCGGTCTATATAAACTCAAACGTGGCATATGTATATTTAGCATAAATACTATTGGAGAACATCATGGCAGACAGTAACCTAACAACACAAAAACAACAAGTATTTGATTATGTAAATGCATTCCTTGGCGGAGGAATGGTTGATGTAGAACTTGATCCTATTCATTATGAAACAGCATTGACAAAAGCATTGACAAAATATAGACAACGAAGTGAAAACAGCGTTGAAGAAAGTTATGTTACAATAAAATTTAATCAAGATCAAAACGTATATGAATTACCTCAAGAAATTATTGAAGTAAGAAAAATTTACAGACGCAGCGTTGGCAGTAGATTAGGTGGCAGTGCTGACGGCGGAAGTTTGTTTGAACCATTTAACCTAGCATACACAAACACATATTTGTTAGCAGGTTCGGGTATTGGCGGCCTAGCCACATATTATTTCTTTGCTCAACAACAAGAATTAGTTGGACGTATGTTTGGTAGTTTTATTGAATTTAAATGGAATCCAACAACTAGCAAACTAACTATTTTACAACGTCCAAGAGCAGAAGAAGAAGCATTGTTGTATTGCTATAACTATCGTCCTGACATGCAATTATTGTCAGACTATAAAGCAAGTCAATGGATTAAAGATTATACACTAGCAAGTTGTAAATACATGCTAGGTGAGGCACGTAGTAAATTTGCTACTATTGCCGGACCTGGGGGCGGAACATCGTTAAATGGCGATGCACTTAAAGCAGAAGCACAGCAAGAAATGGAAAAACTAGAAAATGATCTAGCAATGGCTGTTGCAGGCGGCACAGGTTACGGATTCTTGATTGGATAATATAAAAAAAGTAATTACAGGAGGATGTAGTTTTACAGCAGGATCTGAATTATCAGATTGGGATGCTTCACGACCTACAATAGGAATTTTACGACCACGTAGTAATTTTACATGGGCTAATTGGGTACAGAAAAAATTGTATAAAAATGCTACTGTAGATAATACTGCAATACCTGGCACAGATTATGGAAGTTGTGTTAGACGAGTAATTTATCAAACAAACAAAATGTTAAAATCATACAAAGCAGAAGATATAGTTGTTTTGATAATGTGGACAAGTATTTTACGTAGAGAGTATCCTAGAATAAAAGATATTTCATTAGGACAAGATCATGAAGATAGATTTTGGAGTTCTCTGCCGTCAGACGGCGAAAGTTTACCGAGTAGTTTTGCATTTAACATGTCACGTAAGGCAGGTTTAGAACGTAGGCAACTTATATCAGATGAATACCTATCTCGTACACTAATTGAGTTTTATACACGCCGTGCAACTGCTGATAACCATATATATTATCCTTTACAACAATTAGAATATCTAACAAACTACTTGAAATTGCACAATGTTAAATTTTATTACACTTGTGCTTTTAATGATTTACTAAGTCTAAAACACCATTATCCTAATATTTTCTTTGAAGATATGAAACAAAGATTAGATTTATACAACATATTACATACAGAAGAAAATTTAGGATTTTATGATTGGGCAAAGAAAAACAATTATAAATGCGGCAAAGGATCAGATCATCCTTTAGAAGCAGCACACGAAAAATGGGCAGATTTATTTTCTAAATATATTATTGACAAAAACAAGACAATATAGTATATTAAATTATGCGTAAAAAATTATTGGTAATTGGTCACGGACGTCACGGCAAAGATACCGTGTGTGAAATTTTAAGAGACAAATATGGTTATAGTTTTGAAAGCAGCAGTGCTTTTTGTAGTAAACTTTTTATCTATGACTTGTTAAAGAAAAAATATAACTATGACAGTGAAGAAGAGTGTTATTCTGATAGACACAATCATAGAACCGAATGGTACAATGCTATTAGTGATATGAATGCAAAAGATGCTGCAACATTAGGTAGAGCTATTTTTTCAGAACACGACATTTATTGCGGACTAAGAAACAAGCGTGAATATTTTGCAATGCGTAATACCAATGTTTTTGATTATGCTATTTGGGTTGACCGTAGTGACTATTTGCCTAAAGAATCTACAGACAGTATGACACTAGAACCGTGGATGGCTGACTTTTATATTGACAACAATGGAACTCTTGCTGACTTGGAGTTTTGGGTAGACGAACTGTACAAAGGCCAGTTATATACGTAGATAACCCCTCAAAACCGCTATTTTACCCTAGATCTGCTAAATAATACTATAATAACATTGTTTAGGAGAACAAAAAAATGGCATTAGTATCACCAGGTGTAGATGTCCAGGTAATTGACGAGAGTTTCTATACTCCGGCTGAACCAGGTACAGTACCTATTATATTTGTCGCTACTGGCGAAAATAAACTAAATGGTGCAGGAACAGGAATTGCTCCAGGTACCACAAAAGCAAATGCCGGAAGACCATACCTACTTACTTCTCAGCGTGAACTAGTAGATACATTTGGTGATCCGACATTCTATGTAGATAATAATAACAATCCAATCCATGGCGGAGAGCAAAACGAATACGGCTTGCAAGCAGCATATTCGTATTTGGGTGTAAGCAACAGAGCATATGTAGTACGTGCAGACATTGACTTAAATGCAATAAATGCAAGTGCAACTGCTACAACTGCTAATCCTGCAGATGGAACATATTGGTTAGATACTGCGAATAGCAGATACGGAATTTTTGAATGGGACGGTAGTGCTGTCTCTTTAACAAATACTACAGGACAAAGTTTTACAAATAAAACACCTATAGTAATAACAGATTCAACAAAAGTTGTTGGCAGCGGCGATTATACGCCAAAAGGAAGTGTTGGTGCTGTAGGTGATTACGCTCTAGTAGTTCTTACAACAGTTCCTACATTGTATTATAAATCACCAGGCAATGGCTTGATTGCAGCAGGCACATGGGTAACAGTAGGTAGTGCAGACTGGAAAGCAAGTTGGGCAAGTGTAACTGGTACAGCAGATGTTAGCGGTACTCCATTTACACCAGGTGATACTCTTACAGTAAACGAAACTGACGGTACAACACTAATTGCAACTTTCCCACTAACTGCTAATACAGCAGCACAATTTGCAGTTGATTTTAACACAGCATTAGCAGGTACAGGTATACGTTGTAATGTAGAAAACAACAGAGTTGTATTTTACAATGATGGATCTTCACATGATGGATTTGAGTTTGCAGGCACAGGCAGTGTATTGACTGTTGCTGGACTTACAGGTGCAGTTGATTATGTTGCTCCAAAATTACAAGCAAGTCCACATACAAGTGTACCAGCATTTAAAACAGCAGACGAAAATCGTCCAAGCGGTAGTATTTGGGTCAAAACAACGACACCAAATGCAGGTGCTAACTGGAGCGTAAAAGTTTGGAATGCAGATACCGAATTGTGGGACACTTCAAGTGCTCCAATTTATGCATCAAATCATGCTGCAATTTACAACATGGACTTGTCAGGCGCAGGCGCAAATCTTGCAACTACAGATCTTTATGTTCAAACAAATACAACCGAAGCAGCAACTAACTTGGCAGATTTTACAATATTCAAGCGTAATGCAGCAGGCGCGACAACAATTACAAGTGCAGCTATCACAGCAAGCACATTTGTTGCAGGCGACGGTAGTTTTACAATGAGCGAAAGCACAAAAGGCAGTGCAGCAATGAGTACACCTGTTACTGTTGCATTTACTGCTACAGGTGCAACTACTGATGCAGACGACTTAGCAGGCGCAATCAACGCAGCAGGTTTAGCAAATGTAAGTGCAAGTGTAATTGCTGGTAACAAAGTTGTTGTTACACATGCAACAGGCGGTGAAATTAGAATTGTTGACACAAACACAAGATTTGTTTCAGCTTTCCCGGCGTGGGATTATACAGATTCTTCAGGTACTGCAAACTTGTATGATGATCCAACTGGTGCTGCAAACAGCTACGTAGCAAGTCTTTGGAAAGAACTTACATATACAGCAGGCGACGAAGCACCTACTGCACTAGCAGCAGACGGTGCATTGTGGTACAGCAGTGTGATTGATGAAATTGATATCATGGTACACGATGGTGATGAATGGAAAGGATATGCAAATGAATATCCAGATACAGATCCTGAAGGTCCTATTGTTAGCGCAAGTGAACCAGAAACACAATCAGGCGGCGCAGCATTGGTAACTGGTGATATTTGGGTAAGCACAGCAGATTTAGAAAACTTCCCAACAATTCACAAGTATAACGCTACACTAAGTGCTTGGGTAGAAATTGATAAAACAGATCAAACTACTGAAAATGGTGTTATTTTTGCAGATGCACGTTACAACACAGCAGGTGCAAACAGCGGAACAGCAGGAGATATTGCAGATCTGTTAGTAAGTGATTATTTAGATCCAGATGCTCCAGATCCAGCACTGTATCCAAAAGGCATGTTGCTATGGAACCTACGTAGAAGCGGATTCAACGTAAAACGTTTTGAGCGTAACTACATTGATTTAGCTGCTGAAAACGGCAGAGGAAGCGATGACGGTAACTCAATGGCAGCTTATTATCCACACCGTTGGGTAACTGAATCTGCTAACGAAGTTGATGGTTCAGGTAGCTTTGGACGTAAGGCACAGCGTAAAGTAGTAGTACAAAAACTACAAGCATTGTTAAACGAAAATCAAGATATCCGCGATGACGAATCACGTATTTTTAACTTGATTGCAACTCCAGGTTATCCAGAACTAATTGGTGAAATGATTACACTAAACTATGACAGAGGTTTAACAGCATTTGTTATTGGTGATTCGCCAATGCGTTTAGCATCAGACGCAACTAGCTTAAACGAATGGGCAACCAATGTAAACACAGTTGTTGAAGATAACGATAATGGCTTAGTAAGCAGAGATGAATATCTAGGCGTTTACTATCCAAGTGGATTTACAAGTGATAACGCAGGTAACAACATTGTTGTTCCAGCATCGCACATGGTACTACGCACATTTGCATTGAACGACCAAGTTGCATATCCATGGTTTGCACCAGCAGGTACAAGACGTGGTGGCGTAACAAACGCAACTTCAACAGGTTATATCAACGGAGAAGGTGAATTTGTTGCAACTGCATTGAACGAAGGTGTAAGAGATACACTGTACTCAAACAACGTCAACCCAATTACATTCCTAACAGGAGCAGGGTTAGTTGTATTTGGACAGAAAACTCGTGCAAGAAATGCAAGTGCATTGGATAGAATCAATGTTGCAAGACTTGTTGTTTTCTTACGTAGTCAGTTAAACACATTAGCAAAACCATATTTGTTTGAACCAAATGATAAAATCACACGTGATGAAATCAAACAACAAGTAGAAAGTTTGCTAGTTGAACTTGTAGGACTAAGAGCATTGTTTGACTTCTTAGTTGTATGTGATGAAACAAACAACACTCCTGCAAGAATTGACAGAAATGAGCTGTATGTAGATATTGCTATTGAACCAGTAAAAGCAGTAGAATTTATTTACATTCCGCTACGTATCAAAAACACAGGAGAGATCGCAGGTCTTTAATATCATAAAGTAGGGGGTAAAAATAAAACCCCCTACAAATGATAAATACTTGTGTATAAGGAGAAACAATTAGATGGCAATCTCAACTCTATTGAATTTAACAGTTCCATTAGCAAACGATACTACTAGTAGTAGTCAAGGTTTGCTTATGCCAAAATTACAGTATCGCTTTAGAGTGACACTTGAAAACTTTGGTATTACAGGAAACACAACAGAACTAACAAAACAAGTTATCGATGCGACTAGACCAAATATCCAATTTGATCCAATCCAATTAGATGTTTACAACAGTAAAATTATGATGGCAGGTAAACACACATGGCAGCCTGTTACTGTAAATTTACGTGATGATATCAATGGTAACGTACAAAAATTAGTTGGCGAACAACTACAGAAACAATTTGACTTTTTTGAACAAGCGAGTGCTGCTACTGGCCAAGACTATAAGTTTACACAACGTATTGAAGTCTTAGACGGTGGTAATGGAGCAAATACTCCACAAGTACTAGAAACCTGGGAATTATATGGGTGCTATTTAAATAGCGTTGATTATGGCAGCATGGCATATGGCACAAATGATGCAATGACAGTTGCGTTGAGTATTACATATGATAATGCTGTACAATTGAATGTCGGCGTAGGTACACCTAATAACTTCCAAGATAGAAACAGTGAAACAGGCACAGGTGCTACAGGCGGCGCAGCTCTTTAATACTTAAATGAGATTGCATCATAAAAAGGAGTCGTAGGGCTCCTTTTTTCTTTATATACGCACATATAATTAAAGATAAATACTATATGGCAAGTAATAGTTTTTATGATAACTTTAGTAGTTTAGATAGCGGCAAGGGCATAATGGGAGATTTTGCTCATGCATCTGCTTTATATAGACGCAATAATTTTAGGTTAGCACCAAAAACTAAATTCCTATATCATGTTGTAATTGATGTAAACACAACTGCACTTAGTGTTTTAGGAAATAGTGTATTCAGTCTTTTGAATAAACGTGAATTTAATTTATTGGCAAATGCAGCTGATTTACCAAGATACAGTATTCAAACAGAAACATTAAATCAATACAACAGAAAAAAAGTAGTACAAACACAAATCACATACAACGAGGTAGGTATTGACTTTCACGACGACAATGCAGGACTTACAAGTTTATTGTGGGAAGCGTATTATAGATATTATTATCAAGATGGCAACTACACAGATCAAAGCAGCAGACCTAGAGCATACCAAACAAAATTATATGATACAGATGTTGCAAATACTTATAGACACGGATTTAACAGAAGACGTCCTACAGATATTCCGTTCTTTAACAGTATCACAATTCATCAGTTGCATCCACAAAATAAAGAAAGTACATTTACAAGTTTCACATTAGTAAACCCAATTATTACAGAGTGGCAACATGATAGAGTTGATCAAGCAGATGCATCTGGTGTAATGCGTAATTCAATGCGTATTGCATATGAAAGTGTTTTATATGATAGAGAAATTACAAGTCCAGAAAAGATACAAAGTTTTGGAGATATTAGTCATTACGATACTATGCCTAGTCCTTACGAAAGTGTAAGCACAAGTACTATTGCAAAAGATACAGATGATAATACATTTTGGGGAGAAGTATTTACAGATTTATTATCAAATCTAATAACGCTTACTGACTTTAATTCACAACAGCGTGAATCGCAACTTCCTACAAATAATCAACCTCTTGGACAAATAATATTATCTCCAAATAATACTACTAACTTTTTTCCTAGTAGATCTAATGAAAACAATTTTACAAATGCACAGCCAGTTAGTACTTTTGTAAGTTCTAACATAAGTAATCAACAGTTTAACAGAGAAGTAAGTAGTAATCAACAACGATTAGCAGATTTTGCAAAAGGCCGTACCACAACTCAACTATCAACTTATACAGGTAGAAATATACAAGAATCAAAACAATTTTATGACACGCTATCGCCTAATGTAAAATCACAAATTGAACAAGCAGCAGTAACAGAATCAAGCACAGAAGGTTTTGTTGCACGTTTGAATGAGATAGGAATCTTGTAATGAGCAGTTATGCAGAAGAAGAAAAAGCACAAAAACAAGACAGCGGCAAAGAAGTAAGACAACTGTTTGACAGATATTTTACAAAACAAATTAGCTTGACAAGTAATGAAGTTGATACTGTTGTTGGGTTTTTTACAAAAAGAAAATTTACAAAAGATGCAGCAATTTCAGTTGCAACTGTAATTTTGCAACAAGCAAAAGCGGAAAATAAGAAAGTATTTGATTTAATAGATACACTAGAAGGTTTAGACGAAGTACAAATTAGTAGATTGGTTAGTGCAATTTTAAACAATAATAGAAGTCGAATCAGTGCCTTAGGCTATAAAAACAATTACAATATAGAAACTACCGAAAACAGAAATGTGAGATTGTAATGGGACGTTTTGCCCAAGGCAAATTTACTCTCAAAAACCCTGACAAGTATATTGGCGGACGAACTCCAACGTATCGCAGTAGTTGGGAATTTGCATTCATGCGTATGTGCGATCAAAATGATAATATTACAAAATGGGCAAGTGAAGCAATACGCATACCATATAGAAATCCTTTCACAGGAAAATATACAATATATGTTCCTGATTTTTTTATTGTTTATAATGATAAAACTGGAAACCAACATGTTGAACTAATCGAAGTAAAACCAGCAAATCATACTTTTAAAAATCAACTAGGAAACAGCAGAGCAAATAAAGCACATTACGTTGTAAATCAAGCTAAATGGACAGCAGCTAGAGCATATTGTAAACAAAAAGGCATGACATTTAGAGTTGTAAACGAAGGAGATATTTTCCATCAAGGTAAAAGAAAATGAAAATTTTTGAACAGACATTTCCGTGGAAACATTGGATTGTTGATAATTTTATAGAAAAACAAGATGTAGCAAAACTTTCTCATGTTGCACATAAACATATTCAAGAAAAAAATTCTAAGTTTCATTATACTACTGATACACTCAACGAACCATATAAAAATATTTTAGAAACAGCAATAAACAAAATGCCTGCTGTAATAAAAGAATTAAATTATAAATCTCCAAGACAACATAAAAAAATACATGCATTAGGCCATTTAGCAATAAATCCTGCAGGTTACAGTTTTCAACCACACTGCGACGATGAGACAAAAATATGGACGTTTGTAACATATATAGGTCCTGTAAAAAGTATAGGTACATATGTTATGTCAGATATGAATAATAAAGATAAAATAGAAATACCGTGGAAACCAGGAAGATGTTTGATTTTTGCTGGAAATAACGGAGAAACATGGCATAGCTACGAAAGTGGCAACAATTGGCGTGCAACTATAACCGCTTATATGAACACCAATAAAAACTGGGGTAAATAAAGTTAGCATATAATGGAATAATACTATGACTAAAAAATTAGAAGAAATGTTAAATCTGCCAGACAACGAAGATCTCAAAGAAGAAGAACGAGCTCCGGTTGTTGAACACGAAGATACATTTAGAGACATTGCTGAGTTTGATAAAATTGCCAGTGCTTTACCAGCTGTTAAAGGCTTAGGTGATATGGCAGACAAAGAATTAAATGAAGTTGCAGACAAAGCAATGACTGCATATGATGACTTGATGGACCTAGGTATGAATGTAGAAAGTCGTTACAGTGGTAGAGTTTTTGAAGTTGCAGGTACAATGCTAAAAACTAGCCTAGATGCAAAAGTTGCAAAACTAGATAAAAAACTTAAAATGGTTGAGCTACAACTTAAAAAAGAAAAAATGGATAGAGATAGCGGACCAGGCGATGGCGATATTGTAAACGGCGAAGGTTATGTTGTCACAGATCGTAATAGTCTATTAGAGCGTCTAAAAGGTATAGATAAAGATAAATAGTATTATAGTTTAGGATACATCGATGAAAAATTTTGCTGATTATTTAACAGAATCTAAAAAAACATATGAATTTAAAATTGGCATCGCAGGTGAACAGCCTGACGGTTGCGAAGACATGCTAGAAACAGGATTGCAAAAATTTGGCATTACTAAAATGTCAGCAGGTAAAAAAACACCAATCCAAGAGCGTCCATTAGATTTTCCACAATTAGAAAATTGTGAAGTACACTATTATGAAGTTGAATTGACATATCCAACAACTGTACAAGTTTTGCAAGAATATTTAGGCAGCGTGTGCAGTGTACCGCAAAGTCACATCATTGTACGTAATCCAAACGAACCACAAGAATTATATCAGCAAGAAGAATCAAAAGAAGAATATGTATCTAAACTTACAGTTGAAGAATTAGGCGGCGAAACAGCACAAGAAGATGCTGGCGGTGCTCGTGTAATGAACCTTTTGAAAGAACTTGAAACTGCACGTAAAGAAAGATCAAACGATTATGTCGGAGAAGCACCAGTCGGTGATAGTAAAGATATTGGCGATGCAGAAAATACAAAAAGTCCTGTAGGAGCCTAAAATGAAAATATCTGAAGTCAAGGTAATCAAAGAAGCAGCTCCAACAAATTTTGTACCTACTCATTATGGTGGTATTGGCGGCTTAAATCCGGTTATGTTACATAGTGATGGAAATTTATATTTTAGAAGTGCAGATGGTATTGTAAGATGGAACGGTAATCCAACCGGAGAAGGATTTTTAGGTAAATGGAATCCTGCTACTATCAAAGGTAGAATTGAAAATGGACAACGTGTTCCTTATGGACCAGGCGAAAATTTTGGCAACGATCCAACTGCAAGACCAGGAGGAGCAGCACCTGCACAGCAAGCACCTGCACAAAATCCACGTCCGGTAACTGGCGCAAGTTATGATCAAGGATTGTTACGTAGAGGTAGCAGAGGCGAAGGTGTAAAAGAACTACAACGCAGACTTGGTATGCCAGAAAGTGAGCAGGATGGTATTTTTGGACCTAAAACTGAACAAGCTGTGAGAACACTACAACAATCACAAGGTATCAAAGTTGATGGTATAGTAGGTCCAGAAACACGTGGTGCTATTGATAAATTACAGGCACCTGAGGATGATAGTGCGCCCGAGCAAACACCTACAACAAGAACCGAACCAGAAACAACAACTGAACCAGAAGAAGAACCAGAAACAACAACTGAGCCAGAAGAAGAACCTGATACATCAGCAAACGATAATCAAAGTGCTGCTGATGATGCGCAAAATCAAAATGATGCAGATTTTAGTGATCCAGAGGAAACACCTACAACACAACGCAGTACAAGAGATATATGGAATATAATAAAAAGTAAACGTGATGCTCTACCTCAAGGCCCTGAAAGAGTTAGATTATCTAATCTAATGAATCGGATCAATGTAAGCACTACAACACCAGAAGAAGCAGAAGAAATTCTTGCTCGAGCAGAAGAAATTAGTCCAACCGAACCAGGTGATGAAACACCAACTGAACCAGAAACACAAATTGCCAGTGGACCTGTTTCTCCAGAAGGAATTACTAGTAGATTGTCTCCAGAGGCAAAAGCAGAATTTGAAGAAG
>Ga0181574_10002698_pt1 | contig 16007 bp, 14 predicted proteins | sample 101ome_24_FD_145600 | JGI IMG/M metagenome (GOLD analysis project Ga0181574, IMG submission 145600) | Coastal salt marsh microbial communities from the Groves Creek Marsh, Skidaway Island, Georgia - 101410AT metaG (spades assembly) | ecosystem: Environmental > Aquatic > Marine > Intertidal zone... | reverse complement strand
ACCCACGTTGGGCGCTCAGCATGCTGTTGGCGCGGCGACGCCACTTCGGGAATATTCTAGGTCACGTTAGCGGTGTTTCCGACACTGGCTCCTTATCTGAGTGGACGGCCAAACAATTCGATCCGGCGTTAACCTGGAAGGACGTGGAATGGATCAAGACAATGTGGGATGGCCCACTCATTATCAAAGGGATCATGACCTCAGAGGACGCGCGGCTTGCGCAGTCCTGCGGCGCTGACGCTATCGTGGTCTCGAATCACGGTGGCAGACAACTCGATGGTGCCCCTGCAGCCATCCAAGTGTTACCTGAAATCAAAAGCAGTCTAGGCGCCACGTTGGAGGTGTGGATGGACGGTGGTATTCGTAGCGGGCAGGACGTGCTGCGAGCCCTTGCCTTGGGCGCTGATGCGACAATGATCGGAAGATCCTATGTTTATGGGCTCGGTGCGCTAGGGGAGGTAGGAGTCACCAAGGCGCTTGAAATCATCCGCAACGAATTAGACCTGTCGATGGCGTTTTGCGGCAGAACGTCTGTCCAAGAGGTTGACGCTAGCATTTTATGGAACCGCGCTAGCGAGGGGCTCGCCCATGAATTCTGTTAACGCCAGGTACAGATATCGATGATAGACTGGCGCAACACACTCGCGGCAAGCTGTGCCAGACGTTGCACTACCATTCAATAAACACCATCTTCAACTACTAAGGGGAATAACGTGTCTGACTTTCCAATGCCCTATGTTTCCACCGATCTAACAGGCCAAGTTGCATTCGTCACAGGAACGACTTCAGGCCTGGGTCGACGCTTCGCCAAAGTGCTGGCTGCTTGCGGCGCCAAAGTCGCTGCGACAGGTCGGCGGGTTGAACGGCTTGAAGCGCTTGCTGAGGAGATTCGGGCAGAAGGTGGCGTCTGTGAGCCCATCGCCATTGACATGACCTCAAGGGACAGTATTCGAGGCGCACTCAGGCAAGCACGAGAGAAACTCGGAGTGGTTCAAATCCTCGTCAATAACGCTGGCATACCTGACGCGCAGCGAGCCGTCAAAATGTCTGACGAATTGACCGATGCAGTATTCAATACGAACCTTGTTGGGCCATGGGTGCTCTCTTGTGAAGTTGCTAAAGGCTTAATTGAAGCAGAACTGCCCGGCCGCATCGTGAATATTGCCTCTGTGGCCGCGTTCAACACCACTGCCCAGTCAGCTGCCACGCTGTATTCAACCACCAAGAGCGCCGTGGTTCGTATGACCGAGTCTCACGCGGTAGAGTGGTCTCGGTATCCAATCAACGTCAACTGCATCGCCCCCGGCGCCTTCTCAAGCGAGATGATGGATGGGATGCTTGAGCGAATCGGAGACATCTCAAAAGGCTTTCCTAGACAACGCATTTGTGATCCAGCGCAAATGGACAGCACCCTTCTATTTCTGGTGTCGCCAGCGTCAGAGTGTGTGACTGGCACAGTCATCAAAATAGACGATGGTCAAGGGTCGAGGTAACTCGCCGGCGGACGAAGCTAGAACCGACGGATCAGTTCCTCAGCCGCGGTGACTGGTTTGCCGATGCTTTAACGCTCCAATCAACGATGTTCTAGAGGCCGCGTACCGAAAGCGTCGGCCTACCTGACTAGCGTTTATTTCTATTCCCCGAAGTGGCACGCGTCGCGAGCACCGTGGTATACAAGAGATTGTTCAGCAAGGACCTTATTAGTATGTCAGATGCGCCCATTCTCACCGAGAAACATGGTCATGTGATGACCATTACCCTCAACCGCCCAGAGGCTATGAACGCGATCACCCCGCATATGCTTCAGGACTTAAACCAAGCATTCAAAGACGCGGACGATGATATCGACACCCGCGTCGTGCTTCTGACGGGCGCCGGTCGCGCCTTTTGCTCCGGACTCGACCTCAAGCAGGCATCCGCAGGCGAAGGCATTAGCGGCTCGTTGAGCCGAACCGATAGCGCTTCTCATTATTCGACCCGAGAAATCTGCACAGTGACATTACAGCGTATGGATACCCCCGTAATTGGGGTCATCAACGGCGCGGCGGCCGGCTATGGGCTGGACCTCGCGCTAGGATGCGACATGAGATTAATGGCAGACGACGCAAAGCTATTGCCGGGCTTCGCCAAGATGGGAGTCATTCCAGAAAGTGGCGGAACCTGGTACCTCCCGAGACTGCTAGGTTGGGCCAAAGCCTGTGAAATTGCCATGCTGGGCGACCCCCTCTCAGCTGCTATGGCCCTTGATTACGGGCTCATTAACAAAGCCGTACCTAGCGCAGCGCTGATGGATGAGGCCTCCACGTGGGCGCACAAGATTGCCGACAACTCTCCACTTGCCATTCTCGAGATGAAACGTCTCTTTAGGCATGGTTTGACCCAGGATTTCGAGAGTCACTCACACCACGTATTAATGTCTGTCTTAAACTTGTTTAAGAGCCGAGACTTCGGTGAGGCGGTCACAGCGTACATGGAGAAGCGTCCGCCCCAATTTGAGGGGCGATAAGCGTGACCGACGCTCAAGTTGCGCCAAAAATCGTCATTATCGGTGCGGGGAGCCTGGAATTCTCATCCAGACTTACCGCTGACTGCCTCAGCTACCCGGCACTCGCTGGCGCCCACTTTGCGCTAGTCGATACCGATGCTGAGCGGCTCAGCTATGCCGGTCGAATTTTTGACCGAATCGTTGAGACAGGTGGTTACGAGGCTAGCTGCTCGCTTCACAGCGAGGTGACCGAGGCATTACCCGGCGCTCAATTCGTGATCGTATCAATCTTGGTGGGCGGCTATGAGGCTATTGAGGCAGAAATTGATATCCCCATGAAGTACGGGGTGTCCCAGGCGATTGGAGACACCCTGACGCCTGGTGGCATCATGCGCTGCCTGCGAACGCTGCCTATTCAATCGGCCATCGCGCAACAGATCATGGCGCTCTGCCCTGACGCACTGGTGCTTAACTACACCAATCCCATGTCAATGCTCTGCGAAGGCATGTTAAACGCCGCACCGGGCCTTAACCTCGTTGGCCTATGTCATTCGGTGCAGAGCACCACCGAGCAATGGGCCAAACGATTGAATCAATCGATGACTGACGTCACGTTCGAATGTGCAGGATTGAACCATCAAGCCTGGATCACTCGATTCGAAGTACATGCAGAAGATCAGCTGCCTGCTATCCGGAAGCTAGCGGTAAACCCGGAGGTTTGGCGCGACGACACGTCAAGAATGGAATACATCAAGCACTTTGGCTATCCAGTTACGGAGGCGTCGGGCCACAATTCAGAATATTCGTCCTGGTTTCGCAAATCAGAGGCTGATATCAAACGATACTGTCCGGGCGGTGGTTGGAATGGTGGCCATGGCTTTATCAAGTCGCTGTATAACCGACCAAATTGGCGAGACACCATGGAGCGTATGGCAAGTGGAGAGACGCCCATCGACCTGCGCCGAAGTTTGGAATACGGCAGCCAAATCATCCACGCCGCGACGACAGGCATACCCGAAACCATTTTTGGCAACGTGCGTAATACAGCATTGATTTCGAATTTGCCTGATTGGGCGATCGTTGAGGTCGCGTGCACCGTAGATCAAAGTGGCATTCGCCCCCAGCCTTATGGTTCGCTGCCAGAGCACCTCGCTGCGATCAACCGGAGCCAGGCCTCCGTTCAGCATCTTGCCGTACAAGCCGCCGAATCCATGGACCCAGAGGTAGTCTTTCAAGCGATGTGCCTTGACCCGCTCACAAGCACCGTCTTAGGCCTAGACGAGATTCGCGCTATGACCAGCGAACTACTGGCCGCGCACAGGCCGTTTTTGCCTGACGCTTGGGCTAACAAGCCGCTTCAGGAGCAGCCCCGATTGGCGTAACGCCAGCAGCTGCCTAAGCGGTTAATGGCCAATCAAGTAGCGTTCGAAAACCTGGCGCTTGGGGCTAGCGCCCTGATCGCAGCCGGACAACGAGGATGGGAGGCTGGCATCTAAACCATCGTCTTAGCGATCAAAAGGTCGGCCAAATGGTTCCAGTTTTTCGGATAGCATCCCTTAGCCGGGACCCATGTGCCGGCGACTTTAAGCTTGTCACGGAGCGCTTGCGTTATAGCCTCAGAGGCTCGAGGAAGAGATAAGCGTCAAGGCCTCGGGGAAAACAGAAGTGACGATAGTTTTGATGGCGGATTTCGGCGCCGCTCAAAATGGCCCCGAGACAGACGTGATAAGCTCATTAAGCTCGGTGTTCGTACATACTCCATGACTAATGTGACGAAAGGCCTCCAAGAAATCTGGCAACTCGGCTGCGCGGGTGAAGCGCTGACGCCTCCTGAGGCAAAGCATTTCTCTGACCTGGCCGCGAGTCGCTTTCATACCTTCATTTTGAGTGCAGAATCGGCCTATCAGAGTAAGGCCTCTGACGAAGCTAAAGCGTGGGTCGCGCTTTTGGTTCAAGGGCTTGTGACTGAACTCGTCAGCAACCCGGGATTAAAAAGCGCCTGGCATGATTCACCTTTCAAAGGCCATATTTATGGTAGCCTCGTGACCACCGAGTTAGACAAGGCGCGTATACACTAGCGAGCCACCTTCCCGGGTCATTTCAGTTCATCGAGGAGCCTCAGATGCAGTCCACGTCCTCTACCTTTCCTTTTATTCCGATAGAGGGGAGCCTCAATTTTCGAGATTTTGGTGGCTACGAGACCGAAAATGGCGGTCGCATTAAAACGAATCTATTGTTTCGCTGCGGCATGCTCGCGGACATCCCTCAACACGCCTTTGAAGACTTCTCATCCTTGGGGATTGACGTGATTTGCGATTTACGACGCGACGATGAAGCAGAGATGTCCCCTACTCCCCTCGCCCCTCCATTCCAAGGCCGTCGGCACATTCCTATTGAACCCGGGACGAGCCACGAGCTCCAAAACTCGATGATGACTGCCCAGCATAGCGCCGAGGAGCGCAGCGAGTTCATGAGGATCATCACCCGAGAAATCGCCACAGAATGGACAGACGCCTATCGCTTAGTCATGCGTGCTCTGCTTGAAACAAACGGCGGGTTTCTCATCCACTGTACGGCAGGTAAAGATCGAACGGGCTTTGGCGTTGCCGTTATTCAGCAGCTTCTCGGCGTTTCTCACGAGCAGATATTTAACGACTATCTCTTGACCAACCAGTCCACTGACCTCATTGAGCGGATTCGCACCCGAATGAGCGAGCAGGCGATGGAAATTGATGAAGCAACGCTAGAAGTCATTGCTAGGGTTCGCCGCCCGTACTTGGAAGCGGCATTGGAGGCAATTGATACAGAGTTTGGGGGAATTCGAGGTTATCTTGAAGCCGTTGGGCTTGGTGAAGCCGAGGTCATAGAACTCCGTGAGCGCTATTTAGAGGATTAGGCTTTAGTTCCCAGGATTATTCTCAGACCAGATATTAAGCCTTGTAAAGCGACAATCGTCGGTCGGCTTCGAGTACAGCTAAGGAACGCTGGTGCGCTGGAATGATTCAGCCGGCGCCGATAGATACCCAACCAGTCGTTCGCTAAATAGAAATGACAATCATCACGCCCGCTTTATTCATCGCCTCGCTCGCGGTGCTGCTGCCTCGAATCTTTTGTGCATCTTGAGCAGGGATCACCAAGTCGGACTTCAATCCCTCATAGGTATCAATGGCTCTCACAATGAGCGGCACCCTCGCTACGCGCTCGTTACGTACCGCGTCGTTAATATCAAGGTCGTAGCTGACACCGCGCTTGTTCGCGATGTCATCAAACGATGTGTTTTCGCTTGGGTAGATCACGGTGCCATCTTCTGCTCGAATCGTAGGGATCGTGGCCATTTCAAATTCGGGCACCGCAGTCGCGTCGATCAGTAGCCCTGAAAACTCGCCCGAGGCGTATTCATTCACCGAGGCCCGTAGTGCCTCGGCAACGTTTTGAGGCTGCTGGGCATCAATCCACTCGATCAAGCGACGCGCCGTGTCCGCCTCCTGCTGATTGCTCAAAACAAACGGTTCCGATGCTAAAGCCGGCCTAACCATCTGATTTTCAATCCATTTCACGCTGTTATCTAGCACTCTGTAGGTCTCAAAGCGGAAGAACCTTGAATAACGCTGTGTTCGAGTTGGATTCTGAAAAGCGAGGTCTCTTTGCTCGGGCAACACCGCTTGCAATAACTCACCACCAATAGGCATTGCGAGCGTAACCGTGTAGATGTCGTTCTGATAGTGCTCCTCGACAGGAACAGCACCGCGAATCACCCCTTGGACCCGTGTAGCCGTCGTACTACCTTCTACAACCTGGTCAACCACTTTGGTCATTGAGGTCAGACGAACCCCTTTGGTCAGTTCCAGCAGGTTTCTTTGGCCATCGACCACGGCCGCCCTTCGTGAAAGGAGCCGCTTTTGAGGGGCAGACAATCCCTCCTTGGCGGTACCATACCCCTTGGCATAGATGATTCCTTTGGTCCAATTCACCTCACCAGATGAAGATTTCTCGATCACGTCTTCGGCAAGCGCGGTACCTCCAAGGCCTAATGCAGCAACGAGAACGGCTAACCGGATCTTTATTCGTCGACTCATATCACCTCTCCATTAGGCACTAGGCTTATCAAGCGCTCTGTATCGCTCTCGCGCCTTAGTTACTTTCTTCACATAATTTCTTGTTTCTTCGTAGGGCAGATTTGCAATCAAGTGCTCGTATACTGCTTCTGGCTCGAGCGCGTTAATCAATGGCGCCGCTCCGCGAACACTCGTTCCGCCTGAAAAACTACGCGCTACGTTACCAGCGCCAGTGTTGTATGCTGCAATCGCGCACAGCGTCCGGCTCTCCTCATTTTTCACGTCGCGTAGATACCGTCTGAGAAGCAAATCCAAATAGGCTGTACCAAGTTCCACATTTTGGTCAGGATTAAAGTAATACTCGGGGCCAAGAACTAATTTTTCTCCATACACATAATGATAGGCATCAAGGCCACCTGAGCTTGGCACCAGCTGCATCAATCCAAATGCAGGCACATGCGATCGAGCACGCGGGTTAAAATGGCTCTCGGTTTCCATAATCGCATAAACAAGGCTCGGCGGTAGCCCTCGGCGATTGGCTTCCTCGATGACCTGATTCTGATAGCGTTGCGCACTTTTAGACAGATGATTCACATCAAACGGAATAGCAACAGTAACTTTCTTAGCACCCGAGCTCAGAATGGTGCTCGTCACTTTGATGCCGCTATCGGATGACCGAGTTGCCGTGCCTTGATCCGGTTTACTCAGAATCGCGCCTCCAACGTCTTCATTAGCCAAGCGTTCATCATTCGCCACGGCCTTTTTAGCTTGGACCTCTTCAATCACCGAGGCCTTACCACTCACCACAGCCTCTTCATTAACAAGGACCGCTTCATTGACCACTGCCTCATCACCGGCCACGGTCTCATCAATAGTCGATAATGGCTCCAATATCACAGCATCCAACTTTTTCTCAATGGCCTCGACCACATCGGTGGTTTCGATTGCCATCAACCCCTCAAGCACCGGAGCATCGCTGTGAGCGGGCGCCTCGCTTAACTCGATATCTAGCTCTGCCAAGGTTTCTTTGGCATAGGTGAGCACTGCATCCTTCTCACTGAGATCGGATTCTGTGTCTGACTCAGCTTCTGCTACGGAAGCAACCAGCGAATCAACAATCTCGGCTCGGGGTGCTGTGTCATCAACGATATGCTCGATCTTTAATACGCCCTCCTCGAAGTCGAACTGACGCCGCGTTTGCATATCGCTGCTGTAGTCAACCCAAACGCTTTGGGTTGGGAGCACCGCGTCATCCCTGCCCCAGACCGCCTCTGCCTCGCTCTTGAGCTTTTGAAATGCCGCTTCAATCGCAGTATCGATGGCTTGGTATTCGGCTTCCAGCTGCTGGTCAAGATCTTGAAATTGGCTCTCAAGCTGCGCGTCTAATGCAGCAAACGGGTCTTCCTCAGCTGCTGCGGTCGGGACGGCCAGCATAGCCGCAAGCATGAGGCATTGCGTTATGGATCTCACTGAGCGTTAACTTCCGGAGACGACAATGATGACTTTACCAGCGCCAAGGTAGTCGCCCGATACCGTATTACTGGTAAACAGCGAAATTGCATCCGCATCGCTCACAACAAGCTCGGAAGCTTCTCCAATTCTCACAGGCTTAACCACGATGGGATTGGCCCCAATGACCTCAACCATGTCGGTTGCGGCCTCGATGGATGCAGCCCAATGCAACCAGTCTGATCCCATCGGTACATGGCTTGGGCCATATAATTCCTTGTCCCCCTCAGTCTTGACCCGAACGTCCAACATGGGAGCAAAGTCGAGATCAGACGCATCGATGACAAGACCCGATTGTCGTGATTGCAGATCCTCGATGCTTTCCTGCTGTTGCTCTGAGGGGGACGCAGCGATCTCGCCCGAGCCATTGATTGCAGAATCCGAAGTGTCTGCCCCTGTTTCTAAGACTTTAATCAACTTAAGCCGGGCGTAGAGATTGGTCTCTGGCTGTAGCCCATTGGAGCGACTCGTTTTAAAGCCCAGCCAAGGTGCCATGTGCAAAGCCACTTCGCCTCCCGCTTTCATCTTCGGAAGGGCTACCCTAAAGCCTTCGATCAAGCTTTTTACCTTGAACTCGCCCATCTGCCTATCAAGCTCCTTACATTCCCCTTGCTCGTCCCTGATTGAAACAACATAGCCGAGCTCAACAATCGAATTAGTTGAAGGCGAGGTCCCCGTTCCCTCTGTAATGGTGTGCGTAAAAAGGCCCACATTATCCTGATCTACAAGGTTCATGCCTTCCGCATCACGACCAATCGCGCAATCCCACATTGCCAGATCGTTGATCTGGAACCGCTTGGATTTCTCTGTCGATTTGAGATTGGGCTGAGTGATAGCGACTAAAGTCTTGCGCTCTTTGCACGCGGCGTTATCTTTGCCGAGACAAACCGCCATGGTTACACTCGCGACCAAGCTATCCCCATCCCGATCAACTGACGAGCTCAATTCAAATGCACCTTGGAGCATACCCTTCACTCGGGTGCCGACAATGTCACTTTCCAGGGCCATATCTTTAACAGTAGTTCCCGCAGTAACCTGAACGCCATTGATGGTCTCAAGCAAGTTCCGCTGGGCATCTATCCTTGCAGCGCGCACGGCCATCAAGCGCGCCTGACTCTCTGGAAAGCGCTTAACATCAGCAAAACCAAAACCTTCGGCAGACAGGAGGGACAGCTGATCTGCTTGTACGACAATCGCGAGGAGAAACTGTCCAAAAACAATCCAATATTTCACGATGACGTCTCCTTAAGCTTCTCGTTGCAGTAATTGTTTCAAATTGTGCAGCACTAAAATCGACTCGGCACCCGACACCAGGTCGTTAGGCCCGATCGTGCCATCCTCGCGCCCCTGCATCAGTCCCCGAGCGACCGCAGACATCACCGCATTAAAGCTCGTTGCGTTCGATTTCAAATCTGAATATGGGGAGGCTGTGCCGATAAATGCGGTGCGGCTAATTTGATATTTCGCGTGCAGAATATCCTCGACCAGCATAGCGAGTTCTCCCCGGGTAATGGTCTTTGAAGGATTGAATGCTCCGTTAGTAATTCGAAAACTACGGAAATTGAGCCGGTGACTCGCCAGAATGTCACTACTGTAATCTGAATCTGCGTAGTCGGTCAGACCCTGATCTGACGTTTCGCCAACTGACTCCACCGCTGGCTGAGGGATATATTCAGACATCTTAAGGTCGCGATTCAGCAATCTCGCAACCTCTGCCCTAGATATCGTTGCTGCATAAGCGAACTCACTTTGGGTTATGGCAACAGCACGCTCAATCTGCTGCACCTGTGTCAATAGAGCTTCTGCTTGATCGTTATTCATCGCGTCTGCGGCGAGCGACAATCCGAGCATCCCTCTTGCCTCGGCGAAGTTTCTGTTGTCGAAATATACTTCCGCCATCGCATAATGCAGTGCAGCATATTGAGACGAGGTCTTAACACGAACACCTCGCTTGTATTGAACCAGGGCGCGCTTTGCATTTCTCGCCGCTCGCTCGATCTGGATACCCAGTGTGCGAAGAGCGAGCTTGTCGTCGTTCTGCCGCGCATAGCGAAGCCCGCGTTTTTGAAACCTTAATGCCTCCCGAATCTCGCCCGCCTCTAACTCAAGCTTTGCAAGACCAATATAACTACCGATGTCTCGCTTATCGTCGCTAAGCTTTTCCAAATATGCAATTCGCACATCCCCTAATGCGAAATTGATAAGCATCAAAGGTAACAACCCCAAACACATGGTATTGATTTTCATCGATTCCCCCAACAGAAATTTAGTGCCACGCTAGCGTCTGCGGTGAAAGCGTTGCCAGCTTTCGGCGTGAGTGGGTGCCGCTGCCCTGTCGCCTTGTTAAATCGGATCATCGCGGTAGCAGGGCTCCTCGTTACACGTTCGAATGTCACGATTTTTGGAGGTTCGCAATGGGATCGAATAACTTCTCTGGTGGACCGCGCCATCGAGCTCATAGTCGACTCTCAGAACAAATCTCTCTGGAACGTCGCTCAGGCTAAAAGATAGTCTTGTTTTCCTCTCTATTGGTGTTTGAACGCCAGCCAGAACCAATGGCTCCCTGTCGCTCTCTGACTTAGCCTCCAAGCTATACGCTAGAACGTTACCCCTGCCATTATTAGATAGATCCACCTCAACAAGACTTTGCTGAAACATGGTAACCACATAGCCTAGTCGAAGAGGGTGACCAGGTTTCTGTAGCGCTTTCGATGGGGCCTCCCCCGAGACCGACCAAATCACTTGTTTCGAATTCAACTCCTCTGGTGTTGTGCCGATCTCTGCGCAGCCGACCAATGCCACAACCAACAAAAAAACGTTAACAAACAATGAAATCATGTTACTCCTCGCTAGATGGCGTCTAAGGCAACCGTTTGGCAGGTAGACCCTGCGCCCTCACCAAACAGCAGATCATAGTCATGCACGTCCATCCAATAAGCGCCTGAATTGAGCTCCACGTCCAATATCTCTGTTCCTATTTGTTCAGACACGCCTAAATTAACCAATTGATTTCCCGAATAAACATAAACGTCAGGATCTCCATTCTCGGGGTCTGCTGAATTGACCGAGATACGGTAGCTACCGCTGTTTTCAATCACGAAACGCATCAGCCTCCGATTGCCAAGCTTGTTGGGCTGCCCGAAACCATCAGTCAAACATACTTCCTTAGCAGAATCTCCGGAGATGATAGGTTCGTAAAGCGGCAGGATACTTGCGATTTCACTCGCATCACCATCTTCAGTCGACTGACCCGCATTCGTCTCGCCTGTTGCGAGAACATCGACGGCACTCAAACCAACTGCAATCGCCTGTTGATCAGCTAGCGCCAATATCGATTGCTCGTTCTGGGGCGAGGCTTCGATTACACCAGAAAGAAAACTGTATATCGTGCTCGCTGTTCCCGAGTCTTGGTTAACCATCTTGCCGAACAACACGTCGGCTAGCGCTATCCGATCGAGATTAACCGTATCCGCATCTCCGTCCCGCGAATCATCAAAAATGTCATAGATGAGTTGGATGATACTCGCTTCCGAAAACCAGCCAGGAACAAACGCTAATTGACTACCAGTCTCACAGTCGAAGCCAAAACCCTGCGATTGACTGTTACCAAAAGTGTCGAGATACACCGAATCATTTAACATCAAGCACGATAGCGCCGTGGCTATACCCTCTGAGTAGGCTAACCGGGCATCAAGGAATTCAGTCAAGTCGTGCGCACCACCAGTGCTCGTGTCCTTTGACATCCTATCTAGTAGGTAGTGAACCCATTCGTGGGCCAATACGTGGTCATCGAACTCATCCGTATCCACATCGGCATCCCCAAGAATCCAGAGGTCACCGTCCGCGTAAAAAGATGTGCCAATACTTGTCTCATCAGGGCGGTTATCAACGCTCCAGAAAATATTGAGTGAAGGCAAAGCTAAGTTGGTCTCAGATTCCGCGAAAAACTCGGCACTGCGAATCATCCGATCTAAAACCGCAAACGGTGCAGCATCCCTTCGGTTGACGTAGGCTCCATCCAGCCAACCACTGGGTAACTCAATCGATTGTTCAAGGCTAGGGCTATCTGCAACGATCGTGTCGGTTACCACACTGTACAGAGGGTATTGAGCTCTTTCGCTACTCCCTTGATTGTCACGGACCGAAATATCCCACGATACACTGCCGCGTTCAGCTTGACTCGACGCGATCACTCTTACTTTGACTCTCGCTCCTCTAGACAATTCGATCGATGCTCGCCCCTCTTGGTCAGTTTGCGGTGGAGATGACAACTCAACCAAAGCGCCCGACTCAGCGTCAAAGACCTCGAAGTTGATAAATCGCGCTGGCTGGCTGATGGGATTGGCGTAATCCAACCCGCAACGCTCTCTGCAGGTGCTGGGAACGTCCTCGAAGGCTATCGAGAGATCAAGCATTGTCGTTTCATCGCTATCAGCCGAGTCGGAACCCGATGCAGTCGAGGATCCGCTGGTCGCCCCCGCTTGAGTTCCGGTACTACTTCCCGGGGTAGCGCCAGCCGCTTGCGGAGCAGGCGAATCGGAACCTCCTCCGCCACAGGCAGCCAACAAGAGACTAAAAGCAAGCAAGAAGCCAATTCTGCTCAAAGTCAAGAATGCCAACTTTGCTCTCTCCATATCGTGAGTCCGCTAATCACCTCGCTAGCCATGGCAATGTGGCCTATCATTATTGCAAAGGTCCTCTTTTATAAGTCTGCACCAATTACATATGGACTCTTTCACATGCACTCTTGAATGGTTTCGCTATGAACACGTCTCTACCTTACATTAATCTCGCAACTAAAAAAAAATCAGGCGATTGGATATGGACGCCCGTCTGGTTCGCTGAAGCAGCTGGCGGCCAGTCGATCTACATTTTCTCCGCTGCCGACGCTGGCAAGGTAAAACGACTGAGGAACTTCGAGGCTGTGCAAATCGCGCCGTGCACGATTTCAGGGAGGATCACTGGGGAATCCAGGGATGCCCTAGGACGACTCATCCATGACGACTCAGAAGTCGCTCAGGCCTACATGCTGCTTCGATCCAAATATGGCTGGCAAATCAAGGTGCTCGACTTTTTTAGCCGTGTCACAGGGAAAATCAACAAGCGGCAGATGATCAGACTGGATTTCTGATACTCAAAGGGCTTTGCAGACCTCACCCAACCAGAAGCTGAAGCCAGCTCCAGCGTGTCACGCCCTCCCAAGCGGCATCCAGCCATCTTTACTCGCTACCCCTGAGGTCTTCAAAGCAGCAGGGCCGAAACAGAAAGGGTCGGGCGGAGCGAGCGCAGGGCAAAGCAAAGGCCAGGACACACTAGGGAATGACGAGAATCTTACCGTCTGTGTTGGGATCGCCCAGACGCGCAAACGCAGTGGCCACTTCATCGAGTGCTACCTGATCAGTGACGAGCCCCTCCACATTGAGCTGCCCCGACCCCAAAAGAGTTAGCGTCTCAGAGAATTCTGCAGGCGTGTAACCGAGCACATACTGCATCGATAGCTCTTTATTGATGGCAATAAGCGGACGAGCAGTGTCCATTTCGAGACACACCCCGACCACCACAATTCTTGATTGGCGGGGCGCAGTCGCGAACAATCGATCAATCATCCCCTTGACGCCAACGCACTCAAATATCACCGTATGACCGTCCTCTGGCCACTGCATGTCTGCGAACGGATCGCGAATACTTGGATCGATAGTCGTACGCGCTCCGAGTTGCTCTGCTAGGGCACGGCGACCTGGTGAAAAGTCGCTCGCCACGACCTCAAAACCGCGCATCGATAGCACCGCAGTGATCGCAAGACCCACTGGACCGCAGCCAACCACCAGCACCTGGTCCTCAGGATGAAGACTTGCCTTGTTCACGGCATGCATACCAACCGCTAGAGGTTCAGTGAGCGCGGCAGTATTAGCATCGACCCCTTCGGGCACTTTGTTCAAGAGCCGCTCAGTCAACACCATGTATTCAGCAAAGCCCCCGGGCGCAATGTCTGAATAGCCAAGCCCAACCATCTCTGAACGAAGCAGCACCGGCATTGAACAGACGAGATCCCCTACACGATAGTGACTACTGGCGCCCTGCCCAAAGTCAACGACCTCTGCACAAAATTCGTGCCCGAGCACCACCGGCTCGTCAGTGGTCAGCTTGAACCCACCCCCTACTTCCCGTGAGGTCTCTATGAACGATTGGGTGTGCTGAACTGCGTGTAAGTCTGAACCGCAGATTCCGCAGGCTTTGGTCGCAACCAACACCTCGCCTGGGCCAGGCTCTGGTATCGGAATGTCATCGATCCAAAGTCGACCCGCTTGCATTAATGCTGCTTTCAATCTTGCTGACTCATCTCAGATAGATTCAACCCGTTTGAGAAATGGGATCCTCAATGAGCTTCTCATACATCTCATGCCAGTGACGTAATTTAAGTTCGTTGTAGTCAGCAAAGCGCAAGTGTTCCCTCGCAGTGGCCTTCATGCCTGCATAGACGTGTTCCAGGTTTCTAATGTCCTGATTAAAAATCTTAGCCAACATGCCTAGCTCATGCGCCTCTGTGTAATCATCATCCGGCCCTAGCCAGTGAATCTCGGATACCGGCGTGTAATCTCCGTCCTCGGGAATCGGTGAGAGGTACATGCACTCCATGATGCACTCCTCATGATTATCGCCATTGGGTCTAAACCGATAATTGATTTGATTGAAGGAACCCCATGGGTGCCAGTTGGGGAAAACCGTGAAAAAGATCGATGCCGTCAGCTCAATATCTGGGATGGTGTCAGCCACGGAGGGGACGATGTCTTTCAACACGTGTCGCTGAATTTCCGCCCCACCTTGGCGGGTATTGGCACGCGCCCCGAGTTTATCCTTGATGCGCCCTGCTGCTCGAGTGCTACTCATGGCTGAGACTGCCTGCTCGGGCAACTGGCAACCGCCCACCCAATCACACAGATGCGGATTGGCGTCGGTCAGATCTCCCTCGATCCATTCAGCGGCCGTTGTGAACTTTCCAGACTTGCCCTTGGGTGTTGTGACCTGAACGATACCGTCACCCAGGTCCTCATACACCCAACCATTTAGCGGGTGTTGAATTTTGTGCACGCCGTCTAACTCGACTGGCTCCCACGCCGGCAAACCATTGCCCTCAAGCGCACCGCAGCGAATCGCGCGGGAGTAATTGCCAAAGGCGTCATACTTGGTGCAAAGGTCGTGGGCTCCACCCGTCAGAATTTGAGGGTGCGTCATCAGGACGTGATAGGACTCCATGAACGCCTCTTGGACCACTTTCCAATTGGCCCTCACAATTTTGGCTATATGGGCTGATTTGTACCGCTTCGTGTAAGGAAGCAAGGGGAAGTGGCTATCCAAATCACCCAAGAAGTCCTCGAGCGGTTCAGCATCCGGATCGGGATTGATAAAAATGAACCGCCCCCAACGTCCCACCTTCACCTCTGGGAGTGCCTCATCATCTCGTTTTAGCCCTGTATAGTCATAGGCACAAGGAATTTGCTTCAAGGAGCCATCTAAATTCCAAGACCAACCATGGAACGCACATCGCAATTCATCTAAGCCTTTGCCCCGGCTCTCCCTCAGCTTTCGACCACGGTGTAGGCAGGCGTTGTAGTAAGCCTTGTATTCATCTTCTGCTACGCGCACCACGAGAAAAGACATGGACGAGATGTCGTAGGGCACGACGTCACCAACATTAGGCATGTCATCTTCATGACAAGCGACTTGCCAAGATTTTTTCCATAGCTGCTCCCGCTCAAGTTCATGATAGACGCGTGAGGTGTACCGCTTTACCGGGACCAGCGTGGGACCAGGATCCATGGGTGCATTGCGGCGGAGGGCCTCCGAGATATTCTCAGGATGGGTGTCCGCTTGAAGCAATTTTTCGAATGCCTCATCCATGGTACGCACACCGTTATTTGCTGCTGTATTCATGAAAACTCCTTGTAATGCGGCGGCAT
>Ga0181574_10002691_pt1 | contig 16024 bp, 13 predicted proteins | sample 101ome_24_FD_145600 | JGI IMG/M metagenome (GOLD analysis project Ga0181574, IMG submission 145600) | Coastal salt marsh microbial communities from the Groves Creek Marsh, Skidaway Island, Georgia - 101410AT metaG (spades assembly) | ecosystem: Environmental > Aquatic > Marine > Intertidal zone... | reverse complement strand
GAGTCATGCGGAGTCCGGGTGATTTCGCTCGTTTCCCTGGACTCAAATTGGACGCGATGCCCACCCGTAAGATCATCTGCGGGGTCATCGTTAGTGATGATCACCGTCCCTCCGACTTCGGTAATTTGAAATATTCTTTCTGCGAATGCATAACGCAAATGGATGCAGCCGTGAGAGGATGGATATCCCGGCAGTCCCCCTGCATGGAGCGCCACTCCGTCCCAGGTGAGGCGTTCGGTAAATAGCATCGAAGCATTGTTGTAGGTAGAAGAATGATGATCTGCGTCCTTCTGCAGAATGTGGATCCTTTCTTCTGTAGTGTGGCGTTTGCCTTTCATTTTCTGGGTCCTTTCTATAAGATCCCAGACTATCACTCAAGATGGACCAGTTTTTCTAGGCTCAACCAGATTACGCCTGCACCGAGTTGTTCGTGGGGGTAACTGCGGGAAGTGCGTTCGCTTGTGGAACTCGAGCAATCTCTACCGCCGGACACCCCTGACACAAGAGTGCTGCTACGAACTCACTTGTGATCGCGCTCGCCTGAGAAGTGCCGCTGCCGAGAACGTATTGTCCTTCGTCGTAAGCTGATATGATGCCCACACCTGGAGCAGAGAGGTTAGCGTTTCACCCGAATTGGAGAAGTAAGCTTGTGTGTTTTCTGCATCGACCGCACCTACAGAAAGGGCATCTCGATAAGCCGCAGGAAACGCTAGGCTTGTCGGCACCTCGTTGCCGGCGGCTGCCACCACGATTGTGTTTCGTTCCAATGCATATTCGATCGCCGCTAGCAGATAGGAGCATTTCCGAAGGATCCCAGGCTGATGTTAATTACGCCAGTTCGCTGATCGGTGGCCTTGACTCGCATTTTGAAAACTTTTCCCGTTTCGAGATCCCTGCAATCGAGAGTTCAGAGAATCAAAAACGGTCCGGGTGGGATTCGAACCCACGGAACCCTTTCGGGTTCACTTCTTTAGCAAAGAAGCGCTTTCGACCACTCAGCCACCGAACCAAATTTTGGGATTTGCTGCAAATTTCGCTGATCGGAATCAGGTGAATTTCGCAGGGGCGGAATCTGCCAGTAGAGCCGGTTTCCGTCAAGTAGAGGTTTCGTCTTCCGAACTGCTTTTCCACGGCTCACCCTGTCGGTTTAGATCTACGCAAACTTCGACTTTACCTTCGACTTCCCGGACCAGGTAGCTCCGGACGTCGCGAGTGGCGGGGCCGCTGAGAACTTCTCCAGTCTCGAGGCGAAATTCGGCGAAATGCCAAGGGCAAGCAATGCAGCCGTTTTCGACAGGACCGAAGGCCATGGAGGCGTCTGCGTGAGGGCAGAGGTCATCGATCGCATAAATCTCATCTTTGTGACGGACCAGGGCGATGCGATGGCCGTCGAGTTTAAATGGCTGGCCTTTTCCTTCCTCGATGTCGGCGGAATTGGCTAGTGGGTGAAAAGTCATAATCGCTTCGCGGACCGTTACTGAACACTGGAAACCTGAGACTTCAAACTCTCCGCACTCACTCCGCTTTCGCGCAAACTCTTCAAGGTGATCGCTTTGTCTCGTTTCGCGAGGCGGTTTCCCTTTTCGTCGGTCAGCAATTTGTGGTGATGGTAGCTTGGGACGGGCAAGTTCAATAGTTCCTGCAAAACCCGATGCAGGTTGGTGGATTCAAAGAGGTCTTCACCGCGGACGATGTCGGTGATTCCCTGCAGGGCGTCGTCGTGGACTACGGCGAGGTGGTAGCTGGTTCCGATGTCTTTTCGGACAATGACGGCGTCGCCAAGGAGTTCGGGCCGGCATTTTTGTTCTCCGTGAATTCTGTCCTGCCAGGTCAATTCCTGCCCGATTTCGTTCATTGCACGCTCGAGATCGAGGCGCAGAGCGTGGGCCTCACCGGCTGCAATGCGGGCTTTTTGCTCGTCTTCCGACAAATGGCGACAAGTGCTGGGGTAGAGTGGTCCTTCGCTGCCATGGGGGGCCTGACCGGCGCGTTCGATTTCCTGCTGGATGTCTTTTCTCGTGCAGAAGCAGGGGTAGAGAAAGCCGTGTTGTTCGAGTTTGCCTGCGGTTTCCCGGTATTCGTCGAGGTGTTGGTTCTGAATGCGGACGGGTTCTTCCCACTCAATTCCGAGCCATCTGAGGTCTTCGAGGATTTGCTCGGCGTTCTCTGAATTGCATCGGGTATGGTCGATGTCTTCGATGCGAAGAAGGAATCGGCCGCCGTTTTTCTTCGCAAAATTCCAGGCCTGCAACGCGGCGTAGGCATGGCCTTTGTGAAGGTGTCCGGTTGGGCTGGGGGCGAATCGAGTTACGACGGGTGCCGTCATTACGGAATGTTTGAACAAAAGGTGTATGTTCGCAATCTACAAACTACGCGTATTATAGAGCATGAATCGAGCGTTCTCTTTTTTTCATTCAACCCTGTTGGGTCGAAGGCATAATTCAGTTGGGTTTTTCATTTCACCCTGCTGGGCACTGTCCTGTTTGGTAGTGGGATTCCTTTTTCCAGTAAATGCGGACGAGAAAAATGAGGGGCTCTTGCTGGATGGGACGCGACAGCTGACCTTTGAGGGGCGCCGGGCTGGAGAAGGGTATTTTTCTGCCGATGGGACGAAGATGGTTTTCCAGAGCGAGCGCGAGGAGGGGAATCCTTTTTATCAGATCTACCTGATGGATCTGGAATTGGGTGATGTGGAGCGAATTTCTCCAGGGATGGGAAAAACAACCTGCGCCTGGATTCACCCAGACGCAAAGCGTGTCATTTTTGCGTCGACGCATTCAGACCCGGACTCGGAGAAGTATCAGAAGGAGGAGTATGAGGAAAGAGAGTCGGGGAAGGCACGGAAGTATTCGTGGGATTACGACGCAGAGTTCGAGGTTTACGAATACGACACGGAGTCAGGGGAGTATCGCAACCTGACAAATACCAAAGGCTACGATGCGGAGGGTGCCTATTCTCCGGATGGGAATCAGATTGTTTTTGCATCGAACCGCCAGGCCTACGACGGCACGATGAGCGAGGCGGATCAAAAGGCGTTCAAGCTGGATAAGAAATTTCCGATGGAGATCTATGTCGCGAATGCCGATGGAACCGATGCGAAGCGGCTCACTTACACGGACGGCTACGACGGGGGGCCGTTTTTTAGTGCGGATGGGAAGAAAATCTGCTGGCGGCGTTTCGATCGCAAAGGATTGACGGCGGAAATCTTCACGATGAATGCGGATGGCTCAGAGCAAACGCAGTTGACGCACCTGGGTGCGATGTCGTGGGCTCCATATTTTCACCCGAGCGGGGAATACCTGATTTTTGCGACGAACAAGCACGGCTTCGACAATTTTGAGCTCTACCTCGTAGATGCCGCGGGGAAGAAAGAGCCGGTGCGGGTGACGGGGACGGAAGGTTTCGACGGTCTTCCGGTATTTTCTCCGGATGGGAAAAAGTTGTCGTGGACTTCGAATCGAACTCCAGAAAAGCAGTCGCAGATTTTCCTCGCGAACTGGAATCATGAGAAAGCAATGGCTTTGCTCGAAAAAAGCGGAGCACCCGAGAAAAATTCGAAGCTCTCTTCTGCGCCGATGAAAGCGCCGACCGAGAAAGTGTCTTCTCAGAAGTTTAAAACGACTCCGGAGATCACGGTGGAAGATATGCGGAATCACATTGGTTACCTCGCATCGGAAGAAATGGGCGGACGTCTCACTGGAACGAAGGGGGAGATTCTCGCGACGGATCACGTAGCTAGTGCATTCAAGAGCTGGGGCCTAGAGCCGGGCGGGGATGATGAATCCTATTTCCAGGAGTTTAATTTCACGGCTGGTGTTGCCGTTGGAAAGGACAACAAGCTGCTCGTAAAGCAGGGGGATTACGAACGTGAACTGGAAGTCGAGAAAGACTGGCGTCCTGTTTCTTTCTCTAAACTGGGCGACATCCATGAAGCAGGCGTCGTGTTCGCTGGTTACGGTTTGGAAATTCCGGATGGAGAAGGCGGAGAGTCCTATACGAGTTATTTCCACCTCGATGTGAAGGGCAAGTGGGTGATGGTCTTCCGTTTTGTTCCGGAAGATGTGGAAGGTTCGAAACGCCAAGAAATGCAACGTTTTTCCCGGCTTCGTCACAAGGCAACACTGGCGAGGCGGAAGTTTGCAGCGGGAATCATTTTCGTAACGGGGCCGGAAACGGAGGTAAACGAGGAGCTGATTCCGATGCAGTTCGACGCTTCACTGGCGGACTCTGGGATCCCGGCGATCTCAATGAGCACGGAAGCGGCGACCCGTCTCGTTGCGACGGCAGGGAAAGATCTGTCCGAAATACAGAAGAAGCTGGATACCGGTGAGATGGTCCAGGGCTTTGCGATTCCGGATCTCCGCGTCGATGCGGAGATCGACGTTGATCAGGAGAAGAAGACGGGTCGAAATGTGATTGCGGTTCTTCCATCGGGGAAAGGCGGACATCATCCACCGCCTGCGGTTGTGATTGGAGCTCACATAGACCACCTTGGCGCGGGGGCGGGAGCGGGGTCACTCGCGAAGGAACATGAGCGCGGTCAAATTCACTTTGGCGCGGATGACAATGCTTCCGGTACTGCAGGGCTGCTGGAAATAGCGGAGTATCTCAGTGACTTGAAGAAAAAGGGCAAATTAGAGATGGAACGTGACTTGGTTTTTGCTGCATGGTCAGGCGAAGAAATTGGCCTGCTCGGTTCGTCTCATTTTGTGAGGAAGTTGGCGAAAGACACGATGGGCAATGAAAGCGCGCCTCTCGGTCTTCTGCTATCCTCCTATTTGAACATGGATATGATCGGCCGACTCGACGAAAAGGTTGTGATTCAGGGGACGGGCTCGAGTGACTACTGGAGGGGTGCAGTTGAGCGTCGCAACGCGCCGATCGGGCTGCCGATCACGATTCAGTCGGATACATTTCTCCCAACGGATGCGACCAATTTTTACCTTAGGAAAGTTCCCATCCTGAGCGCCTTCACGGGGGCGCACGAGGACTATCACACTCCTCGCGATACGGCCGACAAGGTCAATTACGAGGGCGCAACGAAGATTGCCAAGTTGATGGGTTTGATTGCCCGTGGCTTGGCGATGGATTCCGAGGCTCCGAAATATGTGAAGGTGGATCCTCCAAAAAATCGCGGAGCACGCGGTTTCCGTGTCTATCTCGGGACTGTACCCGACTACAGTCAGGGGGACATCAAAGGCGTGAAATTGAGTGGAGTTTCTGACAAAGGTCCGGCAGGAAAAGCAGGTGTTGAGGGCGGCGATGTGATTGTCGGATTGGCAGGTCGGAAAATTCTCAATATTTACGATTACACCGATGCGATGGCGGCCTTGAAAGTGGGCAAGGAGACTGAAATCGTGGTGCAACGTGACGGCAAAGAGATCAAACTCAAGATCGTGCCTGGATCGAGGGACTGATATAGCTGCAGGCCGTCCTTCTGATTTTTACGCTGCCAGCCTACATTTTCTGTATCGCTTCCCGTTCGTTTGAGAACGTAAAGAATCCCGAAAAAGTAGAATTAAGCCGAAAATGAGGGCTTTTTTCCTGATTTTGAAATCGTTTCGGGGCCGAAATCCTTGCTTGCGGACCGTTGACATCTACTGCTAAGCTTCCCGTTTAGGGTAATTTACCTCCCAACGGAACACGTGTGTAATTGTCTAACAGACCCCGTCGAGAAATCGCGGATCAGGGTGATTGAATTTGCTCTCATCGCTTGCTTGTCTGTGTGCAGTTTTAATCTGGTGGCCTACGGCAACGATGTGGAGGACGGTATTGCCGGATTCGCCGCTCTTGAGGTTCAGAAGCGTCAGCACCTGGTAAAGTCGGCGCAGACACTGTTCACTGCGGGATCTCATGCCTTTGCTGATAAGTCGTATGGTGAGGCGATGGACAATTACAAGGCAGCCTTTGAAACTCTGCCGTCAGTCCCTGCTGTTGAAGACCAGCGCCGAGTGTTTTTCAAGCGCTACCAGCTCACTGCCCTGCGCTTTGCCCAACTGAAAGTTGATGAAGCGCGCTGGAAAGAAGCGATTGATACGCTTACCGAAGTGATGAATACGGCGAAGGTGCACGAAATGCCGGTAACGCTTATTGATCCGCAGGTTCGCAAAATGCTCGGAGAATTGAAGTCCCGCGACGATCGCTACAATATGGCGACCTCACCACGGCACCTCCGGGACGTTGAGGCGGTTCAGGCAAAGCTGGTTCTGGCAAAGGGATACCTGGAACTGGGTGACTATGACCGGGCCGAGCGCAGTTATCACGCTGCCCTCGAAATTGATCCATACAACAACGCTGCACGACGTGGATTGGAGAATGTCGAACGTCACCGTATCGATTATGTCGATGCAGCCCGTCAGCAGGCACGCTCGAAAATGCTGCGAGAAGTCGCAGAGGGTTGGGAAAGTCCGGTGCCGATTGTCAATGCTGGGACTGAATTGATTGAACTCCCAAGTGAAACAGCGAATGGCGGAAGTCCACTCATTGAGGAGAAACTGAATACGATTACGATTCCGAAATTGGAATTCAACAACGCCCGTCTTATCGATGTTCTGGAGTTCCTCTCCCAGAAATCGCAAGAATTGGATAACGCTGAGCCCGATCCAACGAGACGAGGTGTGAATATCGTGATCGACTCCAGTGGTGCTCTCGATGGTGGAGATTTGTCGCAAACCCCTTTGAGCGTAAGGCTTTCCAACATACCTCTGTCAGCGGCTTTGAAATATGTGACTCAGCAGGTCGATATGAAGTATCGGGTCGAGGGGTTTGCCGTTAAAGTGATTCCAGAATCAGTAAACCCGGATGCAGGAATGTTCGCTCGCTCGTTCAATGTGCCTCCTGGTTTCATCACATCAGCTCCGGGAGGAACTGCTCCTGCAGATGACGATCCTTTTGGTGGTGGGGACGATGCACTTGCCCCCAACACAAGTATTTCAGTGAAGCGGATTTCGGCTGAAGACTTCCTCAAGAACAATGGGATTAATTTTCCCCCTGGCTCATCTGCGAGGTTCATCGGTGCGACCAGTACACTTGTAGTTCGCAACACGGCAGAAGAATTGCTCAATGTGGAGAATCTGGTTAGGTCTTCGATCGAGAGTGGATCCAAAGTGGTGCAAATCGGAATCAAGCTGATTTCGGTTGAGGATCAGCTTCTGAAGCAGGCGGGGCTCGATTTCCTTGTTGGGGGAGCAAACTTTGGAAACACGCCACGGGTTTTTGCTGCCGGTGGCACTGATGGGAATGCGACCAATCCAACTCTCCCGCAGGACTACGGATTCGTGGATCCTGTAACAGGAATCCCCATTGGTCAGAATCCAATCTCGGCGGGTCTTCGGACAGGTGACCTAGCCACGACTCAGTCGATAGACGATATCATTAATCGTGACAGTCCGATTGCGGGGTCGGGAAAGCCGCCTGGTGTGTTTTCGTTAGCTGGGGTTTTCACAGATCCTCAGTTCCAGATGATGGTTCGGTTGTTGAACCAGCAGAAGGGGGTTGACGTCTTGCAAAGCAGCAGTGTAATGGTTCAGCCCGGCCAGATTGCAAGAATCTCGCAGGTGCGCGAGTTCATCTATCCGACTGAGTATGATCCTCCGGAGATTCCGAACCAGATTGGCGACGGAATTGGTGGCGGAGGTGTCGAGGTATTTCCTGTTACGCCAGCTACTCCAACAGCTTTCGAAATGAGGGAGCTCGGAGGTGTCATTGAAGTGGAGCCTACTGTTTCATCGGACAACAAAACGATTAATTTGAACGTTCTCGCTGACTTTACCGAGTTTAGCGGATTCATTAACTACGGAACTCCGATTCGTGTCGGCACTCTCGACGTGACAGAAAACCGAATTCTGATGCCTGTTTTCGATGCGATCAAGGAAACCACCAATGTGACGATCTGGGATGGGAATACGATAGCGATCGGAGGTTACATCAGTGAGTCGGTCACTGGTTCGGAGGATAAGGTTCCATTCGTCGGTGATTTGCCAGTTGTCGGGAAGGCGTTCCGCTCCAAAACTCGTGATGCGACGAAAAGAGCGCTGATCATTTTCGTACAAGCAGAGCTGGTCGACCCGGGTGGAAACCCGATCAATGCACCACCCATGGACGAAGAACCTGAGCTATTCACTCGACAGGATGTTCCTGTCAGTAACGTGCAGCCTGTGGGTCCGCCGCCAGCCGCTGTTTACCCTACTAAGTGATCAAATTCTTCGCGTAAAGATTCCAGAATTGAGCAAAGTCAGGATAAAGAGCTGTATTCGGGCGAAATAAAGCAAAAACGTGCGACATTTTCTTTGCTTTTTTTTCGTCTAGTGAGTTTATTCAGCTTTTCCAATTTGCCTGACTCCGACAATTTTCATGAGTGTATCCGCGACTTCGGGTGATCCCGAAACAAGCGAAAGCCCCTCCGGTTCCGGACAGGGGATCACAGAACTAAAGGACGCCGTGATCCGCTTCGCGGGTAACTCCCAGGACGGCATTCAGACTGTTGGCGGATTTCTGGCGCGCCTGGCTGGACGCAGTGCCCGTGATGTCATGACCTACATGACAATTCCGTCTACGATTTCTGGTGGGCCTTCCATTTTTCAGGTCCATCTGGGTTCGGGAGAAGTGCTCTCTGCTGGAGATGAATCAGATTTCCTCTTCGCTTTTTACCAGCACAGCTACGATAACCACATCGACTCGCTCAAAGAGGGCGGAATCTGCATTTACGACTCCGATCATGTGGAGGAGTTGAAGGAAGGGAACGGAATCATTCACGTGCCGGTTCCAATGACGAGCACCACAGTCGAAGCCATCGGGGGAAGTGCACGAGATCGGGGAAAAAATATCTTTTCACTTGGTCTGGTCACTCAGTTGTTTTCACTCAATCGCGAGAAGCTGACGACCCTCATTGAGAAAACCTTAGGAAGAAAGGGCGAGGACGTTCTTCGCAACGCGATGCTGGCTTTTGATGCCGGTTACGCTTATCCCATTGGTGATATCATCGGTCTCGGGTTTGACCTGAAGGAAGGCGCTGTCAAAGGCGCTGATAAGATCACAACTGACGGCAACACTGCGATGACTCTAGGCCTGCTTGCGGGGGGAGTTCGTTACGGAGCCGGATACCCGATCACTCCCTGGTCTACAATCATGGAGCAGTTGCGCAGTGAACTCCCCAAATACGGAGGGCTTTTTGTCCAGTGCGAAGATGAGTTGTCGGCCGTGTCGATGGCTCTTGGATTTGCATATTCAGGACATACCTCTGTAACGGGTAGTTCCGGCCCAGGTCTTTCGCTTAAAATGGAAGCTCTCAGTTACGCTACGATGGCGGAGCTTCCCATCATCGTGATCAACGTGCAGCGTGGAGGACCGAGTACGGGACTTCCCACCAGTGTTGAGCAAAGCGATCTCATGCAGGCGATCTACGGCAGTCACGGAGATTGCCCTCGTGTCGTGATTGCTCCAAAGGATGTCGAAGATTGTTTCTACATCGCTCTGGAAGCCTGCCAGATTGCACGGGAATACAGTTGCCCGGTTCTGGTTCTTACCGACCAGGCTCTCGCCACTCGAATCGAGGCCTTTTCGGAACCCGATTTGCCAGCTCTCGTTCACGAGCCTGTGCTGGACCAGGATGCTCGGAGTGAGGATTTCAAGCCGTATCCACTAGATGGACTCACCAAACATGCACCTCCGGGAACGAAGATGGAAGGCGGCACCTACCCGGTTGTAACCGGTCTGGAGCATGATGAATGGGGCCACCCAAGTGGAAACCCTGGAATGCACGCGAAGATGAATGCTCGTCGTCGTGACAAAATTAAGTCGTTTGGCGATTCGCTCGCTGTTCCCGAAATTCATGGAGACGACTCTGGTGAAGTCCTCATCGTTGGATGGGGGTCTACCTGGGGGCCGATTCGCGAGTCGATCAACCGCATGCGTGATAAAGGTCGCAAGGTTGGCACGATGCACCTTCGTCATCTCAATCCGCTTCCAAACGGACTTGAGGATGTTTTCTCCCAGTACGATCACGTAGTAGTTGTCGAAATCAACGATGAGGGCCTCTATGGTATGGGCCAACTTGCCACCCTTCTCCGCGCCCGTTATTGCGATCCACGCATCGTTTCTGTCTGTAAGACTGATGGCCTTACTTACAAGGTCCGGGAAATTATTGAACGCGTTGACGCGCTCGTCTCCTAACTCACCAACTCCGACTTCTTTTTCTCATGTCAGCGCCCGCCGAACCAAAAAAACTAACGAAGAAGGATCTCACTGCGGACCACCCTACGTGGTGTCCCGGTTGTGGAGATTTCGCCGTTCTTGCAGCTTTCTTCAAAGTGCTCGAAAAACTTCAGTATCCGCACGAGAAGATTTGCACGATTGCAGGGATCGGGTGTTCATCGCGCTTTCCCTATTTTGTCAATGGACATGGCGTTCACTTCATTCACGGCCGCGCATTGCCTCTTGCTACGGGAGTGAGCTTGTCGCGACCGGATCTTCACGTGTTTGCTTTTGGCGGAGACGGAGACGGATACTCGATCGGGGGCAACCATCTTGATCACGCCGCACGAAAGAACGTCAACCTCACCTATGTGGTGATGGATAACTTCGTATACGGACTTACGAAAATGCAGACATCGCCGACGAGTCCGAAAGGCTTCAAGTCCAAGACCGACCCGACCGGTTCAATCGATCAGCCGATCAATCCGATGAAGAAACTCGTTTATGGCGGTGCTTCTTTTGTCGCAAGAACACATGCGACGCAAGTGAAGCATATGATGCAGGTCTTCGAGCGTGCTATTCTCCACCCTGGTTTCAGTGTGGTGGAAGTTCTTTCGGAGTGCGTTGTGTTTTACCCCGGAATTTTTGACGATGGAAACCCCCGTAAAGGTGGAGAGTTTGAGATTATCGAAGAGAAGGTTGGCGACGGTTCGTCTGAGGATGATGCTCGTCACGATGTTACAGATGGGAATGCCGCCTACGAACTCGCTTCGCTGCAATATCCCGGTAAATTCGGAGTATTTTACCAGGATCGCCGCCCTACTAAAAACGAATTGGAGCAGAACTGGATCGACTCGAGCCAGGAGAAAGTCGGAGATGCTTCGATAGCAGATCTGATCTCGGCCCGCTTTGCTTCGATGAAGTAGAGCGTCGTTCGACGCCGATTGTGGATCACACGAAGATTGTGATTCGATAAGTTCTAGGTTGTCGGGGGAGGGTACTTTCCTGGTCACTCCACTGACGATAAGTCCTTTTGTTGGGAGCTCATTGTCGCAGCACTGACCATGGCTGCGTTGACTCTGAGGGACTTTCCTTTGCGAGAGTTCAACTCAGCGGACCAATCTTTTGATTGGAGCCACCATACTGACGCTCCCGTGTAGGTTTTTTCATGGGCTGTCCGTCACAAGTCTTCTTTTGATAAATTGGTGAATAATCCCCAACAATGGGAATTTTTAATAGATTGTGAGAAATTATCTTAATTCTTTGAAAATTTTTAAAAGTAAGTTGCATATTTTAAAATATCCAGTAACATAAACTACCTCGTAGAGGGGACTATCCGCTTCCGATGACTTTCTCGTTCACACCATTTCGCCTCCGCGTTTCCTGCCGGCAGGCTGGTATCTACGCAAATTCTTGGGAGGCGAGGAGAACAAATTTCCCTACACAAACAGACCTATCTGTGAAGTGTTCGATTGGCAGGATTGAACCTTCACGGGAATGAATTTGGGAGCGAATGGTGATCGAAGTAACTTGTTTCATCGTCGATTACCGTTCCTCCTGAGTTGAGGGGTAGCCGCAGTCCGGATTATTGGCAGGTGTCCGGGCTGCGGCTCGCTTGTGTATCGGTGGATAGCTCTGAAGTTCTGACAAGCTAGGCTCCAGAGAGGGCAAAGTGACAAAGCTGTTGCTTGGCGGTCTATCGATTCCATCGATAATCAATCTGAGCTTTTCAATGTCGTGCTTCGACGAAGGAGTTCGAAAGTCGGGAGAAATAATCAGATCTGTTTAACGAGTTCACTTCTCTCATTTTATGAAAATCACTTTTGTCACGGATACCTATTTTCCCCAAGCGAATGGGGTTGCTACCACGCTGGTACAACTTGTGAAGGGGTTACGAGATAGAGGCCACGAAATCGATATCATCCGTCCAGCCGTTCTTGCTTGTGAAGAAGCTGGACTGAAAGTCGCATCCGTCGGTTTGCCGGGATACAAGGACGTCAGATTTGGCTTCCCAATAAAACTAGTCCTCCAGACCCGCTGGTACAAAAAGCGCCCCGATGTCATCTATATCGCGACTGAGACTCCTTTGGGTGCTTCCGCGGTTTCCGCGGCGCGAGCGCTGGGGATTCCTGCGGCATCGGGCTTTCACACCAATTTCCAGCAATACGTGGCGCACTATCAATTGCCGTTGCTAGAGAAAGCGACCTTGAAATACCTGCGTCACGTTCACAACCGCTCTACCTGCACATTCGTCCCTTCCCGTGACGTGATTGTAGATTTGGAGCGTCGAGGTTTCGAGAACCTGGAGCTTCTCCCTAAAGGGGTCGATACGAAATTGTTTTCTCCCAAAAAGCGTTCCCAGCTTCTGCGAGGAAAGTGGGGGGTCCGCGAAGGGGGTGTTGTCGGTCTGTATGTCGGCAGGATCGCGGCTGAGAAAAATCTCCCGGTCATTCTCAGGACCTTTCTTGAAATTCGAAAGCGGATCCCGGATTTCCGGGGAGTTTTTGTGGGGGATGGACCAAAGCTGGAGGAACTTCGGAAAGAGCATCCTCAATTTATCTATGCAGGAGAGAAGCGCGGGGAGGAGCTTGCCGAGTTTTATGCCTCAGCCGACGTTTTTGTCTTTCCCAGCACGACGGAGACTTTCGGAAACGTAACAATGGAAGCGATGGCAAGTGGACTTGCAGTTGTCGCCTATGACTACGCTGCGGCTCGCCAGCACATCATCAATGGAGAGAATGGGTTCTCCGTTCCCTTTGATGAGGAGGACTCCTTCATTGAGACCGCTATTCTTGCTGCGCAATCAGACGTTTCCGAATTGAGGCAGAAAGCGCGAGCCTCCGCCCGAAAGGTGAGATGGAAAAAGGTCATCAAGCGATTTGAAAAAAATCTGAAAAACCTCGTGTCGGAAAATTCGGGCGAAACTGCCGATACGAGATCACCTCAACCTCGAACTACCAGTCAAGGGATATGAAAAAAAACGAATATGAATCCATCTTTTTGTCGGACATCCACCTTGGCACCCGAGACTGCAAAGCAGCTGAGGTTATTGATTTCCTCAAGGCGACACGTTGCAAAAAATTAGTCCTGAATGGTGATATCGTTGATGGTTGGGCCTTGCGAGGAGGCGGAAAGTGGATGCCTGAGCATACGAAATTCGTTCGGACGGTATTGAAGAAGATGGAGAAGCAGGGAACGGAGGTGATCTACCTTCGCGGAAATCACGACGACATTCTTGAGCGATTCCTCCCGGTTTGCTTTGGGAATCTCCGAATTATTGACGAGTACCTTCACGCCACACCGAAAGGAAATTACCTCGTTGTTCATGGTGACGGCTTTGACTCGGTAACGACCAGTCACAAATGGGTGGCGGTTCTGGGGGCAAAAGCCTACGAATTGCTTCTCGGGGTGAATCGCCTTTACAACAAGTGGAGAAGCTTCCGTGGTAAAGAATATTTTTCCTTAAGCAAAAAAATTAAGGCTCGAGTGAAATCTGCGGTTTCTTTCGTCGATCGCTATGAAGATCAGCTCAAAGAGCTCGCAACTTTTCGGGAGTGTCGCGGTATCATTTGCGGACACATTCATACTCCGGCAGACAAGATGCTTGATGGAGAAGTGCACTATCTGAATAGCGGCGACTGGGTTGAATCACTTACGGCAATTGTCGAGACTGCACCTGGAGAGTTTGAGTTGATCCACCACTCTGACTTTATGGCCAGCCGAGCATCACGAGAAGGTCTCCAGGAACATCATGTCGACTATTTGGAAAAAGACGAAAATCAGCTTCCGGCAGAGCCAGGAATGGTCGTGTAATCCCGATGATCTTGCGAAGGGAAATGGCTTGCTCCGTTGATCCTTTACCTTTACGTAGGTATACTTATGACAGATCGCCAACCTCATCTGCTCGCGACTTTTGAAGTGTCCTTGAAGGATGCCCGCGAAAACGTTCTCCGCATGGCGAGTATTGCCGAACAGAATTTGGAGAGCGCCGTCAGGGGATTGCTAACGCGAAATGCAGAGCTTTGTAACGAAGCAATCGTTGAAGACGACGAAGTCAATAACCTGGAACGAAGAGTCGATGCAGAGAGTTTCGAAATACTGATGCGCTACAATCCTGTTGCAACTGATCTTCGCGAAGTGATCGCCGGTATGAAGGTTGCTAACAACCTCGAACGAATTTCTGACGAAGCACGGAACATCGGGTTAAGAGCTCGCAAGATAATGAAGCATCCGGAGATCGCAGAAGTCGCACTCGTCGAGCCTCTTTACGAAGCGGCGCTCAGCCTATTTCGCGACGGGATGAAGTCGTATGCGGAAGGTGACACAGATTTGGCGCTTTCCCTTTACGGTCGGGATCGTGAACTCGATAAGGCGCACAAGAATATCATACGTGAGCTTACGAAGCAGATCGACAAAGAAGAAGTTCGAGTGAAGTCATTTCTTCACCTGATCTTTATTGTCCGAAGCCTCGAGCGAGTCGGAGACCACGCGGTAAACATTGCCGAGGATGGGATTTTCCTCGAAAGCGCGACCGACGTTCGTCATCTCGGACCGGAGAAGGCGGCTGAGGAAATCGAATCGAATTAATGTTTTCCGCCATGCGGCAACCGAAGTGGATTCTACCCGGGAGAGCTTGGTAATAAAGCAAACAGGGTTGAGTGTGACACCCAACCCTGCTGCAATTGAAAAGGATATGTCCGTTCCAGCGTATCAACGCTTGGAGAACTGGAAACGCTTTCGCGCTTTTGGCTGTCCTGCCTTTTTGCGCTCTTTCTTACGAGAGTCACGTGTCAGGAGATCTTCTTCACGCAGTGTTTCGCGAAGCTCTTCGTTCGTCTTAAGAAGAGCGCGTGCGATTCCAAGCTGAATGGCACCGATTTGACCGGTAACACCGCCTCCATTGGTATTAATTGCAGTGTCATACTGCTTCATCGCATTTGCGACCTGGAAGGGATGCAAAACCTGATTTTGCAGGGAGAGAGTACCAAAGTATTCGTCGAAGGGACGTTTGTTGATCGTGATAGATCCACTTCCGGGTGACAGGGTGACGCGTGCGGTGGATGTCTTGCGGCGTCCGGTGGCTGAGAAAGATTCGCTCATTTCTGTGGAGTCTCTGGATTAGAGTTCGTAAGTCTCGACTTGCTGTGCTTCGTGGGGATGCTCCGAACCGTTATAGATTTTGAGCTTCTTGAAAATCTGGCGTCCAAGGCGGTTGTGGGGAACCATTCCGCGAACTGCGCGCTCTACGATAAGTTCCGGGCGGCGCTCGCGAAGTTTCTCAACTGTCTCGCGCTTCTGACCTCCGACGTAACCGGAGTAGGAAGTGTAAAGCTTCTGCTGCTCTTTATTGCCAGTGAGGCGAACTTTGTCTGCGTTGATTACGACAACAAAGTCTCCACAATCGCAATGAGGAGTGAAGAGCGGCTTGTTTTTCCCGCGCAGGAGGTTAGCTGCCGCAACGGCTACGTCGCCGAGAACCTTATTCTCGGCGTCGATCACATACCATTTACGGTCGATTTCTTCGGCTTTTGCAGAAAATGTTTTCATTCCCCTGATTGGTTATTCCCTCTTGCGACCTTTGATTCGGAGGGAGGTGCGGTGCGATCGCGGCCTAGATGCCATCCGAGGTCAGTAGGGAGCGGGAATCTAGGTGGTTTGAATAGATTGTCAAGCGGTTGGGGCCGGGAAAAATGACGATTCTGAGTATGAGTTCTTTTCCGATGGAGTTTTCGATGAATAAACGGCCGTCGAGAACCGGAGATTTGCCGAGAAACTAAGAAACTAAGGGGGGGAATCGTAAAAATGAAACTCTCAACCTCATCGATCATGTGGC
>Ga0181574_10002690_pt1 | contig 16025 bp, 12 predicted proteins | sample 101ome_24_FD_145600 | JGI IMG/M metagenome (GOLD analysis project Ga0181574, IMG submission 145600) | Coastal salt marsh microbial communities from the Groves Creek Marsh, Skidaway Island, Georgia - 101410AT metaG (spades assembly) | ecosystem: Environmental > Aquatic > Marine > Intertidal zone... | reverse complement strand
TCGCAGAAGAAAGCGCAAGACCGAGGGCCATTTACCTTTGCGGCGATCCTCGATTACACTGAGGATATATTCCTCAAAACTCTCTTCTAATTTTTTTGCCATCTTGGGTTGCGCAACTCGGTATAACCTTTAACCAAGCCGGGTAAGAATGCAATTTTTTGCTGCGTTTATAAATGTCAACAAACTCGTCCAACAACGATATAAGCTTGCGTGTAATGCCTGAGCAGTGGCTCGATCCTGAACCGGTGACATCCTGGTTCAGTGAAGATCAACCTTTGGAGATTGATTTAGGTTGTGGCAAGGGTCGCTTTCTCCTTGCTCGCGCAGCAGCTTGCAAGGGAGTGAACTTTCTGGGGATTGAACGATTGCTTGGGCGGGTCAACAAGTTGGAGCGTAAGGCGCAGAAGGCAGGCCTTAACAATGTGCGGATATGTCGGGTTGAAGGGTACTATGCGACCCGCTTCCTGATACCTCGTTGCAGTGTTCGAACGTATTATATTTTCTTTCCTGATCCATGGCCGAAGCGCAAGCATCATCAACATCGGATCATGAATGTCCGGTTTGTAGATGCATTATATGAAACGTTGGAGCCGGGGGGAATCGTGCACTTTGCCACTGATCACCTGCCTTATTTTTACGAGGTATTGTCTCAATTAAAAGTGGATGAACGGTTTGAAGCAGTGGCGCCATTTCAGCCTGATGACGCGGAGCGAACAGATTTCGAGTTGTTGTTTCTGGGCGATAAGCCAATTGGTCGCTATTCCATGGTAAAGCGCTGGAATGCCGTCAACGCTGGATGCGACTACCCAGACTGAGAGGTTTGGCGACATAGTCTTGCAGGTGTCCTACGTAAAATAACTCTACGGTAAAACCGTAGTAGGTGAGGTTCTGCTTGGTTTTTGTGAGTTGTTTTTCTCTGAAATTTACAGGCACGGTATATGGGCAGGTAATGGAATGTACCTTGCCTGCGGGAAGTTGGCCGGAGAGCGTAAATTCGGTGCGGGGCACATAGATCTCGGAGGGGTAGATGCGGCGGGTATTTCGATCCTGATCGTAGAATTGAATTCTTGCGATTACGTCTTCACCGCGAAGGTTGTGTCCAGCGGGTAGGGAGGCGAATTCTATGCTGAGGATACGCATGTAGTCGTAGTTGTCGCCACTCCCCATCTGCGGTGCTTCCGCCGAAATAATTTCCAGATACTTTTGCTTGGTTTCTGGAGCAAGCGATTCCGTCGTCGCGGAGGGGTTGGCGTTCGGGGAAGGCGTTGGCTTCGTCGATATGGGAGTGGTGATCGTGTCTGCCTGTACGGCAAGAGAGGCTTTGAGCGCCCGCAACCGCTCCTCGATGCGCTTGTGTTCCTTGGTGGCTAGTGTGGACCATATGGTTTCATTTTCGCTTTTAGCTTTAAGCTGCGCCCATTGATCGATGGACTCTTCAAGCATCCCTCGTTTTTCGAACAGGCGAGCTCGGTCACTGTAGGCGGGAAGATAGGACGGGTTGCTTCGTTGGAGTAGTTTGTAGTAGTCATCTGCCCGAATCAAATTGCCTTTTGCAATCTGATCCTGGGCGCTTCGTAATAACATCGTTTCCGGGCTCTGCGGAGTGGTGATCGCAGGTTTGTCCTGAACGGTCTCGGTTTCGGGCACGTTTGGAATTACTGGTCGAGCTGGTTCAGGTGCGGGTTCAGAGGGTAACTCAGGGGTGGCAATACTTGGTTCGGGTTCAGGCTCGGGAAATACGGGGGGCATCGTGGCCTTTGGGCCGGTACTTGGAGGTTCAGTTGGTGGTGTAGGTGTAGGCGTAGGTGTAGGTGTTGGTGTTGGTGGCGATTCCACCCGGGTTAAATCGGATTCAGCGGGCACCGGTTCGCCTACCTTCGGTGTAACAGTGGGTTGCGGCAGCGGTGATTTTACCGGGGTAGTACTGGGTGGTTTTGGTGTAGCCTTGAATGTTTCAGGGGCAGAGTTGTCGGCATCGGATGGCGACGGTAAATCTACAGATTTTGCTTCGGCGACCTGAGTGGGTGGAGCCGATGTTTCATCAGCAAGTAAGGGGGTTTGGCCCAGGCGCCAGAAAATCATCACCCAAATCAGGAAGACGGCTTGAGCGGCAAGCAGTAGTCCAATCGATACTAAACTGACCATTTGCATCGGGCTCGAGGAGCGCATGGTAATAGCTTGCGGGGGAACGATGTAAAAATAAGTGAACTCCACCTCGTCGATGGTGATTACGTCGCCATCGCGTAATTCGGCAGCGTGTACGGTCTGGTCGTTAACCATTAAGAGGTTTTCATCCTCTATCTGGCGTATGGTTACTTGACCGTTTTTGGCCTCTTCGATGGTAAATTTACCAGACGCACCTTCGTTAAGTCTGATGTCAACGCTATCGTCGTCTGCGAGGGTCACAAACGTTTTGTCGACCACGATGGACTCTTTCCGTAGCTCACCGTCGGCCTCATTGAAACTGTACTCTAAGCGAAACATCGATTCTTCTCTAATAAAGCCCCATGGGGGCTTGACCGCAAGCAACTTCTTTGTACAGAGTTCGGCGCGATGAGCGAGAAAGAGTCCAAAAAATCGATGAATGATATCGTTTCACTGTGTAAACGGCGCGGTTTCATTTTTCAGAATAGTGAGATCTACGGTGGGCAGAACGGCTTCTGGGATTATGGCCCGCTGGGGGTTGAGCTGAAGCGCAACGTTAAAGAGGCGTGGTGGCAGGATATGGTCTTGCATCACGATGATATGAATGTCGATGAAGGTGCGCCGACGACCTACGCTATGGAAGGGCTTGATTGCTCCATCATCATGCATCCTCAAGTGTGGAAATGCTCAGGGCATTACGACCTTTTCCACGACTTCATGGTTGATTGTAAAGAAACGGGTAAGCGGTATCGACATGATCAGTTGGTTGGGCGCTGGGTGCAGGGAAAGCAGGGTAGTGTCTTTGTCACGGCTCAAGAAGGTGACGAAGCTCCTGAGCGTATCGAGCGTCAGGCCCTGAAGGTTTCCGGGTTGCGTGCAAAAAATAAAGATCAGTTGGTTTACGAAGGCGAAATGCAGTCGCTGACGGAAATCGAAGATCTAACATCTGTCATGGGGCCCGATGCCAAAGAGGCTGGCACTTTGACCGAGCCACGCGAATTCAACATGATGATTCCTGTAACAGTGGGTGCGCTTTCCGGTGAAGAGGGACGTGCCTATTTGCGCCCGGAAACGGCTCAGGGAATCTTTGTGAATTTTAAGAATGTAATGGATACCACGCGCCACCGATTGCCGCTGGGTATAGCGCAAGTCGGCAAAAGCTTTCGGAATGAAATTACCCCGCGTAATTTCACCTTTCGCTCCCGCGAATTTGAGCAGATGGAGATTGAGTTTTTCTGTCATCCGGATGAATCCGCAGCGTGGTATGCGTATTGGCGGGATCGTCGACTTGCATGGTTTAAGAATTTAGGTTTGGCGGGAGAGAATTTGCAGATGCGAGAGCATCATGTCGATGAGCTTTCGCATTACTCCACTGGCACCGCAGATATTGAATATGCTTTTCCTTTTTTGGAGGAGGGTGAGTTTGGTGAGCTCGAAGGCGTGGCCCACCGTGGGGATTTCGACTTGCGTTCGCATATGGAAGGTAAATTGGACGAGAAAAGTGATCCGCTGGAAGTACAGTTGAATGAGCATGGGCAGCCCAAGTACCGTGGATGTGGGAAAGATTTGGGTCACCGTGACGATCTCACCGGGGAAAAGTATATTCCGCATGTAATCGAACCCTCCGCCGGTGCGGACCGTTCGACCCTGGCGTTTATTTGTGAAGCGTATACCGTCGATCAGGCTCCCGATGATAAAGGGCAGATGCAGGAACGCGTGGTTATGAAGTTCCATCCGCGACTTGCGCCAATCAAAGCTGCGATTCTGCCGTTGGTGAAGAAGGACGGTATGCCCGAAGTAGCGCGGGATGTATATCTGAGCCTTAAAAAGCACTTCAACGTTTTCTATGACGAAAAGGCTGCCATCGGTAAGCGTTACCGACGTCAGGATGAGGCCGGCACGCCGTTTTGTATCACCGTTGACGGTCAAACCTTGGAAGACCAGACGGTTACCTTGCGAGAGCGTGACAGTATGGCGCAAAGTCGGGTCCCGATCAGTGATCTGAAAGGCATTATTGCTGAAAAGATCGCGAATGGTTAACGACTCTTGTTGCTCATGGGCCGGGTAGCAGTGGTTATGGCAATGCTTTTATAATGCCGCGTCTGGATTGTAATTGTATAGGACTTGGGCGAAAACTAGACTTAAGGGTATGAAAACAAAGTATTCAAAAGCTCTGGGTGTGGGGTTGTTGTTGGTTGGAATGGTTGGTGGTGTGGGCCTTTCGGCGATAAAGCTGCTCGATTTCTACAACCATCAATACAACGCTGACCCGTCTGCTCTCGCTGAAGGTATCAGTGCATCTTTGTGGCCTGCGGTTCTTGGTTTGCTGTTTGTCATTGCGGGGTTGGTGCTGCTGATCGTCGGCTGGTTGGCCGGTCGTAAAGCCACTTGCTGAAACGCTGATCGTGCTCCTCGCAGTTTCTGTTCAGTTGGGGGGCGGTTCTTTTGTAAGCATGGGCTAATTACGGGTGTTGAGAAGTAATCGGCCGCGCTGGATGTCCAGCTGAAAGTCGAACTGTGAAAGGAATGACATGCCAAGCAGGCCGTCAACACCGTGTCCCGGCGGCAGCTCGGATACCGCGCCCGCGACATTGAAAGCGGTCATGCCATTTACGGTGATACTCTTTAAGGTGACGGGAGTCATGCCCGCTGTGGAACCGTCTGCAAGAATGACGTCTTGTTTTGGGCCATCGAGTTTTATCCCAAGCTTTTGTGCGAGACTTTTATGCAAAAGCACAATGGTTGCCCCGGTATCTACGATGAATGTTCCGGCAGCCTTATTGTTTAAATACGCTTGCACCCGAAGGGCGTTTCCTTTGAATGTTTGAAACGTGGCGCTTAGAGCTGAGGTGTGTTTGTCCAGTTTTGAGTGGATGTATTCGAAGTACCCGGTGAAGGCAGGATCCTGGCCATCCTTGACGTATTGAATAAAGCGCCGCTCGTAGTCGGCACGTATGGCCATTGCCTGTTCCGGATAGCGGTTCAGGGATTGTTGCGTTCGGGTTAACTTCTGTTTCTTATCGGAAATCTCTTCGCGTTTTTCGAGAATTTTCGTGTAGTAGTCGTTCGCGGTGCGCGTGTACTCGGTATATTCTCTGTTGGACTTGGCGTCCTGAGTTCTTGCCCTCGCTTCTAGATGCCGGGTTTCGTAGACGGTTTTTTGTTTGATGCAGGTGTCAATGCTGCGTTGTAGTTTTACTATTTCAGATTTTGCGCGCAGATTTACCAGATGGGCGGATTCCAGTTTACGAATTTGTTCAAAGAATCCGATAAACGCTCGAGGCGGTTCGCGCGATCTGCTTGCTGGTGACGTTGGCGTTGCGGGAGGCGATTCTTTTTTTTCAATGTGGGAAATTTTGGAGCGTTTGAAAGTGAGGGTTAGCCCCTGTTCCCTGAAGGTCACCGATTTCGCGTTCTCCGAGAGAACTTCTCCTTCAAAACTTCTGCCGTTTTTAAGGTAAAGCACATCCGCATGCCCCGGGAAGAAGGCCAGCAGCCCGAAAATGATGAAGAACCTGAGCAGCATATTGAGTATACCGGTAGGCTATACCAGTCGCCTCCGAGGTGGAAATAAAATTCGAAGTACTTCCAAGTGTATGGAGATCACAGTGGATGAATGAGCGATCGATCATTCAGGGCCTTTATGATTTCTGTGAACCGGTAGGCTCTAGTGTAAAAAGTGGCGCATTCCGGTGAGAATCATTGCTACACCTAATTCGTTGCAGGCTGCGATTACGTCATCGTCCTTAACGGAGCCACCAGGCTCAACAATGTATCGAATGCCCGCGGCAGCGGCTGCCTCAATGTTATCCGGGAAAGGGAAGAAGGCATCAGAGATTAGTACGCATTTTCCGAGTACCTGATTTTCCAGCTCTTCCAAGCTACAGCCATTTCCGGCGCCTGCCTCATGCATGAGAGCAATATTTTCTTTGGCTCTTGCGATGGCCAGCTTTTTTACGGAATCGACGCGGTTTGGCTGTCCGGCTCCCATGCCGATAACTTGACAGCCTCCATTCTCGTGGCGGCGGACAAGGAGGATGGCATTGCTTTTTACGTGTTTGCAGGCCTTTACTCCAAACAGGGCCAGTTCGTTCATATCCTCGGCAAAAGGCCGTTCGGTGACGCATTCCCACTTTGCGGTAAGTTCGATATCTCGATCTTGAACCAGGAGTCCCCCGCCGATCTGCCGGTATTGCACGGATGGTTTGGCGTTGACGAAAGGATGTTTGAGTTTCAGCAGACGGATGCTTTTACTTTTTTCCCGGAGAAACTCTGCGGCTTCCGCATCAAAGTCGGGGGCGATAACGACCTCAACAAAACGACCTTTGAGAAATTCCGCGGTTGGCATGTCTACCGGGACCGTACAGGTGATTACGCTGCCGAAGGCAGAGACTGGATCGCCGGCCCATGCAGCTTCCATGGCGTCAACCAGACTTTTACCCGTTGCGTAGCCGCAGGGGTTGGTATGTTTGATGATCGATACCCCGGGTTCGCCCGCGAGTTCGCGTGCAGCCTCGAGTGATGCGTGACCATCTACATAGTTGTTGAATGACATTTCTTTGCCGTGCAATTGCTCGGTGTGTGCAATACAGGCCTCGACTGCCGTGGTCGCGGTATACAGGCGTGCTTGCTGATGCGGATTCTCGCCGTAACGCAGGGTAGTGGCATCGCTGTAAGCGAGCACGAAGGGGCGGGTTTCTTCGTCACCTTCGATTTGGTCTGCGAGATAGTTTGCGATGGCTGCATTATATTCTGCTACGCGGGCAAACACCTTTTGTCCCAGTTTAATCCGTTGCGACTCTGTGGTGTCCCCATGGTTCTCCCGCATAGCATCCAGCACCATGCCGTAGTCAGTTGGATCTGTTACTACAGTTACGTGCCTCATATTTTTTGCTGCGGAGCGAATCATTGTCGGACCGCCAATGTCTATATTTTCAATCGCATCCTCGAAGGTGACATCAGGTTTTGCTATGGTTGACTCGAAGGGGTAGAGGTTGACGCAAACCAGATCGATGCATTTCAGGTTGTGTGCCTGCATGGTTGCTTCGTGTTCGGTATTTCCCCGGAGATAGAGCAGGCCAGCGTGTACATTAGGGTGAAGCGTTTTGACCCGCCCATCGAGCATTTCAGGAAAACCTGTAAATTCGGAAATGTCTTTAACGGGGATGCCGGCGTCACGAATCGCGGAAGCGGTTCCGCCCGTGGATAGCAATTCAACACCTAATTCGTGGAGACCGGTTGCAAATTCGATGATCCCGGTTTTGTCGGATACGGAGAGCAGTGCGCGTTCTATTTTCTTCATGGCCCGCTGGTTTACGGGTTGGTACCCAAGAACGCAAACCCGAAAGCGTTGAAAGTCGACCTAGCGGTTGCCGAAGGGAAATCCCGAGTTTTTCGTGCCGAAGGTACTTCGAACCCGGTTCTGATCGCGACTCTGCCTCATCAGGTCGATAGCAGAGCTCTGTTGGGGGTTGTTGCGGCTGTTCAAAGAGCCGAAACGGGGCTGGGTTTCGCGTGGACGCAGGGGAGACTCGAAGCGGGACGGGGTCGAGTCGGGACGAAATCCGGAGGAGCCGATGCGGGGTTGCTGGCCATTGAAGAGTCGGTTGCCGGAGGCGTTGAATGGGTTTGCATTGAAGGAAGGTCCGTTGGGGCTGCGAACGGTACCGATCGTGTTGCCATTGTTGAATATGCCGTTATTTGGGCGAGGAGTGGTTGATGCATTGTTAAGGGACCGGAGATTCATTCCGTCGAGTGATGCCGTATCGACGTCGCTGGTGGGCCGATAATCGGTGGGGGACTGCAAGGTGGGAAATCGTACGGCGGGATTACTGAGTAGGTTGTCGGGTTGCAGGGCGTCCTGTTGTTGTCCGGTTAAGAGGCTACTGGCTCTTGATTTTTCGCGGTTGTTAAGGTCGTTATCTTTGTCTTTTTTCTCATTGGGAAGAAAGGATAGGTCAGGTTCGTGAGAGTATTTGGAGAGGAGCTCCTCGGTTGGCCCACGTGTGCGTTTTTCCTGTTCGGATTCGAAGGCTTTCACGTGTGGGGAAACCAGGCCATGAATAATTTCATTTGACTGGGAAAACGCCTCGTTCAAGTCGCTATCTTTGGATTCATCGTCTTCCAATTCGCCGACAACCATCCGGCGGTCTTCGATGGCTGATTCAAAAGGTTCCTCGAGAGGGTTGTTGATCCGTGACGATTCCGCTTCTGTTGAATGGTTGGGCGTTGCACCGTCGATGTTCTCCTCTTTGTCGCCTGAGGAAGAGAGGCCCTCCCGCTTGCTGGCAATGTTTGGTGAAAGTGCCGGGCGGAAAGGGGTGACACCATCGTTGGTGGCGTTCTCCTCATCGCGGTCAAATGGATTGTATCCCTCAGCGTCTTCTGACTCGGAAGGATCTGAAAAAAGGCTGTCTTCGTCCTCTTGATTCTCCATTGCTTCAAGCTCTTCTTCGGAGGGTAGAATGCCGTTTTCAAGCAGACTGGAATCCCCGATGTTTTGCTCGACGATGGCGGCCGATAAGTTGTCGAAGTCGAGAATGGTCTCTGTTTCCTTTTCTTTTTCCTCTTCGGCGCCTTCGAAGCGGCTGCGGGTATCCTCCTTCGCCTTAAAGCGGGACGAGTCGATCCAGGGTTTCTCTTTTTCAAGTTCCTGAGGAAGGTAGGGGGTCGTTTCCGCTAGGGGGAGGTTGCGGTTGTTGGGGAGTTCGCCCTCAATCCCCCCGCCAAAAATTCCCTTTTGTTTGAAGGTGCCGGGGGGGAGGCTGCGTTTCTCGGCTTTCAGTGAAGGTGAACTCGATCCAAACTTTAATTTTTCCGCATATCGGCGAAACAGGGGTTTTTTTTCGCTACGGTATTTATCGATGCGGCGGTCGGTTTTGGATGCACTGTCATCGGCGATTGAAATCATGGTTCCAACGCTCGACGCGAGCAGCACGAGAAGTATGATCCACATTTTTGCCGGTTTTGTATAATGAAAATCGAACATGATTGTCTTATAATAGCGGTCAGTCGTCATGAAAGTCAACGTAACCACGCATATGTATGCCTTTAAAATAGTCTGGGTATGTACCATTCTATGCGGATTTTGTGGAGTGTCTCAAGGCCAGTTGCTGTCCATTCGGGGCGATTTTATTACCTTGTTGCCTCAGAATCAGCCACTTCCGAAAGTATTGGGTCTATTCGCCCAGCAAGGGGTGGAGATCAATATAGACCCCGCAATCGACTCCCGGGTTACTGAGGATTTAATCGAGATTCACATCGAAGATGCTCTTGAATTATTACTTAAGGATTATGGTCACGTGACCAGTTGGGAGTTGGTTGATGGTCCCGTGGGACAGCTTCCGAAGTTATCCAGTATTGACGTTTACCGGAAAGGATATGCGCATGCTGTGCGCCGACTCGTGGTGGAGGCAGGTGGAATCAGAGTGATTCAGGATCCTCGTGGGTTTGCTTATTCAGCTAATGAATTTTTAATCGGCGTCAAAGAGGGAACGACCCTTGAGCAATTTAAAGATCTGGTTGCTGCGGTAGGTGGCGTGGTGACATCCAGTATTTCCAACCGTGGCGTGTATCGCGTTAAGTTGCCGTCGGGATCAGACGTGTTGGGTGTGGTGGCGCGGTTGGAAAACCATCCCAGGGTGGCTGCGGTTGAGCCGAATTATGTGGTAGAGTCGCCGGATCCTCAGCCACAGGCGGAAGTCTCGGCCTTGGATTCTAAGATTACTGGATCATCCGTTGGTTTACCGAAGGCTCGGGAAGGGGCTTCGGCCGTGGCCGTTTTGGATACGGGTTTGTCGAGCCAGGTGGACATGGGAGATTTGGTGAAGGGGGTACATGATGCGATCAACCCCGGCGCAGAGGTTGGTGACACCACAGGTCATGGAACTCAAATGGCTCTCATCGCAAGTGGAGCGATTCAGCCCACGGGTGCCGTGGTGCCGGGTGAGGGCAGTGGTACGCCGGTTCTCGCCGTCAAGGCGTTTGATGATGATGGGGTTACCACCAATTTCGGACTTATGGAGGCTATCCAGTATGCGGTTAAGAATGATGCAAGGGTCTTGAGTTTAAGTTGGGGCACAGCGGTCAGTAGTGAGTTTTTACAGGATTCGATCGTTTCGGCCCAAGAGCGGGATTTGTTGGTGGTTGCGGCCGTAGGAAATGAAGCAACCGGGCAACCCAGTTTTCCCGCGGCGTATGACGGAGTTATTGGTGTAGGAGCACTGGATTCCAGTGGGTCTCTCTGGGAGCATTCCAATTACGGGGAATTTGTTGATCTGGTTGCCCCGGGGCATGCCGAATTTCCTATTGGTCACGACGGGCCACCGGGAAATTACGTGGGAACCTCCATTTCTACGGCGTATGTTGCGGGATATTTGAGTCAGTTGATTTCTGATAATCCGGAGGCGTCAAGTCAGCAGATTGTGGACAAGCTATATCAGGATGTGAGTGACGCGGGGGTGGCGGGACGAGATGTGCGGTACGGTCGAGGTACTCTCAGTCCTTGAGCCTTTTATCAGGTAAGACCTTCGTGTTCGGGAGATCAGTTTTTTTTGTTGAACACCTCGGCGAATGAAGGGGCCTCTTCGTCGTCAAATTCATCCTCTTCCTCTTCCTCTTCCTCGTCATCCTCTTCGTAGAATTCATCGCCCTCTTCTTCGTCGGAGAATGGTTCAAGTTCCCCTTCGGCTTCGAGCACACGCTCCAGAATTTCTTTAATCTCGGCCAAGCCCGTAGATGGAATAATTATGGTATCGCGACGCCCGCGCACATCCTCGGTGATCTTCAAAAAGCGACCGCGGGGGTTTTGCTTGAGGTCAAAGTAGAAGAGCTTGCGCTCAATTTGTGTTTTCTCGCTGAACAGTTGTTCTTCCATGGGCGTTCCCTGTCCTTTTTTCGGAGTGGTTGGCCGCTAGTCTCGCCGTGACGAGTGGTAGGTGAAAATCAGCGATCAACCTGTATTATCTGTGATCCTCCGCAGGTTATCACAGAATTCTGCACCGCGGGCCCATCCGGAACGTATTCATTCCTGAGCAGTGGCCCCTCAACTATCGTATCATTAGTGTTATTATGAGAGGCAGGCGAATAGAAGTCAAATCCATAGTATAGCATTTAGCAATGCTGCAGATGGCGTTTTAGTGCATATAACATCGGGTCCGTTTATGGACTCCGAGGTCCATTGAGGTGTGCCGGGTAATCGGACAGATGACGCGGCAGGCTTGCGGAAACAGTTGGTTGAGTTATGATTAGATAGCGAGTCGCCTTCAGCGGCCTCTACCGCCACGTCCGCCGCGGCCACGGGGTCCACCACCGCCTGCTTCAAAGCCCATGCGTTGTCCCATTTCGGTATAGGCGGTCTGTTGTTCCTGATTGAGGAACTGGGCCGTTACTGCGAGATGTGCTGCCCGGATTTTCTCCATCTCTTCGCGTATTACTTGTGGGTCGACTCCGCCGGTCTCGCGCATACTGGTGAAGAGTTCCCGGCTCTGTTCACGCACGGTTTCCATCGCGATCTGTAGTTGTTCGGCTTGCGTGTCATCAATACCCAGTTCCTCTGCCATACGCACCAGACGGGCAGCTTGCATTTCCGCACGTCGTTCTTCTTCTTGCTTACGACGTTCGTCGCGTATTGCTTGTTCCTCGGCCTCTCTCTGTTCTTCGTAGGCCGTCATCTGCTGGTTCCACGACGTGACCAGCATTTGTTGGGTGAGTCCTTCGCCACCGGCTTGCTCGTCGATTTTTTTTGTAATGAGCTCACCGAGCTCCTCATTTACAATTTCGGCCACTCTTTCATTCAGGTCGCCATCCTCGTCGGTACCACGCACCTGGGAGAGTTCTTCTTTCAGTACGTTAATCTCGCCTTCAAGCATGCGATTGGTTTTTTCCAGACTCGCGATTCGTTTCTCCATTTTTTCACTGGTGGTCGAAAAGGATTTTATCTCCTTCAGGAGCTTTTCGACTTCTTGATCGGTTGAAACTTCCTGCTGTTGGCAGGCGGTCAACAGCAGAGTGGAAAGGGTGAACAGGGCAATGAACAAGGTTTTCATAAATCTCTTACCTATGGGGTTACTTGGAGAATAACGACGAATCGAGTAATTTATTATGGGGTGATCTCTTTTTTAAGTGCTCTCTACTTTCCGATTGCGTAAAGTTTCTTGTTTGATCGCAGGTATATCATATTTTTAGTGATGGCAGGAGTGCCGTTGAATTCGCTGTCATCATCGAGTAGATTCTGTGAGGTCTGTATAAAGGTGTCTCCTGTTTTATAGACGAAGGTTCCCGCGTTGCGACTGGTCATCACGATGTGATTGTTGATAAGTATGGGAGATGCGTAGAATCTCGGAGCGGACACTTCACTCTCCAGGCGGGCCTTGTAGATGGTGTCTCCGGTTTTAGCATCCTGGCACTCGGCGAAGCCGTCACGGGTGACCCAGTAGAGTTTGCCATCATGGTATACCGGGGTAGACACGTAGGGTGTCCGGTCGCTTACCCAGAGTCTGGTTTCCGTCACATCGCGCTGGCCACCGACCTTGACCGCGATACTGCCCTTTTTGGGGAATCCGCCGTAGGCGAAGCATACGCCATCGCCGTAAACGACGCTGGGGGATATGTTGCCACCGAACGGCGATTCGCAAAGCCAACGGAGTTTGCCCGTATCGGGATTCATTCCCCAAACTTCGGTGGGAACGGCGAGCAGGAGTTCATCGCGGCCATCAGGCAGGCGAATGATACGCGGCGTTCCGTATGCAAGGTAGAGTTTGGAGGCTTCGCTTTTCCACACCTCATTCCCGGTAATTTTATCAAAGGCGTATAGTGCGTTGCTTTCTTCGGAGGCGTTGACGATGACCATGTTTTTGTAAAGGATCGGGCTGGCGGCACTACCCCATCGCTTGGTCGATGATTGGCTGCCGATGCTCTTATTCCACCGCTCATTTCCAGCAAGATCGTAGGCGTACACACCGCTTTTCCCATGATTTACAAATACGTGTTTTCCATCGGTAACGGGGGTGTTGCTGGCGTATCCGTGCTCGGTAATGTAGCCTGAATACACGTCTTCTGACTCGGCAGTGGGGACGATTCTATTCCAGATGATTTTCCCGGTTTTCGCGTTGATTCTCAACAGGTGACGTACGAGTTTTTCGGGATTTCCGGGAGTACGTCGATCAAGACCATACCCTGAATAGCAGGTGATGAATAGATCGTTGCCAAACACCACGGGACTTGAATTCCCTGCTCCGGGAAGATCAATCGACCATGCAAGATTCTCGGAACTGGACCAAGTGAGTGGAATATCATTGTTGTTGATAGATGCCTTCGCATCGGGTCCGAGAAATCGGGGCCAATCGGCGTGAGTAAGGAGTGGGGACAGGGCGATCAGATTGATCAGGAGGTACTTTTTCATCATGAGTGAATCTTTCGGGTAAAAGAACGTGGTGGAACACAGTTTATTGCTGATTTGTTGAAATAAAGTTGTTTTTCCTGCTGATGGAAAGCGTCATACGCCTCGTTCTTGCACCGTCGTCAGGTTTGTGTAATCTCCTGTCCATGCAAAAGGTACAAGTAAATCTCGGTGACCGATCGTATGAAATCCAGATCGGTGGCGATTTGATGGAGCGATTGGGTGCTTGTTGTACAGAACTCGGTCTCGGTCGCCATGCCTTGGTGATCTCAGATAGCAATGTGAACCCTTTATATGGCGATCGGGTTGCACAGTCTCTGTGTGCATCCGGCTTTAAGGCGAAACTTGCCATGGTACCCGCCGGTGAGCGCTCTAAATGCGCGGAGCAGTTGGTGCAACTGTGGAGCGAGGGGATAGATGCTGGTTTGGACCGCAAATCATTTATAGTCGCGCTGGGGGGTGGGGTGGTTGGTGATCTTGCGGGGTTTGTCGCTGGTAGTTTTCTCCGGGGAATTCCCTTTGTGCAGGTGCCAACCTCTCTATTGGCGATGGTAGATAGTGCTGTCGGTGGAAAAACCGGAATAAATATGCCGCAAGGCAAAAATTTGATTGGCGCTTTTCATCAGCCTGGTCTGGTCCTTGCGGACCTCGGTGTGTTGGCAACCCTGCCTCCGCGCGAGTTTGCAGCCGGTATGGCAGAGGTTATCAAGTACGGCGTAATTTACGACGCCGACTTATTTTCGTACATTGAGCAAAATGTGGATGCCATTCGGTCGATCGATCCGGATGTAATGACATATCTCGTGCAACGTTCGTGTGAAATTAAGGCGGCCGTTGTTGAAGAAGACGAGCGGGAAAGTGGATTGCGTGCGATATTGAATTATGGCCACACCCTCGGGCATGCGGTAGAAAAGGTTACCGGGTATGAGCAGTATTTACACGGTGAGGCAATTGCGATCGGTATGGTCTATGCATCACGCGTTTCTGAGTTGGCTTGTAAACTCAACCCGGAAGCAACGGCCCGACAGGTTGCGTTGTTTCGGACCTTCGATCTGCCGGTGGTGGATGCAGCGCTGGCTTGGGATCAACTCCGTGAGGCTATGAGTGTAGACAAAAAGGCGGTGAATGCTGTACCAAAATTTGTTTTGGCTGATCGGGTGGGGCGGGTGAATCTACCGGTGGAGGTTGAGGAGGAGATCCTTGAGACGGCCTGGAGCGACCTTGTTCGCGGTGGATAAAAAAATGCCTGAAAGTTTGAAGTTGTAACCCGCTAATTTGTAGGGGCTTGCGAGTATGACTTTCGGTGTGGCGGTAATCTCGTAGCGGATTCAGGTCTTTACATTTAATTTGAATGCCCCTATTGACCTGCACTTTTTAGTTCCCGGAACATTTGTAGTCTCTGGATAGTAAAATGTGTAAGTAGCTATGGGTAAGTCACTTGTAATTGTTGAATCGCCGGCTAAGGCCAAAACCATCAATAAATATCTCGGAAGCAATTATGTTGTGAAGTCGAGCGTTGGGCATATTCGTGATTTGCCAACGGGTAAGAGTGCAAAGTCGACCACGACTCCTGCAGAACGGGCAAAAAAGGCAGCTGCTTCAAAGAAGTTGTCTCCCGAAGAGCGCGCAAAGCGTAAAAAGAAGCAACAGGAGGAAGCGCTGATTCGGAAAATGGGTGTGGATCCAAATCCTTCCCGGAAAAGAAAAGGTGGTCAAGGAGCTGAAGGACTATGCCAAGAAGGCAGATCACATCTTCCTCGCGACAGACTTGGATCGTGAAGGAGAAGCCATCGCCTGGCACCTTCGTGAGGCTTTGGGGGGAGATCATGCAAAATATCAGCGGGTGGTATTCAATGAAATAACCGAGAGCGCAATCACTGAAGCGTTTGAGGAGCCGGCTCACCTTGATACCAATCGGGTGAATGCTCAGCAGGCCCGCCGTTTTCTTGATCGTGTGGTCGGTTATAATCTGTCTCCGTTGCTCTGGGCAAAAGTAGCTCGGGGTCTGAGTGCAGGTCGGGTGCAGTCTGTCGCTGTAAAGCTGATCGTAGAGCGTGAACGTGAAATTCGTGCCTTTGTTGCTGAAGAGTACTGGCGGATCCACGCGGATTTGAACACCTCAGCGGGTGTTACCTTCGAGACGGAAGTTAAAAAGGTGGGTGGTAAAGCTTTCCGCCCGGGAAATAAAGAGGAAGCTGACAAGGCTATATCCGATTTAACCGCCGCGGATTTCAAGGTGGCGAAGCGCGAAGATAAGCCGACGCAGACGAAACCGAATGCACCCTTTATTACCTCGACCCTGCAGCAAGCTGCCAGTACCCGCCTGGGGTTTGGGGTAAAAAAGACCATGGTGTTGGCACAACGATTATATGAAGCCGGTCACATTACCTACATGCGTACCGACTCGACCAACTTGAGTATGGACGCGATCAATGCCGGTCGTAAACTTATTGAATCCGACTTTGGGACAGAGTACCTGCCG
>Ga0181574_10002681_pt1 | contig 16054 bp, 14 predicted proteins | sample 101ome_24_FD_145600 | JGI IMG/M metagenome (GOLD analysis project Ga0181574, IMG submission 145600) | Coastal salt marsh microbial communities from the Groves Creek Marsh, Skidaway Island, Georgia - 101410AT metaG (spades assembly) | ecosystem: Environmental > Aquatic > Marine > Intertidal zone... | reverse complement strand
TCTTTGACGTGTCCTCGGGGGCCGTCGTTTCCGTTTCGCGGTTCCGTTCGTCCGTCTCGGTGGCGCGGGAGACGGTGACGCGTCTCGGTCGGTCGTCGTTCCATTTTCAAAAAGGTCGACGCAGCTGTCGTGTGCTCTGGACGCCATGGAGCGCGAAGCCGAAACGCGGGACGAAATGGCGAAAGGGAAACCGGTGCCGAGCAAAGCGCGATGGAGGAAAGAGAGATGAATGAATGAGAACGCGTGATGGTTCGCGTGTGCGTGTTAAAGTGCTATGCGCGCTCGAATGCGGCTGAGAATGGGGAAGGAATCGAATCTACGGCTCGAGCGGAGCGGCGTCTTGCGCGTCGGTACCCTTGGTTTCGTTGACGAGGTTCTCGGCGCCGTCGACAATCTTCATGCTGATGATTTCGTCGTCAACCTTGAGGTCGCGAAGGAGCTCTTGGTTTTCGACGACGTAGCCAAAGATGGAGTATCTGCCGTCCAAAATGTTGGTGCCAGACGGCGTGAGCTCGGATTCGCGGAGTAGAAAGAAAAATTGGGACGACGCGGAGTTTGGTTCAGACTCGCGACGAGCCATGGCGAGAGTGCCGAAAGCGTTGAACGGAAGCACCGGTTGATCGCGGTAGCGACCGAGGTCTTCGAGAGTGAATTCGTACTCTGGAACCTTGTCGCCTTGAACCATAATCTCCAACGGAACGGTGCGCTCAACGCCGTTCAACTTGAAGCCGTCGCCGTTGGACGGCTTACCGCTTTGCACGACGAAGCCATCGGAACGTTGGATCGGCATCTTGTCGTAGAAACCCATGTTGATCAAATCCGCAAAGTTACCCGCGGAGACCGGAGCGTTGTAACCGTCGAGGACAATCTTGAGAACGCCGCCGTCGGTGTTCGCGTTGTCCTTGATGCGAACCTTCATGTCAATCGTCGCGCGACCCTTCAAGAGCGGTCTGTCGGCGTATTCCTTCGGTACGTCGAACGGGAAACCGTTGATCATGTCCTCTTCGATGCGACCGACCAAAGAGAGCGCCTTTTGCTGTTGCAACGGCACCTCTTGCTTATCCTTTTGCGCCACAATGACCTGGAAATCCGCCAAGACGGTTTCCAACTCCTTGAGCGCCTTCTCACCGTCCGCTTTCTTACCCGGCGCGAGCGACGCGACAATCTTATCCCGCTGCTCCTTCACAATCTTAAGAGACCCGTTTACGTTCGACTCGACGCCAGAAAACTTGACACCAGGCACGCGCAAGTCGTCGCTAATCGCTTCGAGCTTTCTTTGCACTGAGCGAATCTGCTTGTTATCGATCGGGAGCGCGTAACGCAAGAGCGCCTTCGCGTTCGTGATCGGGTTCGCTTCCAATCCGGCAACTTGTCCAATCTCCATCGGCATCGTCGCTTGCATCGTCGTCGCGAACGCATCCAGCGTCGGCGTCGCCACGCACGCCGCCGAGGCGATCCCCATCAGGCTCCTCGCCAAAACCTTTCCGACCCGCTCACCCGCCGTCGCCCGTTCGACTTCATCATCCGTCGCCCCCGCGCCGCGCGAGACCGATCGTCTCGGCTTCACACCGCCCTCGCGTGCCTTTCCGGTCGTCTTTCGCGGCGTTTCACGCGCGCGCGGCGCGACGACTACGCGTCCGATGGTCGATGACGTCGATTGCATCATCCTTTATCCAAAAAGCGTCCGTCGTCGTCTTCTCAACGATAAAGTCTACGGAAACGCGTCGACTCGACTTTTCGATCGTTCAATCGTTCGATGCCCGGTTCTCGTCTTCGCGTATCGCGTGTCTCAGAGCGCGCGCGCGTGTCTGAAGGCGCGCGGGACGTCGAGCATCGGGCGGGGTCACCGGTTGCGTTTTCAACCGTGAGAGGGGGTCTTTTCTGAGTCATGAACGGTCCTCACGCGGATCGGATGATAAAAGTACACGCATTTTACACTCTATTACTACGTTCGTTTGGCGGTTGACGCGGACGCACCGGCGCGCGTGGGACCGAAATCCCTCTCCCTCTTATACGCTGAACTCCTCTCGCTTCTGTACCTGGCGTACGGGTCATCGATGGACGCGGCGTCGGATGGACGACTGCCGAGACCGGCTCGCGCTGAACCAGCGGCGCCGGACGGCGCGGCGTCGGCGGCCGCGGATGCGCGTCCGGTTGGACGCCGAGCGATCGATGACGAAGACGGAACACCGATGCGCTCGGTTTTCTCACACGACGAACGATCAATCAGGCACGTCTGGACGTCGTACCCGCGGAGATCGCGATCGAATCGTTCGAGTCTTCGTCCGACGTACTCTCGGTTGAGTCTTTGACGCGACCCAACCTTCTCGTCTTCGTCGTCGTCTTCGTCGTCATCCACGTTGTCTAGCGGGGCGTAAACACCGAGAACTCCATCGTTTGCGATTCGCGCGCGACGCGGGATGTCTCCGACGTCTCCATCGAACACGCGTCGTTTGTTCACGACGGCGTCGTCTTCCAACTGGATTTCGTTCGCATCCGCACCTTCTCTTCGTCGTCCGCTACTTCCCGCGAGCGCCTCCGCCGCGCGTCGCCGCGCCTCTGCGATGAGTTCCTTCGCCATGTCGTCGGCGTTTGACGGACGCGTCGTCGTCTTTTCGCCGTCGCCATCGACGCCCGTCGCCGTCATCGGAGCTCAACACTGACGTCTGCTCAAGCTTCGCACTCCGCTGTCGTCACATGTTCGCGCTCGCACCAACCCCTCTTCGAGCGCGCTCGCACCGCAAAGCAGCACCCGCGGCTCGGCGTGCGGTGACCGTCATGGCGGGTCCCCCGAAACCGTCGAAACCGCTCGGACACGTCGTCAAGGGTGACCGAGGGTCGTCTAAAATCGTCCTCGGTGCCTGGTTGGATTACGCGTGTCCATTCAGTGGACGATTTTGGCGCGGATGCGTCTCGGCACTGGAAGAGTACGACGATAGCGAGGTGTGTTTCGTCGCATATAATCAGATTCAGCCGTGGCACGCGCAGAGCGCGCTGGCGCACGAAACGTCGCTGGCAGTGGAGGCACTGCGAGGCGCGGAAGGGTTCGTCGCGTTTAGCCGAGCGGCGTTCGACGAGTCAAATTGGGAGAAGTTTACCGATGTCTGGTGCGAAAACAAGACGAAAGGGGAGATTTACGACGCGTATGTGGATTTGGCGAAGATGGCGTGTGGGTTGACGGATCAAGAGGCGGGCGAGGTGCGAAACGCGTTGCGGTTGGACGCGGACGCGCTCGCGCGAGGCGAAAAGAATCCGGGGAATAAAGCGACGCAAAATCTCAAGTTTTACGTCAAGCTCGCGAGACAGACGGGCGTGCACGTGTCCCCGTCGACGTACTTGAACGGATTGGCGGTCGATACGTCGAGTGGATGGACGAGGGAACAGTGGAGAGAGTTTCTCGACGACGCATTGGGCAAGTAAAACAAAACATTGATGGAAAATCTTTGATTGCAATTTGTCACAAACGAAGAGCGAACGAACAATCGTCAGCATTCATTCATTCACTCATTCACTCATTACTTTTTCCGCGCGCGGTTCGTGCTACATGATAATGAAATGGAAGAAGTTATTGGGCGTCTTTGTCCTCGACCGTGTCCTCCTCGGCTCTCTTCGCCGCTACGTCCTCAATCAAATCCTTCCCGTTGAAATAATCCAGCGTCTTTTGTCCCGCGAGCGCAACTAAACCAACCCCATTCGCCGCGTACACAAACGTCGCGAGGTACGCCAATCCTTCCACGATGGTTCTCACCGTGATTGAAATTTGTCTCACCGTCTCGCTCTCTGGCAGCGCCTTGCCGTCAAACGTGTTGCTCACCTTGGACGCGAACACATACAAAACGATGGAGATCCCGATCCCGGTCAAACCACCCGTGAAACTTTGCATCGCCGTCAACTCCTTCGTCTTTTTCGCCCGTTCCTCGTCAATCTTCGCCCGCTCTTCCTCTGGAATCCGGTTCGCCACTCGAAACTCCCTCGCCTTGCCGCTTCGCTTGGCGATCGCCCGCGTAAAGTACCAAAACGAAAACGCCGTAAACGCAAACCCGAACAAGTTTTGCAGCGGCGTCGCCTCTTCCGTCGGCACGCCGTACCCATCGTACAACCCAGCGTACGCGGCACCGCAATCGCTCAACGCAGTCACGACCGCCAAGACGGCGACGAGCGTCGCCTCGCGCGCGCTCGGCGTCAATCTCGCGTCATCTTGTTCGACGATCCTTCCACCGGTCGTCTCGCGTTCCGTCCGCACTGACGCGCTTTCGACGCACACGAGTCTCCCTCTCGCGCTCGCGACGCCCCGGAACGGGTTCGTCGTCGGCAATCGTCCCGAAACCGTCGTCGTCGCGCGTCGTCCTCGAACGCCGCCAGCCGAGGTCACACGCGACGCACCGCGACGACGCACCGTCGCGGACGCCGCCGCCGTCGCCGACGTCGACGCGAGCGACGACGCGCGTAAAACCTGTCCCGCGATCGCGCGCATCGCTCGTCCGGTGGTTCGCGCGCCCGCGTGAAGGGCAAACTCTGACGCGCGCGAGCGCGCGAGCGCACCTCACACTCGAACGCGTCATCAGATCGAATCAATCGTAATGTCTGACGACCGTCGATCGCGCTCGCCGCCGCCGTTCCGGGACGACCGACGACCGCGAACGACGGATGGGTGTCGCATCTACGTCGGAAACCTCCCGATGGATGTGCGCGAGCGGGAAATCGACGATTTATTCCATCGTTTCGGGAACGTGCAGAGGATTCAGATTAAGACCCCGGCGCGACCGCCGGCGTTCGCGTTCGTGACGTTCGAGGATGCGCGAGACGCGGAGGACGCGGTGCGAGGGAGAGATGGGTACGATTTCGACGGTGGGCGTCTGCGGGTGGAAATCAGTCGCGGGCCGAGGGAGGATTGGAGACGTGGAGGCGACGGACGCGACGGACGAGGCGGCGGCGGGTACGACGACGCCGAAGCGGGCGGAAGAGACCGACGAGTGTACGGCGCGATGCGTTCGGATGGGTACCGGGCGGAGAAACCGTACGATCGCGGGGATGGTGGTCGACGACCCGGTGGACCGTCGTCGTCGTCGTCGTTCGGTGCGACGAGGAAGACAGAACACCAAGTCAAGGTTGAGGATTTGCCGCGAGGTACAGATTGGAGAGACGTCAAGGATACGTTTCGACGCGCCGGGGACGTGACGTACGCGGGATTGTTTTTGGATAGAGATGGCCGACAGTGCGCAGAGGTACACTTCGCGTCGGAAGGCGATGCCGATCGGGCGGTGGATATGTTTGACGATAGGGATTTCGAGACGCGAAGCGGACAACGCGACTACATTCGCGTATTTAGACGGGAACCGAGATGGGGACCGCAGAGACGACCGGCGACGACGTCGGGTTATAGGAGGTCTCGTTCACCGAGTCGAGATCGATACGGTGGACGTTCTCGTTCGAGATCGAGATCGAGAGGCGGACGCTCGATGAGCCGTAGCCGTAGCCCGTCGTCTTCGCCGCGAAGACGCTCCCGATCGCCGTCTCGATCGAGAAGCGACGACACGCCGCGTGGTCGCTCGCCGACACCGAGAGGCGATCGCGCGCGTGAACCTCCAGCCTCGCCGTGATTCGATTGATACTTACGTTGGTTGACGCGCGCATTCGCGCTTCGTTTCTAATAACAATTTCCGTTGGTAAATATACACAATCACCATCACACCCTACCGCATCTTTGACACAACCGAAGAGATGTCCACGTCTACCCCTCGCCCTTTCCCACACTCGAACGCCTCGAGCGTCTTCCACACGAAGTCCTCGTACTCGTCCTCTAAAAACTCTCCATTCTCCGTCACGTACGCCCCGCACTCAACCTCCACCCTCGCGACGTCCGCGTTGACGCACCTCCTATCGCTCTTCGAGCTCACAATCACCGCGAATCGCTCATCAAACCTCTTAAATTTCATCTTGACGCACAAACCATCCTTACACCGCGCGTTTCGCGACGATTTCGTCGCCGGCGCTCCGTCCGCGTTTTCCCCTCGTCCGACGGTGAGCAAAAGCGCGTCTCTCTCCACCCATCTCGCCGTCGCGTACGACGCGCACAGCGCCGCAACGTACGCCACAACGCACACCCACTGTTTCACCACATCTTTCTTATCCACGACGACGTGCGCGACGCCCGCGAGCACCAACGCGAGCGCTTGAAACGCGATTTTCGCATCGACAGTTTTGTGATCCTCATCGTACCCCGCATCCACGATCGCGTTCACCGTCGCGTCGTCGTACGCCCGGCGCACCGCGACGTGATCCGCGACGTCGATCTTCACCGCCGCCGCGTCTTCCTCCGTCGTTTCCCTCGTCGTCATCCGTCTCCGTCCCTCCGTTCGTCCGTTCGTCGGCGCGTTCGATCCGTCGGCTTTTGCGGGTCGTCGCGTCGTCGTCGCGTTAACGACCAACGACCATCCATTCCTTCGGTCTTCAGTCTTCGTCCGAGCGCTCGGATGTCGACGCGCGACGCCGGTACCGCCGACGACGACGCCGACGACGCGGATTCCGTCGTTTTCCGTCGTCGCGACGCCGTCGTCGTCCCTCGATCGACGCGATTAGCGCTCGTTCGGTTCCCCGGGTACGTCTCGAGCGTGGCGAACGCGGAGCGCGCGCTCGGTGGAAGACGCGCGCTCACCCGCGCGTGTTTCCCGCGAGAGGCGCTGAAACGGGAGCGGAGGAAACGCGCGGTGGACGCGGACGATGGGACGGCGGCGGTACCGGCGGGTGTCGTCGGTGGGAAGAGACACGGACGGTTGGAGTTGAATTTACAATTCGACGCGAGGCGAGCGAACGCGAACGCGGACGCGTCGACGACGACGTCGAGAGTGTACGGAGAACGAAAGGAGACGCGGTCGATCGTGTTGAAACTCACGAGACGACGCGCGAGAAGCGTGGAGCGCGGTGAATGTGCCGCGGTTTCGGAGAAAGGGGAGGTTTCGGTGGAGGCTTTGGGGTTGGCGAGACGCGCGTTTATGTTTCGCGGAGCGGCGGATTTTCAACGACGACGAACGGATGGAAACGACGACGCGAAGAAGAGGAGGAAGAGTGATGGTGACGGCGGAGTTTTCGAAGACGACGACGTGTTTACGTTGAAACCGGTGCGTGGACCGGCGAACGATCCGTTTATGCTCGGGGAAGAGGCGGAATCTGTCATGCACGGGGCGATGGGTTCGATGTCGTTGCGGCCTCCGTTGTACACGCGAGACGACGTGCCGGTGACGGATTACTTTGCGCTTCAGGATACGGGGGCGAAGACGACGAGAGAGGTAGATTTTCACGAGATCGCGGTTCCGTCGCGAGGGATTGAGCTCGAAATGTCGCGAGAGTGTCGACGAACGCTCGAGGCGTTGGCGGAGGAGAAGGACGCGTGGGCTCCGCTCGCGGCTTTGGCGAAATCGCCTAAACCGTTGGCGGATGAGATTTTCGCGAAAAAACTGTACGCGACGACGTTTTATCAATTCTCCAACGGACCTTTTAAGAGACTGTGGATAAAAGTCGGCGTCGATCCTCGACAGGACCGATCCTTTGTTCGAACGCAGACGGTGACGGTGCGCCTTCCGGTGGAATGGTTTCGACCGGGCGCCGCGGAAAATAAAAAGAGAGAATCTTTATCGTCCAACTCAAAGACGGACAGAGATTACCACGCCGCCATTCACGCGTTCCGCGCGCTCCCGGACGTTCGCCACCCAACCCTAGTCATCGGCGAACTGGCGCTGCGCAGCGTACAATCCATCGTCGAAGGCGTCGCGACATCATCCGTCGGTCCGTTTGCCTGCGACGAGCGTCGCGGATGGCTTCCGAGCGCCGCGCATAGAAAGGTCCAACGCGCCGTTCTCCGAGCCTTTGAGGCACTCATGAATGACGACGATCCAATTGCCGCGGATGCCGCCGCGATGGACGTCAACGAACCCACCGAAGCCGATGACGCGATGGCCGACGACGCGATGGACGACGACATGGACGACGCTGACGCCGACGTCGTCGCTCCGCGGGCATCCCGGCGCGGCATCCCCGCGGGCGGGAATCCCGACGTGTACCACATTCTCGGTGTCGACGACGAAGACACGGACGATGACGTCGATCCGTACGACGACGATGATTGATGATGAATAGCGGCGATACATCCGTCGAGCGCGTACGCTAGGCCGCTAGGGCAAAACCTGAAATTGATTTTAGAATTTAAGCTTACACCTCGACGCGCCAAACCGTGCATCGCATCGGATCGCATCGCGACGTCACACCGCACGGCATGTCTTTCCTCTCCCGCGCTAGAACCGTCGCTGCGTCTCTCACGCGAGCGACGACGACGACGCCAACGACGTTGTGTTGTTCAACCACGCACGCGAGCTCCACACTGATTCAGTCGACGACGTGGATACGCGGCGTGTCCTCGACGGCGTCGACGTCCCGCGCGCATGGACTCGATGCGTTCATCGATGTCTCGCGCGGGGACGACAAGGCGCACGTCGGAAGGGAGTGGTTGGCGAGCGACTTGAGGAAAAAGTCTTTTGATGATTTACACGAGCTGTGGTACGTGTTGCTGGCGGAGCGAAATATGTTGCTCACGGAGAGGAATTTGGCGAAAGCGAACCGAGAACCGATGCGAGCGCCGCAAAGAATGACGAGGGTGAGAAAGAGCATGGCGAGGATCAAACACGTTTTGACGGAGAGGGCGATTGAAGAGGCGGGCGGGGATAAGAAAAAGTTGTTTGAGTTGAAGAGGCTCATCAACGCCAAGTGACAGAGTGATTGATTCTGGCTACGTGTACTAGAACGCTATGTGTGATACAAAGAATGAGGAATAATCTATACAGTGTGCTAAGTTGGTTCGAGCGTGGTTTTAAGTTCGCGACTCGAGTTCGATAACCGCGACGCGCGCCGTCTCTTCTCGTTTGGTAACCACCATGACGAGTTTGGGTTGGCTTAAATCGATGACGCAGGAACAACCGACGAATTGAATGTCGTTTTCGACGCCTATTCTGTTGGCGCACACAAAGTGCGGAGCGTCGGGATTTCCCAACAGAGGCTCGAGTCGCGCCAGCCAGTAGTTGAGAACGTCTCGCGGATCGATTGGTGCCGCCTTCGTCTCCATGTCGTCATCCGGGTGCGCGCTCGTCCACGCAGAGCTGAAGATGATTAAGTCTGTCGTTTTCGTCGCGTTGGCGAGCTCGTACGCTTCCCACGGCGCTTCAAACTTGTAAGGATTAATATCCATGCAAATCGCTTGCACGCACCGCGCGTTCACGACGCACTCCTCGATCGCGAGCGATCCGTCCCCGCGCACCTCCACGCTCTTCACGCACCTCAACGGAAGCTCCATCACGGTGAAACCGCTTCCTTCTTCGGCCCAAACCTCATCCATGCAATACAAGTGGCTCTTGTGGTACTCGCACGCGACTCTCCCGGAGGGCTCCACCACGGTTTGCGCGTTCGCCAACGACCCATCCTCTCTCTTCACCACCCTCCCAAACGCGACGTGACACCGGTGCGCCCTCGCGATATCTCTCGCCCACTCCAGCGTCGCCTCGGCGTCCTCCGTCGCCGCGCGCATCGCCTCATCCGACGTCATGACGTAGCGGCCAAATCCGACTTCTGGCGCAACCACCAGACCGACACCACCGTCGTCGGCGAACGCGCGCACGCCGTCGTCCACGAGCGCCTTGGCGCGGGCGAGATTCGCCCGAACGTCTTCACCGATCGTCGGGTCCGTTTGGAGCGCGCACACGCGCAATCTCGGCCGCGACATCGGCCCGACACCACCGTCGGCGTCGCATTCTGAAGCTTGGCTTGAAACAGTGCGCTTTTTCGCGCGCAATCCTCACACGACGCCGCCGACGCGACCGCCGACGACTTTACTGCCGCCGCCGACGCCGACGACGAAAGATGATCTCATCCCTCGCGTGGGTGCCACCAGGGGCGAGCGCGTCGACGCCAAAGTACGCCGACGTGCCCGAGGAAGAGCTCGCGGCGCTCGCAGAGCGAGCGCGAGCCGTCACCGCGACGCGTCGCTCGAGACGCGGTGCGGGCGGGTCGGAGAGTGAAAACACGGATGACGACGACGAAGATGACGCTGCGTACGGACGTTCTGGGGACGATGACTCGGAATCGAGCGATTGGGAGGAGATGGCGGCGGACGAAGAGCTCGAGGATGAAGATTTGGACGAAATGGCGGCGGACGAAGAGGATGCGAAAGTGAAGACGTCTGCGGCGGTGGCTAAAGCGCTCGCCGTGAGTAAAGCGGCAAAGGGAATGACGGATGATTTGGCAGAGTTGAACATGGATGCGTACGACGACGAAGATGCGGATGAGACGGCGGCGGCGGGACGTTTGTTTGGAAGCGGAAGGTTGACGCACTACGAAGGGAACGAAGAGGATCCGTACATGACCATCAAAGACAGTGATGACGACGAGGAGGAGACGCCGGATGATATGGGAGTGGCGGAAACAGATTTGGTGATACTCGCCGCGAGGACGGATGAGGACGTATCGCACTTGGAGGTGTGGGTGTACGAGGAAGCGGGAGTGACGGGGAGCGAGGAAACGAACCTGTACGTGCACCACGACTTGTTACTTCCGGCTTTCCCGCTCTGCGTCGCCTGGATGAACTGCTCTCCGAAAACGGGAACGGAAGAGGTTAATTGCGCCGCGATCGGCACCATGTATCCAGGAATTGAAATCTGGGATTTGGATTGCGTCGACGCAGTGGAGCCGGTGACGACTCTCGGCGGTTACTCAGAGGAGACGATCAAAAATGCCGGTAAGAAGGGCAAGAAGGGCAAGAGCGCGAAAGCATTGAAAGGCGGGTCTCACGAAGACGCCGTCATGGGATTGTCCTGGAATAGAGAATTCAGAAATGTGTTGGCTTCGGCAAGCGCGGATCAGACTGTCAAGGTGTGGGACATCGCGACGGAGACGGCTAAGCATACTCTCGACCACCACAAGGACAAGGTGCAGGCGTGTGAATGGAACCCTGCGGAACCAACCGTATTGCTCACTGGATCTTACGATAAAACTGCGCAAGTCGTGGATGTTCGCGCACCTGAAAAGGCTTCACTCTCCTGGATGGTAAATGCCGACGTGGAGTGCGCCATTTGGCACACCTCGTCTCCAACGCAGTTTCTCGTCTCTAACGAAGACGGGTTGGTGATGTGCTTTGACTCTAGAATGGGTTCAAACTCTAACGCAGTCTTTAAGTTGCAAGCGCACGATAAGGCGACCACCGCGTTGAGCATGAGCTCGGGAGCTACGAACCTCCTCACCACGTGCTCAACTGACAAGGTGCTCAAGTTATGGGATCTGAACGATGGTAAGCCATCCTTGTTGTGTCAGCACCAACCGCAAGTCGGAGCCATCTTTAGTTGCGGGTTTTCGCCCTCGGTCCCGTATCTCATCGCCGCCGCGGGCTCCAAGGGTACCGTCGCGGTTTGGGATATCATGTCTGAAGCCGCAGTGCGCGAGAAGCACGGAGCATCTCTCGAGCAGTTTTACCGCGTGAAATAGTCAAAAGAAATCAATTCTACAGTGCTTTAAACTACAATCAAAAACTAAACAGCCTATCGTTGTCGTCTACGAGGCGCTAAGTTGCCTCGTGAGAGTCTCGTACTTGCTTTGAAGCGCCTTTTCTCTCACCCTTGCAGCCTCAACGAGCTCGAGCCAATACTCGATTCGGTTTGGTGCGCTGCGCTCTTCTTGCACATGTAACATGGCGTAAGATTGAGCCTCGGTGGCGAGAGACTTGATTTCATCAATCGTTTTGCGGAGTCCTTTGCAGAGCTCCTTGTTGCGCTTTTGAAGTCCAGTGGTGAGAAGCGAGCACTTTTGCTCAAGCTTGGCGGCTCGCTTCGCATCCTTCTCCATTTCCGCCCGCACGCGCTCAAAAGTAGCCTTGGCTGCTTCCAGTTGCTGTTCTTTGGTGACTTCATGGACAGGAATCTGTGCGTTTGCACTCGGAACAAAGATTCGATTCTTGTGTTCCTTTGCCAAGGCTTCAGAGAACACGGTGGCAAAATCTTCCTTGGTCAAGTTGAACTCCTGGAGCATCGCATCGGCTTCTTTGGCGATGAGGTTGCGAGCGGCAATCACAGCCGACTCGTCAAAATCTTCCAACGGGGCGCATGCTGTCGGTTTCTTTCCGTACTTCGCGATATCATGCTCGAGCAAAGCTTGCGCTTCGTCATTGACCATCTTTGAGATGTCGTCATCCGCGAGCGGCAAGAGATTGCCCGCAGCATTGTCCGGGCGCGGGAGACCTCGTTGAACCGCTTGCGAACGCTTGCGTAGTTGCATCGCTTGGTACTCAGCGAGCGCAGCAGCCTCTCGAGCCCGCACATCAGCTTCGTCTTCGACGACGATATCCTCCATGACTTCATCCTCGACAGGCGCATCTGGGATATCAATTTGATATTCGTTTTGCGGCTTTGGGAGAGACATGAATGCGCTTTTCAGCGAAGCCGTCGTCGTCGCGCTTTGAGCGCGCCTCTCGCGTTCGCTCAAATCGCTAAAGTGAGCGGCGTACTGATCGTTGATATTCAAGCCGTCTCGAAGCGGTGTTTGGCCGACGCTTCCTCGGAGAGCCGGAGTCGCGCCCATTTGAGAGCTCAAATCGCTTCTAGAAGGAGTTGAAGCAACGTTGGTGCGACTCGGCGTCGCGCCAGCGAAATCAGTCGGCATGTGCGCCGCAGCCTCAGCCGCACCACCCAGCAACGTGGACTGTTGGTTACGACGCGCGGCTTGCTGTTGCGCTTCCCGCAGAATTGCGTCGCCTTCAACCTGGGGCGTGCGCATCGGAGTTCGCGCGGCGAGTCCCGAGGACGTCGCGGGAGTTTGTTCGTACGAGCCTAACAGCGCTGAAGCCGGCGTGGCACTACCATCGTCGAGTAAACCAACCCCCGCCTTGCCAATCTTTGCGATGTCCTCCAACTCGCGCTCTGAAACTTGGGGAGTCGGCAACATGAGCTTGGAGCGACGCATGAACGACGCATCATTCACTTTGAGCGCTTGTTCGACCGCCCCAGGCATATCCCGGCGCTCATGCATCTTCTGGCGAGCAGCCTCGCGCTTCTTGCTCTCCTCATCGATTTGCTTTGCGCTCTGCTTGCCTTCCAGCTCGGCGATGGATACCGGCTTGAAAACCTTTTGAGCCGCCGCCTTGGCAAAAGCTTCGTCCTCTTCCATGGTGTCGTACATGACGGCGTCGGGTTTGCGCTCGAAGGCAATCTCAGCGTTGTAATCAACCCCACGAACTCGCTTTGCTCTTCTGACGTGAGCGATGCCCGCCGCCTTGAGCTCTCTCTTCTTTTGAAGTTCAGCGAGTCTTCTCGCCTCCTCGAGCTGCTTCTCACGCGCCTTACGCTTAGCTTTCTTACCCTTTGTGTTGGCCAATCTCGCGCGAGCCTCCGCTAACATCTCCTTCTCGTCCTCATCCATGTCCACCGCGTCCGGTTTGGCTGGTTTGGTCTCGGGGTTAGGGTCAATTTCCCCCGGTCGCAACCGTCGCGGATCATCAGCGGCGTCGTAATCGTCATCTCTCGCGCACGCCGCGTCCAACAACTTTTCATACCTCTCCAAGCACTGCGACGGGGTTCTACCCACCACCGGCGCGATCGTCCGCCACTGCGTCGGCATGAGTTTTGCGAGGTGCAGCAATTTTTCATCCTCCTCTCTCGTCCACTCTGTCTTCTTTATCGACGGGTCCAACCACTCGTACCACCTCGCTTTACACTGCTTGGCTGATTTCCGGTTCAACAAAGAGGATATCCGCGGCCACTGGTTCTTCCCGTACTTCATCACCGCGGCCTTGAGGATCTCATCCTCCGTGTTTTTCCACACGCCACCTTTAATTTGGATCCGCATCTTCGCTCGTCTTTACCGTCGTCGGTGGGTGGGATGGCCGCGTTACGGTTGGTCGTTAACGCGTCGCGCGCGTCCACCCGTACTCGCGAGTTTTGAAAGTCGTCGCCTTCTCGCGAGGTGTGCGCCGGACTCTGAGGAACGAAGTGTGCCCGAGTGTTTGGGAAGCTTTGAGGCGGCTCGCGACGCCAAACCGACGTCGTGGCGCGCGGCGGTTGCGTATCGATACTTGAGTCGTATTGTTATTAAATAGTGAAGTAATATGCATCGAACTCTCGGCGAGCACGGTGGTGTATTAACAGTACCCGGTAATAATGTTCACGAGAGGGTGTGATGGCTTTGTTCTCAACAGCGGCAATTCGTAGTAAAACAGCGCGGAAGACTTAAACGGCGCTCTTGCCGGCGTTGACAGAGTCCTCCTTGTAAGCGCGAGCACCGTGCATGGAGACGTCCAAGCCGCTCTTGAGGTCTTCAGATCCCGGAACGACGGGCATCAACTTCTCGAGCACCTTGATGGTGACGTAGCCGACGACGAAGGAGTAGACGGCGCAGCCGACGACGGCGAGGAGCTGGATACCAAACAACTTGCCGCCGTGACCAAAGTCACCGGTGACTTGTTCGGCGGCGAAGATGCCGATGCAGATCGTACCGAAGGCACCACCCATACCGTGCACGGCCCAGACATCGAGAGCGTCATCGAGATCGAACTTCTTGGTGAGCTCGACGCAGCCGTAGCACCACGGCACGCAGAGGATACCGATGACGAGGGCGGCCCACGGCTTGACGTAAGCAGCAGCCGGAGTGATGGTGGCGAGACCGGCGATGGCGCCGACGCAGGCACCGACGAGGGTCGGCTTACCTTCCATCTTCCATTCGAGCAAGAGCCAGCAGAAGAGAGCCGTAGAGGCGGCAATCTCAGAGTTCATAGCGGCGAGAGCGGCGGTGCCGTTGGCAGCCAACGCGGAGCCGCCGTTGAAGCCGAACCAGCCAAACCAGAGCAAGCCGGTACCGAGGGCAACGAACGGAATGTTGTGCGGGTTGGTGTCGAGCTCATCGCCTTCGAGCTTCTTGCGGTTCGGCAAGGCGAAAACGGTGGCGAGCGCGGAGAAGCCGGCGGTGGTGTGCACGACGATGCCGCCGGCGAAATCCTTGACGCCTTGCTTAGCCATCCAACCGCCGCCCCAGACCCAGTGGCAGAACGGGAAGTAGACCAAGTGAACCCAGACGAGGATGAAGATGAGGTACGGCACGAATCGCACGCGATCGGCAAAGGCGCCAGTCATGAGACTCGGCGCGATGACGGCGAACATGCCTTGAAAGCCGGCGAACACGTACATCGGAATTTGTTCGCCGGCGTCGCCCGGGGCGAGCCCATCCATGTTCTCGAAGAAGTAATACGACTTCGGAGCACCGATGAAATCACCGCTCGACTCCCCAAAGCACAGGGAGAACCCCCACATGACCCAGACGATGGTGACGAGACCCATCGAGACGTAGTTTTGCATCATGATGGTCAGCACGTTCGACGAGCGCACGAGACCGCCGTAGAAGAAGGCCAATCCCGGCGTCATGAGGTTCACGAGCGCCATCGAGACGAGGACGAACGCGGTGTTACCCGCGCTGAGCATTTTGAGTCTTTAAACGAGACTTCTTCGCGGCTTCTTCGCCGGGCGTTGTTTCAGTGAACCCCGGGGTTTTCGTTCAAACGCGAGTTCGCGATGCGATGCGCGTTCAAGGTCACGATCGCGTTTCGGCGGTCGTTATTCGAGCCGTCGGTCTTTCCGACGCGTCGAGACGGTTCGGCGTCGCTCGTTCGCGCGCGCGTCGTTCTCACTCCCGTCCGGCCGTTCGCCCGCCGCCGCCGCCGCCGCCGCCGCCGCACCGTTCGAGCGGCGCGTCCGCGTCAGCCCTACCCCCGGGCCCGCGCGAAGGGTCGCGGTGTCGACCGAGTCCGACCGACCGAGTCCGACCGACCGAGTCCGACCGACCGAGTCCGCGTTTCGTTCGTATTTTATATATATGATGGAATTTGTGCCACAGTATGACCCCCCCCGCGTCTCTCGATCGACGAGTGGACGTCGGAGATCGTCAGAAGATCTCGCTCGACGCGACGCGACGCGTTCGACGTCGACGACGGAGCTCAAAAGCTGACGCGCTCGAAAGGAAAGAAAAAGAATATGCAAAC
>Ga0181574_10002676_pt1 | contig 16061 bp, 19 predicted proteins | sample 101ome_24_FD_145600 | JGI IMG/M metagenome (GOLD analysis project Ga0181574, IMG submission 145600) | Coastal salt marsh microbial communities from the Groves Creek Marsh, Skidaway Island, Georgia - 101410AT metaG (spades assembly) | ecosystem: Environmental > Aquatic > Marine > Intertidal zone... | reverse complement strand
CTCTGGTCTAACGCCGCTGGCATATATAGTATTACTATATATGATATATATCGATACTATATAACTTTCCAGCATCGAGCATCAAGATCGACATGAATGAATACTTAGACCGTGCCTTTTCGCCCGCAAAATTGGGAAGCCTTCCCCTCAAAAACAGAATTATCAAAGCGGCTACCTACGAGGGTAAAACACCCGACGGGATCCCCGGCCAAGCACTGCTTAACTTTCATCAAGCTGTAGCCGAGGGCGGTGTTGCGATGACAACGATCTCCTATTGCACCGTAGAGGCCGATGCACGCATCAACGACCAGATGATGTGGCTCCATGAGGGTATTCGCGCGCAGTTGACCGACCTGACGCAGACGCTGAAGCGTACCGCGCCTGACATCAAGATTTCCGGGCAACTCACTCACAGTGGTGGCTTCACAAAAAATCGAAAGTTAATGCGTCTCAAGCGCCCCATAGGACCCTCAAAAGCCTTCAATATGCTTGGCGCGACTACCGGCATTCCCTTCATCGATGCCATGGACAGCAGGGAGATTGATCTGATGGTAGCGCTTTATGCGGACGCAGCGTCCTTCATGCAGTCCGTTGGATTTGACGCGGCAGAAATTCATTTCGGTCACGGCTATGGGCTCAGTCAATTCATCAGCCCAAAAACGAACAAACGAACAGACGAATACGGCGGCAGCCTCGGAAACCGGATGCGGCTACCATTGCGCGTACTGGAAGCCATTAAGCGGGCCGTCGGCGATGACTTCCCCATCATAGGCAAAATCAATCTCACGGATGGCATCAAAGACGGACTGCACCTAGAAGAGGCCATAAAGGTTGCCACCCTTCTGGACAAAGGCGGCGTGGACGCTCTTGTTTGTTCCGGAGGCACCAGCCCCTACAACCCCATGGTCTACTTCAGGGGAGAGAGTTTGGGCACAGGCCTCGCCGAGCAACAGAAAAATCCCCTCGCTAGATTTCTTTTAAAAATTGCATCGAAACGACTGTTCAAGACTTACCCTTACCACGAAAACTATTTTCTCGAAGACGCGAAGAAAGTCAGGGACAGCGTGAGCTGCCAGATGATTTATATCGGCGGTTGTACCGAGCTCGAGAGCCTGGAGGAGGTGATGCGCGAGGGGTTCGACTTCGTGCAACTGGCTCGCCCGCTGATCAAAGACCCCGCCTACGTTAACAATGCCATCGCTTCTCTGGACAGTGGAAAAACCTACGTTAACGGGTGTATCCACTGCAATCGTTGTGCCTCGCTTATCGAAGCGCCAGGGGGGGTTTACTGCCCCCTCAACAAGGAACGTGCTCAATGCAATTAGCTGACTTTGAAGCGCCGCCCACCCCGCCACCGATTTACGGTCCCGTAAGACAAATTGCTTATATTGTGCCTAACATCGATGACGCCATCGCCTTTTGGCAATCTCAAAACGTTGGACCGTTTCTCGTGACGCGCCAGGTAAGCCCCTTCAGTAACAGCTACTACCGAGGAACCAAAACCGACGGAATTACGATTGATATTGCCTTTTCCTATGTCGGCGATATGCAGCTTGAACTCATCGCTCCAGTCAATGACGTGCCTTCACCTTATCAAGAGATGATTCAACGACGTGATCAAGGCGTGCACCACTACGCGGTCTGGGTAAAGAATTTTTCCGAGGCTTACCGTTATGCGACAAGCCAACCTGATAATACGGTCGTTATGGATACCGGTATCGATGGCATCGCACGCATGTCCTACATCGAAAACTCAACGACGAAGATTACCTTGGAAGTTATCGAGTGGAACGCCATGACTGCCGTGTATTTTCAAAACATTGAAAAGCGATTAAGTGCCATTGCCCAACGTGAAACGATAGAGGAATTTCATCTTGGTGAACTGACCCCGAAATTGGTCTTGCTACCAGTGCTCGCCAAATTCGCCATCAATAAATTACTCGGGCGATTAAAGAGATGAACGACCGCCACTGATTAATGAGAACTTCAATAAAAGGAAACCCACCTTGAGGAATATTGTGATCACAGGAAGCGCTTCAGGCATCGGCGCCGCGTGCAAAGCCCAATTTCTGAAAACGGGGGATCGTGTCGTAGGTATCGATTTATCGGACGCTGACATCGAGGCCGACCTCTCTACCCAATCGGGTCGCGATGCGGCAATAAAGACCACCCTCGCTCACACCGAAGGGGAAATCGATGGCTTGATTTTATCGGCTGGTCTCAGTGGCATGTACCACCCTGGCGACATGACGCTTTCTGTCAATTATTTTGGCTCTGTCGACTTGCTCGACGCACTGAGACCGGCCATGGAAGGCAGACCAAACGCCTGTGCTATTGGCTTGGTGTCTAATTCATCGCAATTCGACGTCGATTACGACGATCCAATGGTCGCGGCTCTTCTTGAGGGTGACGAAGAGAGATGCCGGCAAATGATACTTGGCCTTGATCGAGGCGCCGCCTATCGATTTTCAAAGCACGCGCTCGCGAGGGCAATCCGCCGGCGGGCGAGCACGTGGGGCCCTCGCGGAGTCAGAATTAATGCAATTGTGCCGGGCATGACCGAGACACCCATGGTTGATGCTTTGAAGCAAGACCCCGAAGTCGGCCCTTTGCTGGATCTTTTACCTATCCCCGTTGGGCGCAAAGGCAATGCTGCCGAGATGGCAAAGGTCATCGCCTTTTTATTGAGTGAGGACGCCTCTTACATCCACGGGACTATGGTCTGGGTGGACGGTGGGACAGACGCGGCCATCCGACCAGACTTATTTTAATCACCGCCCCTATTGGCCGTATCCAGCGAGGAGATGACACCAATGGCTACAGAAATAACAGGTCAAAAAGCCGTGGCAGTCGATGCATCGGCGGAGCAAGTGTGGCTCAAGATGCAAGATTTTGCGGATTTAGGCTGGGCAGTCGGCATCGCCGATATTGAAATTGAGGGTCAAGGCATTGGCATGGTCCGGCACGTGCGCTTAGAGGGAAGCGATGACTGGCTCGAAGAGCGCCTGTTGCTAGTGGATCAGGACGCCAAAAAGCTCGAGTACGGTATTGATGAAGGCATGATGGGCATTATGCATTATCGTGCGACTGCACAGGTGAAACCCCAAGCACAAGGCTGCCAGATCGAGTGGACCTGTCGCGGCGAGGTCGCGGCCGCGGAAGTGGCCGAAAAAGAGCCTATTCTCGCGGTCGTCGCCGAGGGCATTGTCACCCTCTTCGCCGCACAGTTCAGCGAAGACGGCCGTTGATATGATTGACGCCAACGATATTGGACTCTGTTGCGGCAGTCTGGTCCAGGCTGACTTTTTAGGGTTGGCCGAAGCGGCTTCGGGGGCGGGCTTCAAATCCATTTCAATGTGGCCAACCCTGTTCTACAGCGCGCTGGAAAATGGTTATAGCGAAGCCGATCTGATCACCATTCTCGATGACAACGGTCTACGCGTCACTGAACTTGATCCGTACTGTGCCTGGTTACCGGTAACGGTGGATCCGAATGACATGACCGCGACTTTTTTCAGCTATGGCGAAGATGAATTCTTTCGCATGGCTGACGTCCTGGGAGGCAGTTCTCTAAACATCATCGAGGCTCTGCCATCCTCAATCACAGAAGAGCAGCGCGTAGAGCTACTTGCTGAGTTGTGCCTTCGCGCCGCCACCCGAGGACTCAACGTGTCCATTGAGTTTTTACCATGGTCCCCCATCGGCAATCTCGAGCAAGCCGTCGCCCTTGTGCAGGCCGTGGGCCTGTCAAATTTTGGCGTTAACATTGACCTTTGGCACCACTTCCGAAGCGGCGGTACAGTTCAACAGCTGGCAACTCTCGACCCTCACGTCGTGACAGCCGTGCAACTCAACGACGTGGCGTTAGAACCATGGTCGAACATCCTTGAAGAAACGTCTCTCGGGAGGGAGCTGCCAGGCGCGGGAATGGGCCATGCAGCAGCGAGCATGGAGGCTCTGTACTCAGCAGGCGTTCGGTCCACAATAAATGTCGAAGTATTTTCAGCCGAGTTAATGGCACTGCCGGCTCTAGACGCCGCGCAACACCTAAAAACAAGTATCAAGCAGACGGTAAAGTACGCTGGATAAAAACAGTATGGGGTTGTTTCCATCACCGCTTTTTCCGACCAACCTAATATCGTATCAGGCTGTGCCAGCAGCTCGCGCAAAGAGCGTCTGATACCGTTTAATCTTGTTTCTCGGGGGAAAATGGTGGGTCGTGCTGGGTTCGAACCAGCGACCAATTGGTTAAAAGCCAACTGCTCTACCGACTGAGCTAACGACCCGAAAGGAGGTGCGGCATGGCCGCGAGGGGCGTATGGTACTTATCCTGACCAAAAGTGCAACCTTCTCTTATGCTGCGACCTTTTCATCTCGCCCTGCCCGCAATAGACCTCGCTGCCACCCAAGCTTTTTACTGCGATTTACTCGGGTGTAAGCTCGGTCGAACCGACGACACCTGGATAGATTTGGATCTCTTCGGTCATCAAGTTGTCTTTCACGACTGCGGGGGAGAGGGTCTGCCTGACCGTTATAACCCGGTGGATAAGCATCAGGTACCGGTGCCCCACTTCGGGATCATCCTGACGCCGGCGCAGTTCGAGGCGCTGTGTGAGCGGCTGGCTGGCAACGTGGATTTCGTGATCGACCCTACTGTGCGCTTCGCAGGCACCCCCGGGGAACAGCGCACCCTGTTTTTCCGCGACCCCAATAACTACGCCCTCGAATTCAAAAGCTTCGCAGATGACCGCTTTATTTTCGAGCCCTTTGAAGGATAGCTGAACTAAACGTAGCGAGTTGGATCTGGGACTCCAGCGTCCTCAAAACCCTGTCGACGCAAGCGGCAAGAGTCACACACGCCGCACGCCAACCCTGATTCAGTGGCTTGATAACACGATATGGTCAAACTGTAATCGACGCCTAATTCAATGCCTGTGCGAATGATGTCGGCCTTGCTGAGATGAATAATCGGCGTGCATAGCTTAACCGGATTGCCCTCCACACCGGCTTTGGTTGCCGTGGCTGCCATGCTTTCGAATGCCTCAATGAAGGCGGGTCGACAATCGGGATAACCTGAATAGTCGACGGCGTTAACACCAATGTAGATCTCGCTTGCCTCGAGCACTTCGGCCCAACCGAGCGCAATAGACAAAAACACCGTATTTCGCGCCGGCACGTAAGTGACCGGTATACCTCGCGTTGGTTCAACGGGCACATCAATCGCATCGTCAGTGAGTGCTGATCCACCAATACCGCGAAGATCTAATCCAACGGTTTTATGGACGGTGCCTGCAAATGCCTCGGCGATGTGCGCCGCCGCGAGCAATTCCGCGCGGTGTCGCTGTCCGTAGTCAAAGGACAGGGCATAACACTCGACACCCTGGCTGTGAGCCATAGCGAGAACAGTCGCGGAATCGAGGCCTCCCGAGGTTAAAATTACCGCACGCTTAGCCATATCTGTTAATGTCCGGGCTCATCGTTCCAAAGGAGCTTGTGCAACTGCAGCTGAAATCTAGCTTCAACGCCATCAGACAACATCCACTCGGCCAACTCTTGGGGACTGAGGCCGCCGTGGGTTGGCGAAAACAACACCTCACCCACGCGCTGCGCCAATGAAAGTTCATCCATCTTGAAACGAGCCCACTCGTAATCCGCCCTACTCGCTATCACGAATTTAATTTGATCATGGGGCGTTAGCAGATCGATATTGCTCCACAAATTCCGATGGCTCTCTCTAGAATCGGGGCACTTGATATCCATGACCCGGCTTACCCTGTCGTCTATATCAGCAATGGACATGGCGCCACTGGTTTCGAGAGACACCTCATGCCCCGCCTCGCAAAGCGCACTCAACAGCACAACACACTCAGGCTGGGCCAAAGGCTCACCCCCTGTCACACAGACACGTTGGCATCCAAAGCTCTCCACCGAGCCGAGCACCGACGCCACCGACATCAGCTCGCCTCCGGCAAAAGCGTATTCGGTATCACACCACACGCATCGAAGGGGACAACCAGTGAGTCTGACAAAAACAGTTGGCAGCCCAACGGAGCGGGCCTCTCCCTGAAGAGAATGAAATATCTCGGTAATCCGCAACTGCGCTACCGCAACCTCGGCTTCCATGATGACTAGAAATTTTCGCTGAGGAAATCTGTCGCCAGCTGAGCCGCTGGATGACCGGGATAGCCTGTGATGACCCGGTCAAGGTATTCACGGGATCGCTCACTGTTGCCTTTGAGGTAGTGCACCTTGCCAAGCTTATAGAGCGCGTCAGGGATTTTTGGGGTATTGGGATACTGATCCAACAACAATTGAAAACTCTGTCGGGCCAATTCAGGCTCGGGAGGATCGATCACCAAATACAGCTCGCCAAGCCAATAATGCGCGTTGGGCGCATAGCGGCCATAGGGAAATTTCTGCAGAAACTTTTTGAATCCTTCCACGGCTTCACTAAAGTTCTTGGTCTTTACGTAGCCATAGGCTGACTGGTAAGCGCTCTCTTCCCCGGGCTGCAGCGCGGGAGGTTTTTCGCTCTCAAGTCCGCCAAATGTCAGCATCTCACCATTGTTACCGCCGTCTACGCTTGCCACGCTCACGGTTGCGGGGCTACCACCCACTGCTATGTCGGCAATGCGACGGTCCAGATCGACATAACGATCAAGACTCTGCTGTTTTAAACGACTGATCTCGGCACTCTGTTGCTCCACAAGTCCGTTGAGCCGCATGACTTCCTCCTGCAGCTGCTGCAACTGAATGACGAGAGACCCAACATTCATCTCTTGGGGTGTCGACAGATTGGCAACGGGGATAGGGGCCGCAGCTGTCGTTTGACCGGCATAAGGCTTAATGCCGGATACGCTGTAGCCAGATGATCCACTATCTTGCTGAGTGGATGGTGCAGGAGTTGCCTCTGCTGCTCGACGCGCAGCCTCGCGCTCCGCCTCAACATCGATATAGTTCTGGGCAGTCGCGAACGATGCGATCAACGCACTCGTAAAAAAGCCGGCTGAAATAACCGGCTTTGCAACCAACTTCATCAAGTGCTGTCGTCCTATTTGAGCTCGACGCGGCGATTCTGCTGCCAATTGGACTCACCAGAGCCGTAGGCGGCAGGATTTTCTTCACCGTAGCTGATGGTCTCTATCCGGTAGCTCGGCACACCGCTGGCGACCATGTAATCGCGGACCGCGTTGGCACGACGCTCTCCTAGGGCGAGGTTGTACTCGCGGGTCCCACGCTCGTCAGTATGGCCCTCGAGTCTAACGCTGGCATCATTACCCAAAAGCGCTGCGATGTGGGCATCGACAGCTGTGCGCGCGGAATCAGTCAGCGCTGAACTATCAAACTCAAAGTAGAAGACCGTGCCAACAGCATCGGCGGCTTCTTCAAGTGCCTGCTGGGCAGCGACAGCCTCTGCAGCAGCGGCTTCGGCAGCAGCGGCTTCGGCAGCAGCGGCTTCGGCAGCGGCGGCCTCCGCGGCGGCAGCGTCAGCATCACTGGTATCGGTGCTGGAGCATGCCGCCAGAAACAAGGCAGCAAAAATAAGCGATGTGGCTTTGGCAGCTACTGGTAATACTTTCATGACAGCGTCCTGTTTATGGTTTTTAGGAAGTATAGATGACTCTTTGGGATCCGCAAGACGTTAGGGCCTCAACTAAGTGGAAAATAACAAAAAATCGAAAATCTAAAGTTAGGGCATGAAAGGCGACCACGCCGGCTCCTGAACATCCCCCTCGCGCGCCGGCAAATTGAAACTCACGCCCCCGTCTACAGCAACCGCACCTAAAATACTTTTGCCACCTCGCTTGGTCGCATAGAGCACCACCGACCCGTTGGGCGCAATGCTGGGGCTCTCGTCCAGATTCGTGGTGGTGAGAACCGTCAATCGCTCGGTAATTAGATCAAACACCGCGATGTGATACGCCCCGTCCTGCTGATGCACCAGCGCCACATTGCGCCCATCCTGAGCCACGCGAGCGCGGGCGTTGTAGCGGCCTTCGAAGGTGACACGGGTAATAGCCCCTGTCTTCAGTTCATAGCGGTAAATCTGGGGTCGGCCACCTCGATCAGAGGTAAATAACAAAGACTTACCGTCTGGCATCCAGGTGGGCTCGGTATCGATGGCATAATGCTGGGTCAGCCGAGTCAAGCGCTTTGAAGCTAGGTTCATCAAATAAATGTCTGGACTACCGTCCTTGGACAGCACCATAGCCATTGAATTCCCATCAGGAGAAAACACCGGGGAATTATTGAGGCCCTTGAAGTTAGTGAGCTGCTCTCTGGCCCCCGTTCGCAGATTCTGTCGATAAATCGCGGGGCGAGTTGTTTCAAAAGACACATAGGCGACCTCATTGCCATCTGGAGACCAGGAAGGCGCGAGGATAGGTTCACGACTCTCGAGTAGCACTATCGGGCGCGCACCATCAGAGTCGGCAAGGGTCAGTCGGTAGAAGTCTTTATCCGTTGGGTTGCGGGTCACTGACACGTAAAGCAACCGGGTCGCAAATGCCCCGGGAATGCCCGTCAGTTTCTGATATGCCGCGTCGGCAACCCGGTGAGCCGACATACGCACTTCCGACGCAGGACCCACCACATTTCCCGCCGCTATCTGCTGCTGCCTAGTGGTATCAAACAACTCCCAATCGAGTCCAATACGTTGTCCATCAAGTGGTTTCGCTCGACCAATGAGAACATAGTCGGAATCTATCGCCCGCCAGTCACGAAAAAAAATCTCCCCCGCTGTTGTTGGATAACTCAGCATGTCGCGCCGGCTCACTGGTGCAAACTGACCGCTTCGAGCTAAATCAGAATCAATGATGCGGGCGACATCCTCCGGAGATGCCCCAGCGCCTCCCCACCCAAAGGGCACAATCGCAATGGGTGTCGGATTGTCGATCCCCTTTGTGATCTCAATCTGTAACTGACCATGAGCAGCGTCCGCGACGGCCAAGCACAGGGTGAGAACAGCAGCGACAAAAAAATGCATCAGTACCTCAAATCGTCAGGTCGAAAAATCAATTGAAAACGGCGAAAATCACGCTCGAATAGCGCTCGCTCAACCTGGCTTACTTCCGGAAAGCGGCCGGCTCGCTCCACTGCGTTAATAGCACTTCGGTCAAAGGCGTCATCTCCGCTGGACCTCAGCACGGCAACACCCACTACATCACCCGTGGGAACTAACGCGATCTCTAGCACGGCCACCATACCATTTCGAGCGGAGGGTGGCCTAGCCCAGCGCCCCACCACTGCCTGTTGAATGATGGCGGCAACGGTATCGCTGATACTCCCAACGCTGCCCGCCTGTGTGGTTTGCTCTGAAGCCAAGGCAGACTCAATCTCCTTTAAGGTCTGCGCCGCGATCTCCTCCTCGCGCCGCTCGGTGGCCTCCTTTTCTGATACCTCCTCTGCCGGGGGATCGACAGGTTTTGGGGTCACCGCCGGCGTGGTGTCAGCCTGCTTTGGTTGTGGTTTGGGTTTGGGTTTGGGTTTGGGTTTGGGTTTGGGCTTGGGTTTGGGTTTGGGCTTCAAAGTATCAGCACTGACAAGCTGTGCTTTGATGGCAACGGGCTTTGCTAGGCGCGCCTCAATTGTTGTGGGTGACTCCCAGCGAACGACCAGGGCAGCAATTACGGCAGCGTGCAGGAGTAGCGTAATGGCCAAAGGTGTCCCAAACCACGACACTCGATCGACTGTAGCATTCACGGCGACGAAGGTTCTTCCGTTACCAAGCCAACCGACGCCGCTCCCGCCTCCTGTAGCGCGGTCATTAAGGAGACTACCATGCCGTACGCAACCCCCTGATCTCCCCATACAAGCACCGGTTTTTCCGGGCTTCTCCGCAGAACAGCCCCAACTCGCTGCTTGATGGTCACCAGCTCCAGCGCCTGTTTCTCATTGCCACCGATGTTAAGGTAAAGCTTTCCTGCGGCATCTATTGAAACGATTAGCGGCTCACTGTCCTGGTTATTGACAGGTTCTGCCGCGGCATCGGGCAAGTCAACTTTGACGCCCTGCATCAACATCGGTGCAGTCACCATGAAAATAATAAGCAGCACCAGCATAACGTCGATGTAGGGAACGACGTTTATCTCAGCAACCGCGCGACGCTTTCTCAAGGGGGTTATCCTTGCGCCCTGCGAGCACGCTGGGCGTAGGTCTGGCGCTGCAAAATACCCGAGAACTCATCAACGAAAGTGTCATAGCGGTTGATCAGATTATCTGATCGCGCCGCAAAACGATTATAGGCCAACACAGCAGGTATCGCCGCAAAAAGACCCATAGCCGTGGCGATCAGCGCCTCGGAAATCCCAGGTGCCACGGTGGCAAGGGTGGCCTGTGTGGCATTGGCCAGCCCTCTGAAGGAGTGCATGATGCCCCACACGGTGCCAAACAAACCAATATAGGGACTGGTTGACCCCACCGACGCAAGGAACGGTAGGCTTGCCTCTAACCGATCTATCTCCCGTAAGGTGGCAACCCGCATGGCTCGACGCGCTCCCTCAAGAACAGCATCCGCCTCGATATCACTTTGCTGAGACAATCTTGAAAACTCTTTAAAGCCCGCGCGGAAAATGCTCTCGACCCCCGTGTGAACAACACCCTCTGCGACAGCCTGATTTCCCTCGCGATAGAGTTCGGCTAAATCCACGCCGGACCAAAAATGCTCTTCAAAGTTAACAAGCTCGTCGCTCATTCGTCGATACAACATCAACCGGCGAACGATGAGATACCAGGAGCTGACCGAGGCGAGCAGCAAAATAAACATGACCACTTGAACGGTGATGCTCGCCCCTAGGATTAAATCTGCTATGCCTAACTCTTGGTTCACCGTGATCTCCTCCAAAGAATTTAGACGGCGGGTAAATCTTTCCGCAGGGTCGCTGGAAGCCGCCTGGGCTTCCCGCTAAGTTTATCGACCAGCGCTATGCGTATTTCGCCCTCTACCAGACACTCCTGATCACGATACACCCTCTGCCCGAAGGTGAGAGTCGCGGCCCCAACTGACACCAGCGAAGCGGTTGCTCGAAGAGCATCATCAAGTCTCGCGGGCAGCCGGTAGTGAACATCAGCATGGGTGACTACGAAGAGACTTTCCTCGCCCAAAAAGGCCGGCTTGTCGTAACCGCGCGCACGCATGTATTCCGTCCGCGCCCGCTCGAAATACTTGAGGTAATTGACGTAATACACGATACCGCCAGCATCGGTATCTTCAATATAGACACGTATCGGCAGCGAAAATTCCCCCGAGCCCTCTGTCACGCGCTATCGCTCAACTCGCAGCACCATCATCAGTCGCCCCGAGATCCAGAGGCAGGCTGTGTGGTGCCGAGGGCGCCGGGGGCTGTAAACCAAAGTGGATGTAGGCCGACTTAGTTGCCATGCGCCCTCGTGGAGTCCTAATCAGGTAGCCTTGCTGGATAAGGTAAGGCTCCAGCACGTCTTCCAGAGTGCCTCGCTCCTCAGACAACGCCGCCGCCAGACTGTCGATGCCAACAGGACCTCCCTCGAACTTTTCAATGAGCATAAGAAGAAAACGGCGGTCCAAGTTGTCGAAGCCTTGTTGATCAACGTTAAGCATGTCTAACGCTTGTTGTGCGATCGCTTGGGTGATCTCGCCGTCGCCCTTTACTTCAGCAAAATCCCTGACGCGACGCAGCAGACGATTGGCGATTCGAGGGGTACCCCTAGCTCTTCTGGCAATCTCACGACCCCCTTCGGGCTCTATAGGAATTTCCAGCAGGCCCGAGGACCGGGAGACAATACCCGCCAGATCATCAACGCCATAAAACTCGAGTCGCTGCACAATGCCAAAGCGATCGCGCAAGGGAGACGTAAGCAAACCTGCCCGGGTGGTCGCACCTACCAGCGTAAACGGCGGTAAATCAAGTTTGATGGAACGGGCCGCGGGGCCCTCACCAATCATGATGTCCAGCTGGTAATCCTCCATCGCGGGGTACAACACCTCCTCAACATAGGAACTCAATCGATGAATCTCATCGATAAACAGGACGTCGCCCGGCTCCAAATTAGTCATCAGGGCGGCAATATCTCCCGCCTTCTCCAAAACGGGCCCGCTGGTGGTTTTCAGGGATACGCCCATTTCATGGGCGATAATGCTTGCGAGAGTTGTCTTGCCAAGTCCAGGCGGGCCAAAGATCAAGGTGTGATCAAGAGGCTCGCCGCGCTTTTTAGCCGCGGCCAGAAAGATCTCCATCTGTTCACGAACAACGTGCTGCCCCCGGTAATCCGCCAGTGTCTTCGGCCGAATAGCGCGATCCAGCTGCTCATCCTGAGTCGATGCGGATTCCGGGGCCACCAGTCTGTCTGTTTCTATCGTCATCGTGTGCTCTTAGGTGCAGCCGCCTTCAAAGCGAGTCGAATAAGCTCCTCACAGGAATCGGCATCGTCGGCCTGTACCGATGATACCAACCTAGCGGCCTCCGGCAGTTTGTAACCAAGCGCCACCAGTGCCTGTTCCGCCTCTGCGCGAACATCGGTAGGCGCGGGCGCAACGGGGCGCCTTTCGGTCACTGCCGGCGAGAGTTCCTCAAGCCACTTACCCGCCTTATCGCGCATTTCCACCAATAATCTTTCCGCGGTTTTTCGGCCTACCCCGGGCAAGGCCACCAGAGCAGACACATCATCACGCTGCAAACACTGTGAAAAAGCCCTCGCATCCATCCCCGAGAGTAACGCGAGCGCCAGCTTAGGGCCCACGCCACTCACCTTGATCAGCTCACGAAACAGACGCCGCTCTTCCTCGGCAATAAAGCCGTACAACAACTGAGCGTCTTCGCGAACAACAAAATGAGTCAGTAAAGTGACCTCCTCGCCCAACGCTGGCAGTTCGAACAAGGTCGTCATTGGCACCTGAATTTCGTACCCCACTCCCCCGACATCAACGAGCAAATCTGGCGGCTGTTTGGCGACCAAAACGCCGCGAATAAATCCAATCATGCTTGCTATCCTACCGTAGCCTGCCCCGGCTGAGGGATGTAGCTGGAATCCGGCTGAGTGTCTGGCTCGCATGGACGTGGCAAAGGGCCGCAGCGAGAGCATCAGCGGCATCCTCTTTCGGGGCCGCTGGCAAGCCAAGAAGGGTTTTCACCATGTGTTGCACCTGCTCTTTATTGGCTGCGCCAGTCCCCACCACCGCCTGTTTAATCTGCCTGGCAGCGTACTCGTAAACACTGAGTCCCCGCTGCACACAGGCCACCATCGCGGCACCTCTTGCTTGGCCCAGTTTAAGAGCCGCGTCAGCACTTCGCGCCAGAAACACCTGCTCGATAGCTAGCTCATCCGGGGCATGTTGATCAATGATCTCGTTAACAGACGCAAACAAGACCCCAAGCCGCGGCCCGAGCGGCTGATCAACCGGCAATCTGATGATGCCACTGCTGATATAAGCCGCCTTTCCCCTTTCCACTCGAATGACACCAAAGCCGGTTTTGCGCGACCCCGGGTCAATTCCAAGAATGATTGCCATCTCAGCTCCCCTTCGCCCCGGTTATTGTGACCGAAAGCGGCCGGCGCGTCAGGGGTTCCTGTGGAAACTATTGTGAATCAGGGGCCGCTGCTGACTGGCGGAGGCGAATAGACAGGTCGCGGAGCTGCTGGTCTGCAACCGGGCCGGGCGCGTCTGTCATCACACAGGCCGCGGTTTGGGTCTTGGGAAACGCAATAACATCACGAATTGACTGACCGCCGACCATGAGCATGACAAGTCGATCCAAGCCAAACGCGAGACCCCCATGAGGTGGAGCGCCATACTTGAGTGCATCAAGCAGGAAGCCAAACTTCTCCGAGGCCTCCTCGCTGTCGATGCCCAAAATATCAAACACGGCCTGCTGCATGTCTTGCTGGTGTATACGAACCGATCCACCGCCGATTTCGGACCCATTTAACACCATGTCATAGGCTCGGGAGAGCGCGTGTTGAGGTTCTTCCCGAAGGGTTTCCACATCACAGCTAGGCGCTGTGAAGGGATGATGCAGCGGGGTAAGCCCGCCTTTGCCATCCTCTTCAAACATCGGGAAGTCTACAACCCATAGGGGCGCCCAACCCGGCTGCACCAAACCAAGATCCTCAGCAACGCGCAGGCGTAAGGCGCCCAGGGCCTCGTTGACCACAGGTCGCTTGTCCGCACCGAAGAAAATGATGTCGCCGTCGGCGGCATCAAGTCGCTCCATCAACTGACTGACCACCACGTCGGGCATGAATTTCAGGATGGGTGACTGCAGTCCATCGACGCCGTCGGCAAGTTTATTGACCTTGATCCAGGCCAGACCCTTGGCTCCATAGATGCTCACGTATTTGGTGTAGTCATCTATTTCCTTGCGGGACAATGAGCCACCTCCCACCACTTTTAGCGCGGCAACGCGCCCTGCTTCGTCGCTGGCCGGTCCGCTGAATACCTTGAAATCTACCGAAGCCATCAAATCATCAATAGACACAAGCTCCAGAGCTATCCGCAAATCCGGCTTGTCCGATCCGAAGCGCTCCATGGCCTCGTGCCATGTCATCCGCGGAAACTCACCAAGATCTACATCGAGATGCTCGCTGAACAGGGAGCGAACCATGCCCTCCGTCAACTCCATGATGTCGCGCTCCTCCAGAAACGAGGTTTCGATATCAATTTGGGTGAACTCAGGTTGCCGATCCGCGCGCAAGTCTTCGTCCCTGAAGCACCGCGCAATCTGGTAATAGCGATCAAATCCGGACACCATCAGGAGCTGCTTGAAGAGCTGAGGTGACTGGGGTAGCGCAAAAAACTTTCCGCCGTGAGTGCGACTGGGAACCAGGTAGTCGCGAGCCCCCTCGGGGGTCGCCCGAGTCAGGATAGGGGTTTCGATATCCAGAAAGCCCTCACCATCGAGATAACGCCGAATACTGGACGTAATACCCGCGCGCATCATCAGGTTCTTCTGCATCTCGGGTCGACGGAGATCCATGTACCGGTATTTGAGTCGAACATCCTCGCCCACTGACTGGTGCGCATCGAGAGGGAAAGGAGGCGTTGCCGCGCTGCTGAGCAATTCAAGCTCCTTGCCAAGGACCTCAATCTTTCCTGTGGGCATCGCCGGATTGATGGTCGCGTCGCTGCGCGCTCTGACACGACCCGTAATTTTGAGCACGTACTCACTGCGAACCTTGTCCGCCAGAGCAAATGCCTCTTCAGTATCGGGATCAAACACCACTTGAACAATGCCCTCTCGATCCCGCATGTCGAGAAATATCACACCGCCATGATCGCGCCGCCGATCCACCCACCCGCAGAGGGTGATGGTCTCGTCGATCAAGGTCTCTGTGACTGAGCCACAATGGTGGGTGCGCATGGTTTTACCGCCCTAAAGTCTAAAGTTACTGCAATGAGCCAGCTGTGGCTCAGGCAGCAGTAGTTTTCCCCGAGGTGTCAGAGCTCTTTTTACTCTCTCCCGAGGAGGTAGAAGTCTTGTCCGAGCCGCTTTCCTTGGCCTTCGCAGCGCCATCGGTTTGACTCGCCTCGCCAGCAAGGTTTTTTTGTTTGCCCGTCTTAAAATCGGTCTCATACCAACCACCACCCGACAGCCGAAATGAAGGCGCGCTCACCTTTTTCTTGAGCGCCTCCTCATTACAAGCAGGGCAGGACGTCAGCGGATCATCCGAAAACTTTTGAATGGCTTCGAGTCCATGCCCACACTTGGTGCATTGATACTCATAAATTGGCATGGTGAAAGTCTCCTCGGGGTCGCAGGCTGCCGAAACCTAGTCATGAGGTCGCTAGTGAAAAAAACAAGGCCGCGAAGATACCCGAAAAGCGCCGGCCTATAAAGCAAATGCAAGGATTCAGGCGAGCAAAATCGCCTTTTTTCCCGCATTTTCTAGGGGAAGACAGACCGGTAAGGCGCCCTATTCACCCCCATAAGCGGGTTAGGTGGCATCTTGAGGCCGGGATGGCCACGGAAATTATCCGCCCAAAAAATAAAAAGCGGCCCTCCGGCCGCTTTTTTTACAGTGGGGCTAGCGCACCCCGAAATCAAACCGCTGCGATCAAGAGTTCGCAAATTCCTTCATTTTCTTCA
>Ga0181574_10002673_pt1 | contig 16067 bp, 17 predicted proteins | sample 101ome_24_FD_145600 | JGI IMG/M metagenome (GOLD analysis project Ga0181574, IMG submission 145600) | Coastal salt marsh microbial communities from the Groves Creek Marsh, Skidaway Island, Georgia - 101410AT metaG (spades assembly) | ecosystem: Environmental > Aquatic > Marine > Intertidal zone... | reverse complement strand
CGTGGGAGCGGCGAGCCGCCCGCACCGAGGAGTACGTCGAGGTGATGCGGGCGCTCTGGGCGGCCGACAACGCCAGTTTCGACGGCGAGTTCGTCACCTTCGACGGCATGAGTTCCAACCCCAAGCCGGCCAACGGCAGCGTGCCGATCACGATCGGCGGCCACAGCCGTGCCGCCGCCGAGCGGGCCGGCCGCATGGGCAACGGCTTCTTCCCGGCGAAGGGCGACATGGCCGAACTCGCCGAGATTGCCCGCACCACCGCCGAGGAGCACGGCCGAGATGGCGCAGCCCTCGACATCACCGGTATCCATCCCGGACTCTTCGGTGACGACATGGCAGCAGCGGTGGAAGAAGCTGCGGCTTGGGGCCTCGACCGTCTGGTCGTGCCCTCGTTCATGTTCTTCCGGAACCCCGAGGAGTCGATCGCAGCGATGGGCGAGAAGATCGCCCCGTTCGTCGACTGACGCTCCGTCAGTTCGCCGGACGGCGCAGCGGGCGGGAGTGATCCCAGTCCGCAAGCAATGAACGCAGCGCTGTGATGAGGATCAGTGGCACGTCGAGCATCGGGTGATGGCCGGCGGTCGGGAGCTCGATCACCGGCGCAACACGACCGAGCTGTTCGTACATGTAGTCGCCGATGTCGGAGGTGACGAGCCCGTACTCGCAGCGCAGCAACGCCACCCGGCAGGTGACCTCGGCGAGCAGCTGTGCCGGCTCTGCTCGACGCGGGACGAAGATCGTCGGGTCGAACTTCCAGCCCCAGCGGCCGTCGTCGAGCAGGGTGAGGGAGTTCCGGGCGACGTGCTCCTTGACGTAGGGCAGGTAGTGCCGCTGCTCCGGGATCGTGCGGAAGCGCGCGATCGGGATGTCCGGGTCGTCGTAGGTCTTCGCCTTCTTGAACTCGTCGGTGCGCCGCGCTCGGGCGACCTCGGGGTCCTCGGCCTGCACGGGTGAGTCGATGATCACGGCTCCGCCGATGTGGTCGGTCTGCCAGGCGGCGGTGGCGATGGTGACGAAGCCACCCATCGAGTGGCCGACGACCACCGGCGGTGACGTGAAACCGGCGTCGTCGATGACGGCCGCGACTTCCTCGGTCCAGGCTCGCAGCGTGTACTCCTCGCGACGGTCGCTGTCGCCGTGCCCGCTCAAATCGAGCGCCACGACGCGATAGTCCGGCAGGAAGCTCGGACCGATGTGGTCCCACCAGTGAGCGTGAGCGGCACCGCCGTGGACGAGCACGATGCCGGGAAGGTCGCGTTCACCCCATGCGAGGTAGTGGATCGAGGTGCCGCCGACGTCGATCCGATGCGACTCGGGTGTTGTGTCGATTGCTCGGGTGAACCAGCCGGGGGTGTCACTCATGGGGTCAGCGTGCCTCGGACATGCCGAAATCCACACGTTTGTCCGGTACCGAGTTCGTGCCGATGTCGATCGCTGCGATCGGCGATGTGTCGGGCGTGTTCACCGGCGACTCCTCGGGCCGATCTCGCGAACTGAGGTCGACGGGGCGACATCACCAAGAATCCGGCCACACATGGCGAGCGCGAAGGTGGCGATGCCGGCCGAGACGGCAAACGCCGTCGATCGGTCGAAGGTGTCGGAAACCAAACCGATCACCGGGCCGCCGAGGCCGAATGCGAGGTCGAAGAACATCGACAGGGTGCTGATGGCATGGCTTCGCTCAGCGTCGGGAGCATCGTCGACGACGAGCGCGAACAGCGCAGGGAAGAGGAACGACTGGGCGACGGCGAGGATCGCCGCGCCCACGTAAACGCCCACGGGCTCGGTCCACACTGCGAGCACGGCAAGGCCGATGGCTCCGCACGACAACGAAATACGACTCGTGCGGATCGGCCCGAGTTGGTCGGGCAGTTTCGCCGCGAAGATCCGCAGGAAGATGATGACCAGCGCGAACACGGTGAAGACCGTCCCGGTGTTGGCGATGCCGACCTCCTCCGCATGGAGGGCGGCGAACGCCAGAAAGCCGGTGTAGCCCAGCAAGCCGAGGAACAACACAGCGCCGGGACGAAGGGCCGCACGGTGAAGCAGGACCCGGCGTTCCGGTTTGGGTGGTGGCTCGGCTGGTGCTCCCGGCGCTACGATGCCGGTGCTTGCGGCGACGACAGCGAGCCCGCCTGCGAGCACCCATGCCGTGTCGGTGCCGAAGGTCTCGGAGATCCACTCGCCGAGCGGAGGCCCGAGGAACAACGAACTGTAGATCGCAAGCGAGAAATAGCTCGCCGCCTCGCCCCGGCGGTCGTCGGTGGCGAGATCCTGGGCAGCGCTGGCGGCGCCGACAAACACCGCGGCCTCGCCGAGCCCCGCGAGCGCCCGGAAGGCGATCACCATGCCGAGGCTGGTCGCCGTCGCCGTGGCGACCGTGGCGAGGCCGGCGACGATCGCGCCGCTGACGATGAGCCGTTGGCGGCCGTGTCGGTCTCCCAGTGGTCCGATGATCGGGCGAATGCACGCGGCGGCGAGTCCGAACGAACTGACGGCGATGCCGACCTGGGCATCGGTGCCGCCGAGATCGCCCTCGACGAAGAGCGGCAGGACCGACAACGTCATGTTGAGGCCGAGGAAGTAGAGGGTCACGCCGGACACCAACGCCACGAAGCGAGGCGTTAGCAGGGTTGGGCGAACGGTGGGTGAGGTCACCAGGGAGCGTCTGTCTCTTCGGGGGTGAGGGTCCACGGAGCGAGCGTGATCTGATCGGCTGCGAAACGGTCCAGCAAATCGGCTGGTGTCGTCTCGTCGTCGGGGACCTCGAACCCGAGCGAGCGGGCGAGCACGGCGACCACACGACCCGGGGTGTCGCCGACGGCGAGGCGATCATCGAGGGTGACCGCCCCGTGGCGTTTGGCCAGACGATCACCATCGGCGGCGAGAACCAGAGGTACGTGGGCCCATGTCGGCCGGGGGATTCCGAGCATGTCGGCGAGGTGGGCGTGACGAGGAGTCGACGACAAAAGGTCGTCGGCCCGCACGACCTGTTCGACACGCTGCGCGTCGTCATCGACGACCACGACAAGGTTGTAGGCGGGGGTGCCGTCGCCTCGCCGGAGCACGACATCGTCGACGACCTCGGTGTGCTCACCGTACAAACGATCGACGATGGTCACCGATGGCTGTTCGGTTCGCAGGCGGACGGCCGGCGGCTTGCCCGATGCCTCCCGCTCGGCGATTTGTGTCGCCGTGAGATCGCGACATGTGCCGGGGTAGTGCCCGGGCGGTAGGTGGGGTGCCGACACTGCCTCACGGATCTCACGACGCGAGCACCAGCACCGGTAGGTCAGCCCGGCGGCGCTCAGATCGGTGAGCGCGTCCTCGTAGCGATCCATCCGCTCGGACTGCCGAACCGGCTCGCCGTCCCAATCGAGGCCGAGACGCTCGAGGTCTCGACGCTGCCCGTCCTCGTGCTCGCGTCGAGCGGTCGCCGTATCGAGATCCTCGAACCGCAGCAGGAACTCGCCCCCGGCGCTGCGGGCGAACAGCCAGGCGGCAAGCGCAGTGCGCAGGTTCCCGATGTGGAGGACGCCCGTGGGGCTCGGGGCGAAACGACCTCGACTCACCCGCCGAGTGTCGCGCGGACCTCAGCCGACCGGGCGCACCGGCCCCGTTTGATGTGTGTCGCCGCACCGTCTCACCCGACGATCGCGCTGTGACGGTCGACCATCGTGCCGGCTGACGCCTTCCCACGGTCGCCATGGCAACATGGAGGCGTGCACGGCACCTCTGATCAGCATGACGGCCTCCAGATGGTCCACCACCACCGCGATGTCCAGGGTGGAAACGCGCGGGCGGCGGTCTTCGGGGTGAGCGACGGACTGGTCTCCAACGTCGCCCTGATTCTCGGCATCGCCGGCGCCTCGACCGATGGTTCGCTCGTGCGTCTGGCGGGCGTATCGGGTCTGTTGGCCGGAGCGATCTCGATGGCCGCCGGCGAGTGGGTGAGCGTTCGAGCGCAAAACGAGCTCATCGAACGCGAACTCGAGATCGAGCGTCGTTCACTGGCCGAAAACCCCGAGGCCGAGACCCGTGAGCTGGCAGCGATCTTCCGAGATCGCGGCCTCGACCCGGAGCAGGCAGCCCAGATCGCCGAAGGCGTCATGTCTGATCCTGACGTCGCCCTCGACGTGCACGCACGCGAAGAACTCGGCGTCGATCCCGACGGGGGAGCCAACCCCTTCCAGGTGGCGCTGGCATCGTTCGTGGCGTTCGCAATCGGTGCGTTCGTGCCGCTGCTCCCGTGGTTCGTCGCCGAAGGAACCACCGCCACGTCATGGTCGGTTGCCCTGGGTGCAACCGCTGCTGCACTCGTCGGTTGGCTCGTCGGCACCCTCACCGAACGTTCCCGAGTCCGCACCGCCATCCGGCAAGTCCTCGTCGCCGTGCTCGCCTGCGCTGCGACCTACACGATCGGCAGCGTGCTGGGCGTTTCGGTTTCCTAGCTCCAGGGCTGCCGCGCCGGCCACCTACACTCGGCGCCACACGCCAGCGGGTGATGGGGGAGCGCATGGCCGGACCACTCAGCGACGTTCGCATTCTCGAATTGGCAGGCCTTGGTGCCCTCCCGTACGGCAGCCTCCGGCTCGCCGACATGGGCGCCGACGTGATCCGGATCGACCGGGTCGCCGAGGTACCGGCCCCTGCCGACCGGACGGCGAAGCCGTACTCCTCGTGGGACCGCGGCCGCCGTTCCATCGCCGTTGATTTGAAGTCACCGGCCGGCGTCGAGACGGTGCTGCGCCTGGTCGACGAGGCCGACGTCTTCCTCGAGGCATTCCGGCCGGGTGTCACCGAACGCCTTGGTCTCGGACCGGAGGAGGTGCTCGGCCGCAAACCCGACATCGTGTACGGCCGGCTCACGGGGTGGGGGCAGACCGGTCGACTCGCGCCAACCGCAGGGCATTCGCTGAACTACGAAGCCATCACCGGCGTGATCGATGCGATCGGCCCCAAGGGCGGCGCTCCCGTTCCGCTGCTTCAGATTCTTGGAGATTTCGCCGGCGGTGGCCTGACCCTCGCCTACGGCGTCATGTGTGCTCTGTGGGAAGCGAAGCGTTCAGGCAAGGGCCAGGTCGTCGACGTCGCCATGACCGACGGTGTCGCATCGATCGCCTCGACCTTCTTCGGTATGGCCGCCAGCGGTTTACATCGCCCTGAGCGCGGCACCAACCTCTTCGATGGTGGCGCCCCCTTCTACGGGCTTTACGAGTGCGCTGATGGCAAGTACCTGTCGGTCGCCCCGATCGAAGGACATTTCTACGCTCGTTTCCTCGAACATCTGGGCCTCGCCGACGCCGACCTGCCTGCGCAGTACGACCGGGAGCGATGGCCTGAACTCCGCGAACGGATCGCTTCGGTGCTCGCGACCCGAACCCGCGACGAGTGGGCAGCCGTCTTCGAGACCACCGACTGCTGTGTGGCACCGGTGCTGACCTTCGACGAGGCTCGTGTGTACGGCCACCATCTCGACCGCGGCACCTTCGTCGACGACACCGAACTCGCCGTGATCCCCCGGCTCTCGCGAACGCCCGGCGAACTCACGGGCCGGTCGCCGTCCTGGGCCGGAGCCGACACCGACGAGGTCCTACTCGCAGCCGGATGGAGCCCGGACGAGATCGCCTCGTTGCGCGCCGACGGTGTGATCGACGGTTAGGAGCGCCGTTTCGCCCGGCTGGTCGGGGTCGCCGTGAGCGGATCCTCAGGCCAGTGGTGCTTCGGATAGCGGCCACGCAGCTCCCGACGGACCTCCGCATAGCCCTCCGCCCAGAACGACACGAGATCTTGGGTCACCTGGACGGGTCGGTGGGCGGGCGACAGGAGGTGAAGGGTCAGCGGCACCCGGCCGCCGAGCACCGCCGGCGACTCGGTGAGTCCGAAGAGTTCTTGGAGCCGGACGGCGAGCACCGGCCCGTCCTTGGACGAGTAATCGATCGGGATGCGACTGCCCGACGGAACCTCCCAGTGGGTCGGAGCGATCCGATCGAGTTCTCGCCCCTGGCGCCAGTCGAGCAGGCCGGAGAGCACGTCGCGCGCCGCCATCGACTCGAGGTCCTTACGACGACTGGTGCGGTCGAGTCGGGGCGGCAGCCACGAGTCGGCCGTGGCGAGCAGGTCGTCATCCCCAACGGCCGGCCAGGTCTCCGGGTCGTGGGCGTGGACGAAGGCCAACCGTTCTCGGAACCGACGATCCGAGTCGTCCCATCGGAGCAGTCCGAGCCCTTCGCGTCGAAGGCCCGCGACCAGAGCTGCGGCCACCGCCGCCTCATCGGGCGAGGTCTCGGGGCGGCGCTGCAGGATCAAGGAACCGAGGCGACGTTGTCGCTCGAATACGACATCACGGACCCTGCGGTCCCAGCCGCCCTCGTCGCGCTCGACGATACGGTCGGCGTGGACGGCCTCGAGGTCGTCGAGGTGCAGTGGAGCCGCCGTGCGGATCTGCGCGTCGGCACCAACCCCCTCGGTTTCCGCCACCGCCAGCCACGGATGACGGGCGATCCCGTCGTCGGGATCGATGGCCACACCTGCCCCCGACGCAAGCAGGAATGACCCGCCGTCGTCACGACGGCGGGCGATACGGTCGGGAAAGGCGACCGACGTGAGCAGGCCGGTGAGGTTGAGATCGGCCGCAGCGGCGTCGGAAGCGCCGAGGCGGCGCTCCCACCGGCGGGCGGTGTCACGGGCGAGTCGCAACGCCTGCGGATCTGCGTCGTCGCGGCGAGTGCCGAGCAGTGCATCGAGTCGAAGTCGGAGATCGACCGGTCGGCGTCGTCCGCGGAGCAGATCGCGATCGGTGAGCGCCGCAGCGAGAAGACACGCAGTTGCGACGGCCCCCGGGTACGCCGCTTCGAGTTCGACGCTGCGGGCCAACAGGTGAGCGAGGCGAGGGTCGGCCCCGAGGCGATGGGCGTGTCGACCATGGTCGGTCAGACGATGTTCGGTGTCGAGGAGTTCGAGATCGATGAGGAGGGCCCGCGCCTGGTCGAGCGCCGGGGCCGGGGGAGTATCGAGCCAGGGCAGTTCGTGAATGTCGGTTGCGCCCCAAGCAGCGACGTCGAGCGCCAGCGAGCTGAGGTCGGCGGTCGTGATCTCCGGTGGCTCGTCGGCCGGACGGTGGGCATCGTCGGCGGCATGCCACAGGCGGATGCACGTGCCGGGCTGCTGTCGGCCGGCTCGCCCGGCTCGCTGGTCAGCCGCTGCTCGGCTGGCCGTGACGGTCCGCAGCACACCCATACCGCGGCCGTGATCGATCTCGGGCCGTCGGCGTTGGCCGGTGTCGATCACCGTGGCCACACCGTCGATCGTCACGCTGGTTTCGGCGAGTGGGGTTGCCAGCACGATCTTGCGACGGCCGCGCGGGTCGCGTCGCAGCGCCGCGTCCTGGTCATCGCCGCGCAACGAGCCGTGGAGTGGCATCACGACGAGGTCGCCATCGAGACGACTGCCAAGGGTCCGACGTACGGACCGTTCGACACGAGTAATGGCACCGACCCCCGGGAGAAAGACGAGCAGATCACCGGCGTGGGCATCCGAGCCGACGACGTCGACAACGGCGGCGGCCGCCGCGTCGGTGAGATCCTCGCCTGGCTCGGGCGGGCGATAGCTGACCGTGACCGGGTGACGTTCGGCCTCGACCTTCACGACGGCGTCGGTGCGGAGTCGAGCGGCCAGCGTTTCGGCGTTGAGCGTGGCCGACATGACCACGATCCGCAGATCTGGGCGCAGGGCGCCCACGGTCTCGCGGAGGAAGGCCAGTGCGGTGTCGGTGTGAATCGATCGTTCGTGGAACTCGTCGAAGAGCACAGCCGCATAGCCCTCGAGTGCCGGATCGTCGAGCAACATGCGGGTGAGCACACCTTCGGTGACGACCTCGACACGGGTGATCGCGGACACCCGTGTGTCGTTGCGGGTGCGCAGGCCGATGGTGTCGCCCACCTGCTCATCGCGTTCTTCGGCCATCCGGGCGGCGGCCGCCCGGGCGGCGACCCGACGGGGCTCCAGTATGAGCACCTTGCGTTCACCGACCCATGGCTGCTCGATGAGCGACGGCGGAACGCGCGTGGTTTTGCCGGTGCCGGGCGGCGCCTGCACGATGACGAGACGCTGGTGGTTGAGCGCGGCGTGGAGCTCGGCGAGCGCGCCGTCGACGGGGAGCGGCACGGGGGCGGGTGTGCTCAGCTCTCAGCCTCGAGTTCGGCGATCACCGTGGCGACGGCGTCGGCGACCGATTCGGGATGACTGCGCATCACGAAGTGGCGGGCGCCTTCCACCGTGGTGCGGTGAGCGTGCGGGAGCTTGCGCTCGAGGTAGTCGTTGGCGCCGAGAAAAGCCCGGTCGCCGTCGCCGATCACGAGGGCGACCGGCACGGTCAGATCGGCGAGGCGTTCCATCACGAGCGAGTCGTGGTGGAACGCAATCGTGGCTGCGGCCTCGCTCACCGTGTACTCCGGGGCGTTGGCTCGCACCCGGTCGTTCCAGGAGCTCATGGCGTCCGGGTCGCGAAAGCCGGGTCCGGTCGACACCAGAACCAGTGCGTCGGCCGTTCCCCCGGTGCGGGTCAGCGTGTGGGTCAGCCCGAGGTAGCCGCCGAGGCTGTGGCCAACCCACACGATGGGTGCACCGGGCGACTCGGCCCGAATGCCGTCGAGCACTGCATCGATGTCGGCGAGCACCGGTTCTCGGCGGTAGTCGCCCTCGTCGGTGGAAACGGGGGACGCGCCGTGTCCGAGCAAGTCGACCGCCACACATCGGTGCGACGCCGAGACGAGTTCGATCGCCGGATCCCAGACGGTTGCGTCGGAGTCGACGCCGTGGATCCAGACGACGACGGCGTCGCTGTCGCCGGCCGGAGGGCCGCTGACAATCGTGTGGAGTTCGTGGGGCATGAGAGGACCTCGTGGATGGAGTTCAGGCCCCACGAAAGCGGGGCGGACGCTTTTCCGCAAACGAGCGGACGCCTTCGCGGAAGTCGTCGGACGACGCGCAGGCAGCGGCGGCTTCGGCAGCCTCAGGAGCGAGTTCGGAAAGGGGGATGTCGGCGGCCGTGCCATGGGCGATCACGGCATCGACGACGCGCTTCGAGGCTCGATGGGTGAGCGGTGCCCTGTGCGCAATTGCGTCGACCACGGCGGCGACATGGTCGGCGTGGTCGGCGGCAGGGACGACCTCGTCGACCAGGCCGATCCGTTCGGCCCGTGAGGCGTCGATCGCCTCGGCGGTGAACAGCAGCCGTTTGGCCTGTGACGGGCCGACGGTGGCGACGAGGCGGCGGATCGCCTCGGGCGGGTAGGAGAGGCCGAGGTTCGCCGGTGGCACCGAGAAGGTGGCGTCATCGGCGGCGATACGAAGGTCGGCGTGGAGCGCGATGGCGACGCCGCCGCCCCGGCACGAGCCGCGAATCGCCGCGATCACCGGCACCGGAAGCGACACGATGGCCTCCCAGGCGGCATGTTCGGCCCGGTCGTAACCCTCGGATGCGCGGCCCATTCGGCGGTCCTCGAACTCCGTGATATCGCTGCCCGCAGAGAACGCCAGGTCACCGGCGCCGCGAAGCACGACCACGCGGAGATCTGATTCGGCGAGGGCGACGGCGCACGCATCGGGCATCGCTTGGTACATCGCTGTCGTCATCGCGTTGCGACGGTCGGGGTTGTCGATCGTGATGGTGGCGACCGATCCGATCCGCTCGTCGCCGAGGAGAACGGGGTCGATCGTGGTGTGGATGCCGGGCACCGGCGCAGTCTTGCAGCCCGGCCGGTGCAGGTGGGCCAGCGCCGGTGTGTTGCTGCCAGCCGCTCATCGGTCGAGGCCCAGCGTTCCTGCGCTGGCTGAGACTGCAACCGCTCGCTAGGTTCCGCCGCATGCCTACCGTCTTCGATAACCCCGACGCCCTTCTCGCCGCTGTCGGCAGCGACCTCGGCGCCAGCGAGTGGATCACGATCGAACAGGACCGCATCGACGGTTTCGCGGACGCCACCGGCGATCACCAGTGGATCCATGTCGACCCGGCGAAGGCCGCCGAAGGTCCGTTCGGCGCTCCGATCGCCCACGGCTACCTCACCCTGTCGCTGACGAACCAGTTCCTCCCCGAGATCGTGCGGGTCGACAATGTCTCGATGGGCATCAACTACGGCGTCAACAAGGTGCGGTTCCCGCAACCCGTCGTCGTCGGTTCGAAGGTTCGCGGTACCGCCGTGCTGACCGATGCACAAGAGATCAACGGTGGGGTGCAGGCCGTCATCACGATCACGGTCGAGATCGAGGGAGCCGACAAGCCGGCATGCATCGTCGAGTCGGTCAGCCGCTTCCTGCGATGAGTTCCAGGCCGGCCACGGCCTAGGCTGAGGTATGGCCAAGCGGAAAAAGAAGAACCGAATCGCCGCCGACGTCTCGCCGTCGCTGCCTCCGGTACAACCAGGTCTGCTGAGCCCGACCCGTCGCGTTCCCGCCGACATCGCCCGTCCCCCGTACGCAGTCACCGGCGACCCCGGCCCGTCGATCTCGTCGCTCACCCGCACCCCCGACGAACTCGCCGCCATGCGGCGCACCGGTGCGGCGGCAGCCGAAATCCTTCTTCGCGCCGGTGAGATGGTCCGCCCCGGTGTCACCACCGACAAGATCGACGAGTTCGTTCATCAGGCGTGCATTGACGCCGGCGGTTACCCGAGCCCGCTCAACTACCGCGGCTACCCAAAATCGGTGTGCACATCGGTCAATGAGGTCATCTGCCACGGCATCCCTGACTCGCGGCCCCTCGCCGACGGCGACATCATCAATATCGACGTGACCCTCTACATGCACGGCGTGCACGGCGACACCTCCACCACCTTTCTCGTCGGCGACGTCGACGAGGCGTCGTTCCGGCTGGTGAAGGAGACCGCCCGGTCGCTCGACCTCGGCATCGCTGCCGTCCACCCTGGCGGTGCGGTCAACGAGATCGGGAAGGCGATCGAAACCCATGCCCGGCAGTACCGGCTTGGTGTCGTGCGTGAGTTCATCGGTCACGGCGTCGGCACCGAGTTCCACTCCAACCTGCAGATCCCGCATTACTTCGAACGTCGCCTTACCACCCGCCTCGAACTCGGCACGACCTTCACCATCGAACCGATGCTCACCCTGGGGGCCCCCGAGGCGGCACTGTGGGACGACGACTGGACCGCAGTCACGATCGACGGCACCCGCACTGCCCAATTCGAGCACACGCTCGTGGTCGGTGACGGCGGTGCCGAGCGGCTCACCGTCACCCCGGCGGGCGAGTGCGCTCACGATCTCATCGCCGCCATGGCGGGCTGAGCATCACCGCAGGACGGCGTCGTCCTCGCGGGGCATCTCAACCCAGGTGCGCCCGGGCAGGATCTCGATGAAGTTGCCCTGGGCGTCGACGTACTCGATCGGCTGATTGGTCGCGTCGTCGGCTCGTCGCCAGAAGCCTCGGGTCACCTGTCCGTCGGTGAGGATCCAGGCTTCGCCTCGACCGGTGGTGATCGCCTCGGGCGACTCCAGGTCAGCGGCGGAAACGGTGTAGCTCGTGATCTGGATGACCACGGTCGTCGGCGAGGTACGAACCCCGTTGGTGTCAACCGTCGGGGCCCCATCCTGGGTGCGGTCCCAGCTGGAGCCGTTCCAGTCGTAGGACACGGTTGTCTGGCCGTAGTCGATATCAACACCGGTGGCCGGCGACACCCGGCCGTTGATCGGGTCACCTGGGTCGCGGAATCGGAAGATCGGCAGCGGCAAACCGGCGGGGAGCGCCTCGGTTTGGGCGACGCTCCAGATGTTGCCCGGGTTGGTGAAGAGGTTGTGTGGCGCCCGTCGCGACGTACGGAAGTAGAGGTCGCCCATGCTGCCGGCTCCCACATCGACCAGGGTGGACTCGCGCAACAGTGCGCGAGCGGTGCGGTTGCCGCCCGAGTTCGCAAAGAGCGGTGAGTTGAACTGGCCGAGGAGGTCGAAGTCGCCGGTGCGCATGGATCGGACCGGACCGACCTGCGCAGGAGTAGTGGAGTGGAAGACCGCCGCGAGTCGGGTGAGGCCGCCTTCGACCTCTTCGACGTAGACGATGTCGGCTTGGTTGATGCCGGCCTGGGGCCGGGCGGTGGGCACATTGTCGATCTTGATGGCCAGCGCCGGCCGGGTCTGAGAGTCGAAGGTGGTGAGGCCGGTGAGTAACGCCGTGTCCTCGAGCGAACGCAGGAGTTCGATGCGGGCGACGGTCTGTTCAAGTTCGAGTGTCAGTGCGGTACGGCGTTGCCCGAGTTCGGTGCGGAGACGCTCGGCCGCCTGCTGACGTCCGATCACGTCGGCGAGCGTGGCGCGGTCGTCGTCGAGTCGACGTGCGACGGCACGGATCGACGCCTCGGCACGCTCGAGCCGGGTCTGGGCGTCGTCGATTACCGCCGTATAGAGCTCACGAGCGCGCGTATTGCTGTCTGAGCCTTGAAGGGCGAGTACCTCGTCGAGGAGGGCGTTCTCGCGCGGGTCGCCCTGGGTGAAGCCGACGATCGCGATTGCGACCCGGGTCGCCGCCGGTTCGCGACGGGAATCGACGGCACGTTCAAGGTCGTCCGCAGTGAGCTCGATCTGTGCCTCGGCCGTCACCCGTTCCCGGTCGATCACCTCCAGCTCGGCTTCGGTGAGCGCGAGATCGGTGTCGATCTGACCGAGCTCGACCCCGATCTCGTCGCGCCGGACCTCAAGCGTCTCGATCTCGGCCTCGACCTGACTTGCGGCGGGCGCCGCGGCGAAGACACCCGCAAGGAGGGCGAGGGCGAGGAGCGTCAGCGAAAGGGAGGTCGTGGTTCGTCGCATCGAGGAAGAAGTCCCGCAGCGGAAACGGTACCGCAGGGCTCGGCCCAGCTCGTGGCGCCTGGTGCTTCGTGCCGAACGGGTCGCCCGGTAGCGTCGGGCGGTGGCCATCACCATCACCGACATCGGGTTCCATCGGGACGAGCATCAGCGTGTTGTCGCCGCGATGCAGCGCCTCGAACGGCGTGGCGATGGCCAGGGCTGGATCAACCTCACGCCGTGTCTCACCGAAGAGGAGCACGCTCGCGTACCCGAACGATCCACGCTCGACGACTTCTTCGCCGGTCGCGGGCCGGCGGTCGCGATGGCAACCTGGACTCCGGCGGCTCGAGGGGCAAAGCCGCGACCCGCACAGATCGGGGTCGAACACGGCACGGGTCCAAAGGCGCTCGATCGCCTGGCCGAGGTCGGTGTCGAGCTGCCGCGGGGATGGGTCAAGCGACAGGATCACGCTAAGCACGGCATCGTCGCCGAGCTTCCCGACGGCGAGGATCCGTCCGTGGTGATCACGTGGCTGATCGTGGCGGCGACGCTGCTCCGAACGGTCGTCGAGCCGGGCGAGGACTGGATCGCCCTCGTGCACGAACCCGACACCTGAGTGTCGCCCGTTGGGGTCAGCGGGCCGAGGTCTGCGGGATCGTGCCGATCAGACGCCCGAGGGCGTCGGCCTGGCGGCGGGTCAAGGGCTGTCGGCCGGGCCCGGTCACCAGCGAGAATCCATCACCGGAACGGTTGACGATGCGTTCGTTCATGATCGATGTCCTTTGTCGAACGAAGCGCCGTTGCTCCGCTCACTCACTCCATCGACCCTCAAGTCTGGTCGCTCGAGGGAGACCGGCCGTGGATCCCCCTGAGCGGCTCAGGCTGCTGGGATGTGGATCTCGACCTCATCGGGTGCCGAGTGGGCCCAGAGCGCCATGCGAGTGTTGGTCACGGCGGCATGGATGGTGTCGCCACCGTCGTCGACGACGTCGGTGTACCTATCGATCCAGCGTTCGGCGGCAGTCATGCGGAGCCCGCTTCGGCATCAGCGCTATCGGGGTCGGTCGCGAACGGATCGCGGAGCACGCCCCTCCGAGCATTGCGAAGGTCGACCACGGTGGTCTCGACCTTGCCGGTCAACGGATTGCGACGTTGCGATGGCCCCGACACCGACAAACGAAAAGCGACCCGATCGCCGGAGAGGATCTCGTCGATGAACTCGCCAATCACCGGGAGGCGTCGAGGGCGACGATCGCATCGACGATGCCGTCGATGACAGCCTGATCGTCGGCGTCGAGAAGGACGCGGGCGTTGGCGGGTGCAGGGCCCTCGCCGGCTCGGCCACCCGGTCGGTCGTCGACGACCGTCATGCCTCGGGTGATCGTCCCCGACAGTTCGACCTCGACGGGACGCTCGACGCCGGTGAAAAGTTCGGGCGCCACGACCGACATCACCGCAGTGGCGTCGTGGATCGGTGCGCCGTCGCGCCCGGCGATCTCGTCGGAACGGGCAACGGCAAAGTCGAGAAGGTCGGCGGCGAGGGTGGCGGCCGGGCCGCCCGCTGCTCGCATGCGATCGCGGTCGGTCGCGCCCATCAGGACTCGATGGGTGACGTCGAGCCCAACCATCGTGGTCATCGGGAACTCACGGAACACGATCGCCGCAGCCTCGGGGTCGGCCCACACGTTGAACTCGGCGACCGCGGTCACGTTGCCGACATGGGCGCCGCCACCCATGATCGTGAACCCACCGAGCCGGTTGGGCAGAGAAGGATCGCGGCGCAGCGCCAAGGCGATGTTGGTGAGTGGTCCGACGGCCACCAACTGGAGATCGTCGACCGAACGGGCCATGTCGAGGATGAAGCCCACTGCATCATCGGAGTCGATGTCGCGGTCGAGGTCCGGGATCTCGACCGAGCCGAGGCCGGTCGGGCCGTGAACGTAGGCGGCGTCGATCGTCGGGGCGATCAGTGGGCGTGCGGCACCACGGTGGACCGGGATGTCTCGGCCGCTGACCTGCGCGACAGCAAGCGCGTTATGGGTCGTGTGCTCGATACCGACATTGCCGTTGACCGTCGTGATGCCCACGAGGTCGGTGAGCTGGGCGGCAGCCAAGAGCGCGATGGCATCGTCGAGGCCGGGGTCGCAGTCGATCAGCATCGAGGGGCGTGACATGGCGACGATGCTACGGGCGAGCGCAGCTGGTCGCAGGTCAGTCGCCGATGAGGCGCCCGACCTCGTCGGGGGTCGGCAGCGATGGCTGCGCCCCCGGACGCTGGGTCGTGGCTGCGCCAACCCTGACGGCCCAATGGGTCGCCTCGACCAGATCTAGCCCGCGCACCAGGCCATCGGCGAGCGCGCCACAGAACGAATCGCCCGCCGCCGTGGTGTCGACCGGGCGCACGACGGGAGCTGGCACGTGGGTCGCCTCGCCGTCGAGCACCACGAGGGCACCCTCGGCGCCGAGGGTGACGATCACCGACGGGCTCGGCAGACGGATCGCGAGCTCGGCGGCAGTGGCTCGGTCGACGGGGCCGTCGTGGCCGGCGATGGTGGCGAGTTCTGTCTGGTTGGGCACGAGCACGTCGACGTCGGCGAGCAGCGACATCGGGAGGGGTTCCGGCGGAGCAGGCGCCGGGTTGAGGATCACGGTGCCGCCCGCTCGGGCGGCGGCAGCGGCAACGGCGTCGAGCGGTACCTCGAGCTGGAGGAGGGTGACGGTGGCGGTATCGAGGATGGCGCCGGCTGCCTCGATGTCGGCGGGAGCGACTCGGCCATTCGCGCCGGGACTCACCACGATCGCGTTGTCGCCGTCGGCTCCGACCGAGATCAGCGCGACGCCGTTGGGGACATCGGCGGTGGTGAGGAGATGGCGGGTATCGACGCCGTCACCGTCAAGGGCGGATCGGAGCATGGTGCCCCCCTCGTCATCGCCGAGACGCCCGATCATTGCAACGTGTCGTCCGAGGCGTGCAGCTGCGACGGCCTGGTTGGCGCCCTTGCCGCCGGGGATCCGACGCAGGTCGCCTCCGAGGACGGTTTCCCCGACCAGCGGGATGGTGTCGACCTCGACGACGAGGTCGAGGTTTGCGCTGCCGACGACGGCGATCTCGGTCATCGGATCAGCGGACCACGCCGTCTTCGAGCTCGTACAGGCGCTTGACCGCACCGACGAGGATCTTGCGGGCGAGCTTGGGGCTCTCGTCGAGCAGCGATGAGAACTCGCGCCGGTTGAGGGTCTCGACCACCATCGGGCTCTCGGCGGTGACGGTGGCC
>Ga0181574_10002663_pt1 | contig 16091 bp, 12 predicted proteins | sample 101ome_24_FD_145600 | JGI IMG/M metagenome (GOLD analysis project Ga0181574, IMG submission 145600) | Coastal salt marsh microbial communities from the Groves Creek Marsh, Skidaway Island, Georgia - 101410AT metaG (spades assembly) | ecosystem: Environmental > Aquatic > Marine > Intertidal zone... | reverse complement strand
GAGGGGGCCGTACAACTTGGCTACAAACAGGAGTTAGCCGCCACGCCTGAGGGTCCCGAGCGAGACGCCCTGTTCAATTCATTACTCGCTGAAATGATTGACAAAGGTCAGGCCACAGAAGTTGCCAGTTTGCTTGAGCTTGACGCGGTTATTGACCCGGCGGCAACAAGGGACACCATAGCAGCTGCCCTCGACTATTGATGCCCCACTGTCCTATCAAGAGGCTTGCTGCCATACGCGCTTGGCCCACAGGAGCAGCACGAGGATCGCTACCTCTACCCCCATACTCGTCAAACCCGCTGCCACAGGGCCATCAACTACCAAGGTAAATACCCGGCCTAGCAGCGCGAGCAAAACCAGAAGCTGAACCGGCCACAGCAGCGAACCATCCTTCCTGAAGCTTGCGACAACGCTAATCAATCCACCGCCAAGAAAAAAACCGGCGATGTCTGCCCTGACTGTGCCGTAACCCGCCGCCATCATATTGGGCAGCCCAAGATCTGCAGCCGCGTCGGTGGTATTAAAGATTAATCCCGCGCCAATCACTAAAAATAACGCGCCAAGCAATGCCACTCCTACTCGTGCTACAACAACCATGTTTGTATTCCCTTGTTAGCCGATTAAGGTGATGTGTCTACTGCAGCCGTCCACGACTACCTATTCGACACCGATGAGCCTCTCAAGCTCGGTAATCCCCTCTCCCAGATCAGCAGCCAATCTGTCGATATCCAGGGTAACAATAGCACCCGCATTAGCTTCGGCCTCTAACCTTCTGAACTGATTGCCTGCGCTCTGCAAACCGAAGGTAAAGCAGGAGCTCCCTAAGGTGTGGGCTTCTCGCGAAATAATTGGCAAATCGTCGAGGCTCAATGCGGCCTGGAGCGCATCCCAGCGCGCAGATGACTCGGACAAAAACTTGCTAACTAGCGCCTCAACTACGTTGGCTCCCACGTCGCGCTGCATGCGCTCTAAAATGCTCGCCACGAAAACCGGTTCACGCGTTGCCTCTTCAGCCAGCGACACAGACGCCCCCTGTTGTGCACTGTCCGACCTCAGGACCGTGAGCCAGGAGCCCAGTTGATTCGACAGCTTGTCGCGAAGTATTGGTTTCTCAATAACACCTTGCATACCAGCAGCCATAGCTTGTTGTCGACTGTGGCCATCGGTGTGAGCGGTGAGTGCGAGCACCGGCTGCGCGTCGGCAGTGTATATTTCCCGGATGGCTTGTGTTGCTTTATACCCGCTCATTTCGGGCATATCCAGGTCCATCAGCACGACGTCATACGTCTTAGCCTTCAACAGCTCTAAGGCGGCCGCACCTGAGCTCGCTGTTTCCACAGCCACACCGAGGGAGGCCAGAATTTGAGCATTGAGCAGGAGGTTAGACTCCTGATTGTCCACCACCAAGATCGAACCTGAGAGGCGATCCAATAGCCGTTCTTCCGTAGCGACCAGAAGAGCCTGAGATTGCTCATCGGTTAGCTCAGGGAACGCAACACTAAAACTAAAGATCGCACCATTACCGGGTTCAGAGGAAACCGAAAGCGTACCCCCCATTGCCTCCACGCAACGCTTGGCAATATTCAATCCAAGCCCAGTACCCTGCCCTTTTTGAGTCTCCAAGGTGACACCGGTAACAAAAGGCTCAAAAATGCGTGCCTGCAATTCCTCCGAAATTCCCGGGCCTTGATCCTCCACGCGGAATTCAACGATTGCATTGCCATCCTCGGCATATCCTTTAAATTCTGCAAAAAGCAGTACGTCACCACTCTGCGTAAATTTGATTGCGTTTCCAATAAGGTTAATCAACACTTGCTTCAACAATCTGGGGTGACCCTGATATCCCGGCGGAAAGTGGCGCTCACCTCGTCGCTCAAGCCGCAAATCTTTTTCCAAAGCCCTGGCCTGAGTTACCGCGATACACTCGTCCAAAAGCCGATCCATATTGAAGACCTGATTAGACTCGGCTGCCTCATCCAGCTGCGGGCTTACGGTATCCAGCGAAAAATTGATAATTTCAAGCAAACGATTTGCACTATGAGCTGCAAGCTTTAAAAACTTGGTAGTGCGCTCATCAAAGGCACCGTCTTTGATCAGTGTCAGGGCACTTATGACGCCGTTCAGCGGTGTCCGCATTTCATGACTAACGTGACTAAAAAACTGTTGACGTTTCTGGTTGGCGACCTCCAGCCGCTGCTGAGCCTCCTGCAATTCCTGATTTAGACCCTCTAAATCAGCCACCATCGTTTGCTGCGCCGAGACAAAAAATAATTGATCCATTTGGATATCTAATACTGGAAAATCCCCGAGGCCCAATCCATGATCAGGGTTGTTCTCCTGCATCCACCATAACCAAGGAACGCCAATGAGGCACAGACCATCGAGTCCATAAGCGGTGTAGTCCTGAAACTGCGCGCGAACACCAAAGCCGGTAACGTTGCTCGACCCGAGCACCAATTCCCCGAGAAGCCCCACGGCTGCTTCGTAAGTGCCATCAAACTGAGTAGGCCGCTTAAACTCAAACAATTCAGAAAGCTTTTTTTCTAGTGCGCCAGGACCCAAAAAACGCTGTACCAGCGGACTCATCGCAACGAGCCTGCCCTGCTTATCAATGCGCAAAACAACAGAAAAAAGCTGACCTAGCCGCAGCCAAAAATCCTCATCGGGATTGGGCGATGTCATGGTGCCCTAACCCATCTTGACCAAGAAATAGGTCTTCTCACCAGACCCCACTTCCTCCGGTCTGATTTCCAAGATGTCCATGGTCTCGCCAAACCACCCGGCCAGTCCCGATAAAAGCCCTTCGACAAAAGGCGTGAGGCCTACTCGCTCGCTTGTGTAGAGGACGCTAACACCTCCAACCGCGTCTCTGTCCACCAAAAACGAGGGAGGCCGGTAGTTCAAAAACGTGGAGCTAATACGGTCGTGCAATCCATTCAGGTTTTCAAGAAAACTCAGCATGTCCTGACCGGTTGCTCGCATTAACGTGCCATATTCTTTGGCAGCGGTGTGCTCTACCCAATGGACGCCAAACGCACGTAGAGCATCACCAAGATCTATTTCCAATTCGTCAGCAGCAGCTTGGGCTAGCTTATAGGTCACGTCATCGTCGTAAGCTCTCATCGATAAAAAGCTATCCGATGCGACACCCGATTTATTAAGCACCTTCTGCCAACGTTCATCGCCAAATTGGATAATCATCATCTCTTTTAGCGATTTGTTTACTACGCCGTACATGGGGCCTCCTTTAAACGTCGCCGGTTTTCCACCCTTGTATCTTCCGATAGATCGTTGACGGAGCAACTTCAAGCAATCCCGCCGCCCTGTTGATATTTCCGTCACAGGCATCAAGCGCTGCCTGTATTGCTCGCTTTTCAGTAACCCAGAGAGGTTCAACCTCCACACCGGGTGATGAGGAAACATCTACCATCACTTTTCTGCGCGCCCCTGTAGACGCCGAGGGGTCGAGCTCACTGTCGGAGATTGCCTTCCTGAGTGCCTCGTAAGATATTTCAAGCTCGCGACTCATCAAGACAAGACGGTGGATCATATTGGATAGCTGCCTGATATTCCCTGGAAAAGGAAAACGTTTCAGTTCACGGCGGGCATCGTCAGAAAACCAGGCAATCTGTCTATTTTCCTGCGCAGCGAATACCGATAAAAAGTGATCAGCTAACAACAATACGTCGTCATCCCGCTCGCGCAGCGGCGGCATTCTCAAGGGAATAACATGCAACCTGTAAAACAGATCCTCGCGAAGGCGCCCATCGCGCATTTCGGTGAGTGGCTCTCTGTTTGTCGCCGCAATGATTCTCACATCGGCGTAAGCTTCAACATCCCCCCCCACGGGTTTGTACTTATTGCTCTCGATAAATCGAAGTAGCACCGACTGCAGTTCGTATGGCATATCACAAACTTCGTCCAGGAAGAGGGTGCCCCCTTCCGCCAGGGGAATTAATCCACTCCTGGGGTTTGGGTTACCTCGTACTCCCGCCGCTTCACCAAACAGCTCTGACTCTATTAAATCATCGGGAATTGCAGCGCAGTTAATAGCGACGAATTCTGCGGGCGCCCGATCAGAAAAATCATGTATGGCTTTCGCCGCCAGCTCCTTTCCTGTCCCGCTTTCTCCGGTGATGAAGGCAGTCGCCCTACTTGATGCGAGCGACTGTATTTGGGTGTAGACCGCCTGCATAACGGCAGACCTACCATACATTGGGCCAAGGTGTGTCAACCCTTCTGTGAGACTGCTCAGGCGCTGGGTGAGCTCAAACCGCTCCGCAAGATTGCGCACCGTTACCCGCAGTCGAGAGGCATCAAAGGGCTTGGCGAGGAAATCATCCGCACCACGCTCAATCGCTACCTCGGAATACTTATCCCCATGACCTGTCATCACAACGACCAGCGGCTTTGGCGAAACATTTTCAAGCTCCGCAAGCAAGTCGAGCCCGTTGCCATCGGGTAGCTCGACGTCAAGGAGAATTAGCTCCTGAGGTTGCTCACTCACACATTCCAATGCGGCGCCCAATGACGTCACCGCAGTTATATCGAGACCCATGCCATCCAGGTAGGCCTGATAAATTGCATTCAACGTTTCACTGTCTTCTACAATCAGCGTTTTCACGAGCCACCTCCCGTCGTGGCAGGCTCGCGCGCATCTTCCTGCTCAACATCGGCGAACCTATCAAAGATTTTTGCCAATCGGTCTGCGGACGCTTTGAACGCCTCGAGCACATCCGGTCTAAAATGCTCTGGGGATGTTCGCCCATCGCCCTCGGTAATGATCTTCATCACCTCGTCATGCGTCATCGCCCGCTTGTAAGGACGCGCAGAACGCAGCGCGTCATAGACATCAACCAACGTAGTAATAGACGCTTCCACAGGGATCTGAGACCCTTTCAGTCCTCTTGGATAACCTGTGCCATCCCAGCGCTCGTGGTGACATAACGCAATGCGGGCCGCCATCTTCATCACTGGAAAATTGGACTCCGATAAAATGCGAAAACCATTTTCGGGATGCTCCTTCATATGGCTTGCCTCGGTGTCATCCAGAGGACCATTTTTCAACAATACGGCATCTCGCATCCCCACCTTTCCGACATCGTGGAGGGGCGCCGCCAGTCGGATCATGTCGCACCACTCCTTGTCCCATCCTATCTCTGCAGCCAGTACGGCGGCATACTCACCAATCCTCGTAATATGCTGACCAGTTTCGGGATCTTTATATTCAGCCGCGGTCGCCAGGCATGCCAAAGATTCCGCATACGCGCGCTGAATGTCCTTGTTTAACGCCGTGATTTCAGCTTCATTTTGAGTAACTTTTTCTTTCAAAAGTGCTTCGTTAGCTATTCGAGCACGCTCACTGGCAACCACTTTTTTAGCTTCGAGGACATAGCGCTCAAGCAGGTCAAGATCAACCGGTTTCAACAGAAATTCGGTGGCCCCCAGATGCATGGCTTTAATCACGGACTGGGTGTCACTGTTTCCAGTCATAAAAATGACCCGAAGCACCCGCTTGTCAGCACCGGGTGAATTATTAATCGTATCGAGCATTTCCAAGCCGCTAATGCCGGGCATCATCAAATCCGTGAGTAAAATAGCGATGTCTTCATCGGCGAAGTACTGCGCGATCGCTTCCTCTCCATTTTCAGCGGCGGATACAGTGAGGCCCAATTCGGCCACGAACTCACTTAACTCCTCTCGTATGGCCGAGTCGTCATCGACGATTAAAACCTTCACTTGATCATACCTCCAGCGCTGCCACTAGCCGCATTATTGCCCGGTGAGTCTCCAACCAATGGAAGGCTGACCGTAATTCTCGCTCCTCCCACTGTATTCTCCGCCCAAATATCCCCGTGCATCTCGCGAATTATCCCATAACTAATAGAGCCGCCAAGACCAGTTCCCTTTCCAACAGGCTTGGTTGTGAAGAAGGGTTCAAAGACGTGGGGAAGCGCATCCACTGGAATGCCCGGACCGGTATCAGTGATGCGAACTAGCACGCGGCCACTTTGCAAAATAGATTCAATCACGATTTCACCCGCGGGATTGTCTGAATCGCGGATCGCGTCTCGAGCATTATTGATCACATTGATAATGACCTGTTCAAACTGAATGGCATTACCTTCCACATAAATTCCATCACGATCCACTCGGTTCACCAGCTGGATATCGACGAGCGCCAATTGGTCGCGTAACAGGTTGCACAGACCCTGAATTACGTCACCAATGTTCAACACCACTGACTCATCACCTGCCACACGCCCGTACGCCCGCATGTGATCGATAATGACTGCAGCTCGCTGCACGGCCGCCTCGATACGATCCAGTTTTGGGCTCATCAGATCGAGGGACGTTTTACCCCTCTCCATACCGATGCGTAAGTTACTAACCGCCAGAGCGATGACATTGAGGGGCTGATTTAGCTCGTGCGCCATACCGGTGGACATTTCACCCAGCGTCGCCAATTTAGAAGCTTGGATAAGCTGAGAGCTCGTCTGCTTCTGCAACGTCAGATCAGTCACGATTACCCAGACACCAGCGTCCTCACCCTGCTGATTTAATCGACGCGTGACTACCAATAATAGACTTTTTGGCGGCTCGCTCTCTAACACCAGCTGCCACTCTTCAACGGGTATGTCTTTTTCCAACATCACCAAGGCATGCGCCGAGAGCAAGCCAATAGCTTCTCTTTTCTGACCCAACATTTCCAAGAGGGCATCGTTCAAAAAATGCACCCGAGCCTGGTAATCTACCGCCAGCACGCCCAGGGGCAAAGAACGCAAAAGCTCATCGTAATTTGCTGCAATCGTGGTCAGGCGCCTCTCGTCTTGCATCATCTCGTGCGCCAGCGCACGAAAGCTTTGCTCCAGATGATTTATTTCAGCAAGGCCCGACCGTGTTCTCGCTTTCATCATTTGAAAAGCGGTGCTTGACCCAAACTGTCCTCCGCGAAATTCACGCCAGTTGTCCAATATGCGGGTCAGATCTGACAGCGGCTGATGGATGCCTTCAATGATAAGTCGACAAAGGGGAATAACCACTAAAAACAACAGTAGCGTCGACAACACATCTACAGAGACCTCTTCTGCAAATTCCCCAAAGTAGTCCCAATAGCCGCCTATCCAGTAATAGAATTCAGGCGCGAAGAAAAATTCTCGCGCCTCGGCAATAACGCCACTGGGGGGTTGTAACCATACCGATGTGTTCCTGCCATAGGGCAGCCAGCGTGGGAATCTACCGTTAGAAAGTGTTTTATAAGCCTCAGCCTGTGGAGGCTTGGCATCTTGTTGTGAAAAGTCATCCCACAGTACGCCATCATCTATCAGGTGATAGTCCGCACCAGCCGGGAGTAATGTTTCCAGCGAGCCCGCTGCTTCAGAGAAACCAATCGAGGTTGAGCGAATTTGATTCATATCCGCACCAAGATCGGCGAGGCGCGCGCTTTGAAAATCGAGCAAAGCGTTTTCGCTGGAGTACGCGACCACCACCTTAACAGTTTTGTGTCGAATGACATGCGCGGGCGACATCGAGCCGTCGGACCGCACTAGATTAAGCAGATAAACGTTGGCACCATTTGAAAACTCTTCAGCGAGCAACAAAGCCTCCTCCACTTCTGCTGAGGAAAAAGAAGTGTCTTTGGCAATTACTTCACCGCCATCTGCCACCACTGCAACGGTAAACAAAGCGCCTTCCTCAGGAGAAGCGCTAGCTCCTATGTGCTGCTTAAAGGCACTCAGGTCGAAGCGGCCATTAACGGCGGCATCCTCCACATTCAAATCCGTAAGATTGAGCTCTAATGCCCTTGCCACGTCACGACGTAGATCAGATCGGTAGTCAAAAAATAATTCTCTCAATTCACTCGAACTGTCTAAGCGTAATTTTACGCGCTGCCCCTCTAGGAACTGATTTCCCGCTACACTTAGGTGAACCATCAGGTAGAGAAGTAGCGCCGAAGCCATTATAAGCTCGACCACTTGACCGGACGTCGGCAGAGCCTGACTGTCACGTTCTCTCGAGAGAACGTACAGGCCTTCACCTTTTGGCATTGTTATCCACCCTCTCGACGAGGCAACGACCTGGGTGATCGAGCTTACGACGAGTGACCCTAGCAACCCAATGCTATGTCCCATCGTAGAAAAACAGGCCTCTGTGAACGATATATTGCCAACAGCCTGCTTTAGTATGATTGTTACAGGTAGGTCAACGAGTAAATGGAACAACAAGACGGCCAGCAGGCCGTATTGGCGGCCCACCCTCGAGCGAACAACAAGCAGAGTTATAAATAGCGCAATCGTGCCGCCATTGACCGCGACGAATCTTTGCAACGAAACACCCACGCTCAGGAAAACGACAGCGGCGAGCGAACCCAGAAGAAGAAGAAACCAACGGGCAGGAAGTAACCTCAGAGCCAAAAATAAGGGAAGGTAATAAAACCAGATCCAGATACCTCCCAAATCAAGCGGGGGAATCATAGAGAGGATACTGGCAGTTACCAAAGCGCTAATAAACACGGCCAGGTAAAGACGACTCGACGTAGCAAGGCTATTCATATGGAAGCATTCTCGCGTGATACCGCTTCTAGATCTTCCAAGTCCTGCATGGTTGCCAAGACGGGTAGGGTGATCGTGAGCGACGTTAACTGATCCTCACGATTAAGGTTTATATCCCCAGAGGAGGCCTTCACGGCTGCCTCAGCAAGCGTTAGACCCAAGCCCAAGTGATACTGATCGGTGTGGGTGGTGAAAAAAGGCTCAAAAACCTTCCCGGCAATATCGGAGGACAGTCCCACTCCGTCATCGGAAATAGCGATATACATCAGATCGGAAGTCGCGATAGCGTCTACCCTAATGGTGCCCGAACCACGCCCCGTTTCCTTGATGGCATCTTGTGCATTTTCCAATATCGCTACGATCGCCTTTTCAAAGATTAATGGATGTCCTTTCGTTCGCAGGCCTGAAATATCTAACGCAGATACGACGGCAATTCCATATTCTGCGCAAATAGGCGTTATCATCTCGACGCAGCGGTCCAGCACTTGCCCCGCTTCAAAGCCATCGGGCAGGGGCTCAGCTACTCGACCGAGATCACGTAAGCGCTCCATGATCGCATCAACTCTCGTAAGCTCTCGGTCAATACCTTCGAGCTTTTCTTGCATTAGTTTGGGTTGAAAATCCTTCACCCGCAACCGATTCTTGGCGTTCGCTAGGTATAATCGCATGGTGTGCAAAGGCTGGTTGACCTGATGGGCAGCACTGGCTGCGAGCGAGGTAAATTGATCTCTACCTTGCCGCTCAAGTTTGTCCGCTGTGTCTTGCAAGAATTTGTCCACAGGTTGCCCCAGACAGGTCACGCCTTCGTCAACGGCCGAATTAAGCCCAAAAGCAGACAATGTGAGCAGTAGATTAACCGGTGACACGCCTCGACCCAGCAGACCAAGACGAATCGCAGTAGGGGCTTCCCCTTGCTGCACTCTCGCGAGTTCCTGTTGGAAGCTGGTCCGATCATCGGTAGACAAGAAGTTCTCATCAAACCGTCGCCCCAAAGCATCGCGAGCGGGGATTCGAGTCATGTCAGTGATGGCCTTGTTCCAAGATGTCACCAACCCATCGGCGTCCAGCGTAAAAATAGGTGAACCACTACCCTCGATAATTTCTTGGTACCGAGCAGCTTGTGCCATAGCCGCACGCTCAGCGCGGCGTTTGGTTTCCTTTAAGGCGGTTTCGCGCTCTGATAACTCCTGCTGAAGCCGGCCTAATAAATCGCTGAAGCTATTAGCCAGCGACACTATTTCCGTCGGATAGAGGGGGTTGTTCAGGAAATCAAATCGACTACCCAAGCCCACGTTTTCGACAGATTGGGTCAGGCGAAGAATAGGCAAGAGGATCACGTAAAGGACGAATAAAAACGCTATCAACACCACAACAAAGGTGGTAACCAAGGAGTAGATTACCAACGGTGCGTTTGCTTCTTTTTTTGCTACGACGGCCGCATACTTCGCCTCCGCCCGGACATGGATTGCTGTACGCAGCGCCACAAGAGCAGCATCAAGATCAGAGGCTGAGCCGGCACGCGTGGTCATTTCTGAGAGACTACGCCATTCACCGTCACAGCAGTCAAGGGCATTAAATTGGGCTTCAACCGCCTTCATTCGATGAATTTTTGCGGAGTCAGTATCCCTAGCAAGGAAGCTGAGTTCGATGACGACAGCTGACCCATCTCGGTAGAAATCAATCGTGTCCTGCTGTAGATCACGCAGCTGCTGTACCTCGTCAATCACACGCGACATAAACGAGAGCTCTAGGACGCTTGTCAAAAGAAAGCCCGAAAAAAGCAGCGCCCTCGTTCCTAGCCGCACCAGGCCACCTCAGCTTGTCGCAGATCGATTACCACAGGCTTCTCGTCACAACAGTTACCCTCGAAATTTGGACACCCCCATCTGAGGCGCCTACGGCACCGACCGAAGCTCACACTACCAAAGGCAGACAAGTCCAAATTACTTGTCATCTGTTTCGTTTTGAGTCATCGTACCAACCAATTCCAAGTCGCACCAACGTGGAAACCAGACCCTTGTTGCATAAGAAAATTCTCATTGTCGACGATGAACGCGTTATTGGTGAAGAGCTCTCAGAATTTCTGTCATCTCTAGACTTCTCCTGCCATGCGGTCACTAGCGTTGACGAGGCACTCGAGCTTATCGACGCTGATACCGACATCACCTTAATTCTTACCGACATGAGAATGCCGGGCAAAAGCGGTGCCGACCTCATCCGAACATTACAAGCAATACCCGATCGCACATTTGAGTACGTGATTATTTCGGGCCACCTTGACGCCGATCAGGAACTCGCCGGCATCGAGCAAGATTCCGTGGAGCTGATGCGCAAACCGATCGACGTTGGGGCCCTGATGGATTACCTCGATGCGCTTGCCTTCGACTCATAATCCGCCTCTACTCTAATACGTCGACTTTTTCAGCACGGGCATTTAACCGATCAAAAATTGCCTCTTGATCGATGCTGATGGTGGGCACTACGCCCGGAGAGCAAGCGAGTATTTCCTCGTCTTCGCCTCGCTCGAGCTCCTGAGCAATCTGATTTAACTTCGATTCATTAAAACCGCGAACATCCAGGGTATCGGTTAACACACCCGTCTCCGCTAGCACGGTCGCCTTTGCCTTGAATAAGTTTACGGTAGCAGCAGCCAGTGCGCGTTGGGTGTCAAAATATTCGTTTTGAGAGTCTAGGAGATCCAGCAGTGTGCGCTGGTTGCGATCAAATTGATCGTTATAGGCGCGGCGTGTTTTGTCCTGAGCTTCTAATTGCAGCGTGAGATAACGCTCCTGCTGCTCGAGAGCTTCGACGTTGTTAAAAGCAATCATGACCTCGCGCCTAACAGCAAGACAGGCTTCTTTTCTATTTTCAACCGCAGCGTAGTAGCGATTTGAAAACTCGCGTCGTCGCGCACTGTCACCACCCCCGCGGAACAAGTTGTAGCTAAACACCAATTCGACGGCATTTAGATCATAGTTACCCCTAATACCGTCGATATTGGTTTCAGTTTCATTCCTGTAGCGCAGGTCCAAACGGGGCAGCATGGGCCCTCTGGTAGCATCATAGGCCTCCCTGGCCGAGCGCATCTCCTCAATGGTTCGATTAACATCAGGGCTTTGGTTGTAAGCCACGCGAAGAGCCTCCTCTCTAAGCCCTGGCATCATAGACGTGGAGATTGTGGGCATAGGGAGTTGATCGGCCGGTAACTCACCAACCACTCGCTGGAATTCCGCTCGAGTATCGTAAAGGTTGGTGACTTCGGTTAACAGATTTGACTCTGCAAGCGCCATTCTTGCCGTTGCCTGTTCGAGATTGACCCCTTCATCCCGACCGGCGGCGACCCGCTCCGCGATCTTGCTGTATACCTGTCGATGAACGACATAGTTTTCCTCGGCATAACCCACCAGCTTTTGATAGAGCACGGTATCAGCGTAGGCGACCGTTGCCTGTAAAGCGATATCTTGTGCGGCAGCATGGAAGTCGTAATAGCGCGCCAGCTTTTCATAGCCGAGTGAGCGAACCTCATTCCAGGTTTGAAAGCCGTCAAACAACAGCTGCGTGACTGTAAAACGGATAGAATCGCTCTCATAAGAGCCGAAATCATTCAGGGGAGTCGCGCGCTCTGCCCAAGCGTAGTCGGCGTTTAAATCGACGCGGGGAGCAAGATCACCCACCCGTGACTTCTGACTCTCGCGGGCCGCCTCAAACTGATAGTACGCTGACACCACAGTAGGGTTGGTCTCGAGTGCGGCAGCAACGGCTTGGCCATAGGTTCCAATGTCGGCAAGAGCGCTCGCAGACACAACAGAGGCCAGCAAAGCTAGTAGGCCTTTTTGACCCAAAGTTTTTACTTTCATAACGTCACGCTCCTTGTGACTATCGTAAAGATAAGAGGTTGCTCGCATTGAATTTGACACTCCCCCAGAGGCCCGACTGAATTGTTTGAATATATTTAATATTAGGCCTATTTGTTAAAATCTGCTTTGCGAATAGTGTCCAAAATAAGGTTATATTGCAATATGCGTTGCATAAAACTTAATCTGTGACCGGGTTCACGCTTTTGCCAGCTGCAGCCACTCGTCGCCTGCGTCAGTTCTCTCCCGGGGTCAACGCGATCGTTACTGTAGTCGCGGCGTTGCTGTGCAGCAGCTTGTTGGCACTTCAGATTCCCCAGCTTCAGGATCTGGCCGCCGAGCGCTATGGAGACGAAGCCGTCACCACAATCAAATCCTGGGAAAATCTTATCGGCGCCCATCAAAATGCTTTGACACCCGAGAAGCTGAGCGCGGTCAACGGTTTCTTCAATGAAAACATCCTCTGGCTAAGGGACGAGGAAGCCTGGAACCAAACCGATTATTGGGCTACTCCACTCGAAACCATGGGCAGAGCTGTTGGTGACTGTGAAGACTTCACCATTGCGAAGTACGCCACGCTGTTACTGATGGGGCTGCAGCCTGAGTCTCTACGGCTGGTCTATGTTAAAGCCAAACGAAATGGGTTGACCCAAGCCCACATGGTGCTCGCGTGGTACGAAAACCCACTCGCAATCCCCCTCATTCTCGACAACATGGACTTCGCCATCAAACCCGCCACCGAGCGCGGCGATTTGTTTCCCGTTTTTAGCTTCAATGCCGATCAACTCTGGATGGCCACTCAAACGCAAGCCACAGACGCCGACCCTCAAGCGCGATTGTCGCGATGGAGCCAGGTGTTATTGAGAATGCGTCAGGAAGGCTTCAATCTAGGGTCCTAGGAGAACCACTATGTCACTTTTTAAACAGCTCTGGATCGTTACCGCGCTCATCATGCTGCTGGTGTTTGGAGCCACATTCATCATTAACAGTGCTACCTCAAGCCAGTACCTTGAAGAGCAGCTTACGCTGAAAAATCAGGACGATGCGACAGCAATAGCGCTCTCCCTATCGCAGCAAAGCCTCGATCCAGTAACCCTTGAGCTCCAACTCGCCACATTGGTTGACCAGGGCGCCTATGAGCTGCTGCAATTCCGTGACCCCATGGGGACCGTGCTCTTTGAACGGGGCACCCCGAACATGACCAGCGCCGCCCCCGAGTGGCTTGCCAATGTCTTTCCCATCTACTCAGAACCGGCTTCGGCCGAAGTGACCAACGGCTGGAACCAGCTGGGGACACTCACCATTAAAAGCGCAGACAGCTTTGCCTATGACGAACTCTGGATGGGGGCCAAACGGACACTAGTTGCGCTGATTGTCGCCATCGTTGCCGCGGGAATTATTGGGAGCATGCTACTGCGCCTGGTGCTTGCCCCGCTCAAACTGGTTGTGGGTCAAGCGCAGGCCATTGGGCAGCGACGCTTTACCACACTGGCGGAACCCTATACCACCGAATTTGCCGAGGTGACCCGTTCAATGAATGAGCTCGCGACGAGAATCAAGGGCATGCTGAGCCGGGAGTCTGAGCGGCTTAGCAAGCAGCGCGAAAGCGCCGAGCTCGATCCCACAACAGGTCTACTTCAACGAGAGCCTTTCATGGCCCGGTTGACGGTGAAACTCGAAGCCGAAGACGCCGAGGCCAGCGGCGCCGTCGCTCTTTTGCGCCTGGGAGACTTGGCACGCCTCAACCAAGTCTTTGGCCGACAGCCCATCGACAATGCCTTGAAGGACATTGGCAGTATGCTACAGCGGTTAGAAAAAGCGAGTTCAGGCTGGATAATCGGACGACTCAACGGATCGGATATCTGCCTTGTCGCGCCACGGGTGGGTAATCCTCGAGGGCCCGCTCAAGAGCTACAGCAGGCAGTTAATAACGTGCTGGTGGAGCATGCAATTCGGGACCGATGTGACCTGCCAACGTCCTGCGTCATCTACTCCGCTGGGGATTCTATTGGGTCGGTGATGAGCGCATTGGATAATGCCCTGCTACTGTCCGCAGACCAGGGAGCCGCCACGATCATCGAAGCCAATCGAGCCGATAAGTCTCTGGGGTCGACCCGAGAACAAACTGAGCACTGGCAGAACGATCTTCGAAACGCACTGGATAATGGTCAGCTATTTATCGAAACTTTCCCCGTTCTCGCCAACAACCGCTCGCTCATCCACGAAGAAGCCATGGTACGTATCAAGATCGACGGCAAGGTCCGCTATGCTGGCGAATTCATGCCCTGGGTCCACCGTCTCGACCTTTCGACGGAGGTAGATAAGGCCGTCGTAGTGCTCGCGCTCGATCACATTGCAGCGACAGGAAAACCAACCTGTGCCAATCTGACCTCAGAAGCACTCGCCAACACCACTTTCTTTGATTGGCTTGAGTCATTGGCGACGGAGCGCAGTGCGGATATCAGTGGCCTGTCCCTAGAACTTGGTGAAGCAGCGGCCTTTTCTCAACCCGATAATTTCCGTCGATTGTCAGATATTGCCAACAGCCACCATTTCAAAGTGGGCGTAGAGCATATGGGCTATCGCATTGGCGAGATCGGTAAGCTTAGCGAACTTGGGGCCGACTACATCAAAGTCGACGGTCTGTTCAGTCGAGACATCGCCAGCAATGCCGGAAACGCGGCGCTGTTTAGGACCTATGCCTCTATCGCACAGTCACTCGGCCTCGGGTGTATTGCCGAAGGCGTATCGGAAGGATCCGAGCTCCGAGGTGTGTTCGAACTCGGCGCCACCGGCGCCTGTGGTCGCGGGGTTAATTACGATTCACAGGAGTAGCGTGTGGTCTGCCATTCCTCAGTCCTCAAGAAGATCGAGGGCACCCCGACGCTTGGCTCGCAACGCCTGGCGATTAAGCAATTTCGCTTGGGCTTCCTCGGGTAACTCGGTGAACAGAAATACGCCTTTATCCATGAGCACATCGAGCAAGTCCTCAAGCACCCGGATGAACTCGAGGTCACTGTCATCAAGCGCCGAATTGTCGGCCCATTGACCCAGAAAACCGAGCAAGGCGGGATCGTTATCCTCCACCCAGTCCGAGCACTCCTCTGAGGCTTCGGTGCTAACCGAGACCACATCGTTACTCGCGTTTCTTTTGACGTACGGCATAGGTTTACCTGTACCAAGTCACTGGAGGCACCAGCGTAGCATGCCACTGCATCGAGCACGATCCGCTAATGACCGGCTCGCATTAGTTTAGCCTTGTCCTCTTGCAGTCCCGGCTTATCCTCAATCCGGGAACCGCCACTGGGCGACCCTTGAGGGCGCCGAGTGGATTACACGTAACAGCGCTTACTGTTCCGGCGTATCGAGCTTTTCGGTGCTGTTGCCGCTGGTCATCAGGTCTGCTTCAAGCATATCCGCTTCATAGCTAGACCGATCGGCAGCCGACTCTGGCGATGCGCTCTCCGCTGGCGCCCCTGCCTGACCCCCTTCACCTGCCGCTGGGATATCCACGCTGTCGTCGTCAGAAAGCACATCCCCGGCGCTGATCGCAAAGGTGACATCCTCGGCAATAGTGGTGGAGCCATCGGTAAAGGTCACCGTCGACTGGCCGTGGACAATAACATCACCGTCCGCAGCGGTTCCCGATTCACTATCGTCGTTGTAGGTGAGCGCAATGCTCTCC